>ENA-UEQK01001291-UEQK01001291.1-human-gut-metagenome-genome-assembly--contig:-NODE-1291-length-15735-cov-6.430962_pt1 | contig 15735 bp, 19 predicted proteins | sample MGYA00242939_ERZ507942 | MGnify/ENA primary metagenome ERZ507942 (study PRJEB26167, sample SAMN06115485) | human gut metagenome | host: Homo sapiens | place: China:Chongqing | collected 2015-03-30... | reverse complement strand
ACGCATTCCGGCACGTAACATGATTATCGTCGCATCGACGGGTGGGGGAAAGTCGGTTACGTCGTTGAACATCATCCTTGTAGCCGAACCAATCATCGCAGTCCAGTTTGCCCAGAAGAGAACATTCAATGGTGGTATTGGTTTTAGAGAGGGAATATCAGCAGCTAGTTTATATAATGCTTTGGTTGGTTTCAAAGCTGCCTTGGAAAGAATATCTGATGGAACATTGCCTTCCTCTGATTTAGTGGAACTGCTTGATACAAGTATTTCTAGTACAGCACGTATTATGAATGGATCATTGCATTCTACAGAAGCAACAAGAGCAAGTTTGGATGCAATTATTCGGAATATTAAACCTGTTGCGGAAAACACAACGCAGTATACTACTTTGGGGAGGATATATGCAGGTACACCGAAAATGTTGGCAAGGTATTATAATTCTCTTACAACTGCTTCTGATTTATGGTCAAAATCAGATCAGGGACGAGAGTACTATCGAAAGGCAGCCAATGCAGCGTCCTATATCAGCACTGGTTCAGTAGTATGTGCGAATGCAGGTTTTACTCTTTGGGATAAAGGTTCTTCATCAATTAGACAGTATCACCCTGACAGTAACCTTGAGACTTATTCGATAGGAATGTTAGCGATGTTAGCCTTTACGGAGGATGGAGAGGGGGATTACACCCATACCTATGACACCTCATGTGGTTCCACCCCAGGCAAGGCACCCGAGTATGCATCTTCGGTTACCTCAACGGATCCTTCTCTTCAACGTTCCTACACCATTATCAAAGCCTATCGCACCTTAAACACCTTAAGTTCCACCTACATCAATGATGGAGTCTATACCAGGGAGGATACGATAGGAAAGATATTGATAGAGGATGAACCTACCTACACAGTAGTGGATTGGTTTACCACCTCCACCCCCACAGCCACGGTTGGTTTATCGGATGCCACCCGATGGAATGAATCAAAGTCCCATGCCTCCATTATGGAACAAGGTAACTCTTCCCTGGCTTCACCGATTACGTTGCCTTCTGCCCAGAAATATTTGTATGTGTTGCTTGAGTGTACCCACACCTCATCGCCTCCCACCGATGCCAACTACACCCTTCAGGAATAGTCTCTGAACCTTAGATTTTTAATCGTCCAAAACGTATTATTCAGAAATTAAAAATGTGTGGTGCCGAAAGGCATTTTTTTTATGCCTGAAATTTGTACCCCATTGTGCAATTTGTATAGCGTACCCGTAATGGTTAGTCCACAGATACGTGCCTCCTCATGTCTCCACACGTAGTCAAAACAGGTTTATTCTACATACGAAATATCATAAAAAGTTTGTTACTTTTTCAAGATGACAATGAAATTAATTTGTGTATACTTCAAAGTAAGAAGGCAGTCAGGAGGACACAAAAATGGAAGCAGAGTTAATTGAACTGGCAATGAAGATCAAGATCAGCCGCAGGCGGACACGGCTGACCACCTACGAAAATATGGAATTGTATACCACGCAGCCTATCAAGCCGGACAGGAAAAAAGAGATCAAGAGAAATATTCCGAGCAACTATGCAGATTTCAATTACTACAACAGAATGAAACAGCGCAGACGGGTTATTGAGGAAATGGTTTATAACAGTTTTGAAGCAGGCAAGATGGTCATGCTGACCCTGACCTTTGACGGTCGCTTACAGCCTGAGAAGCAGTTTTCAGACATTAAGACTACCCATAAGGAGTTTAAAAAATTCGTCCAGAGGGTCAACGACCATTACGATAATTTCCGCTACGTGGCAACGTTTAGCCGACAGAAAAACGGCAACTGGCATTACCACATGATCTGCAATTTCCCCATAATGATAGCACCCGGTGAGGTGGGTAAACTATGGAAAAATGGCAGTTTCTACATAACGCAGATTGAAACGAACGATGAAATGGCAACAGTGATAAAGTATGTAATTAGTAATATGAACGAATCCACAGCAGAAATGCATGGCAATCATGGCTATCTCTGTTCTAAAGCAATCGAACGGGACAAGGTCATTACTTCGTGGAGGGAAGAGCAGGAGGCAGAGTACCAGCAGGCATTTGAACGGCTGAAAACAGAGAAAACGAAAATCTTATATGAAACCCGGAACCACTTGGGAGTGCGGGGGGAGAGGGTAGATGAATCCACAGGGGAAATCTATTCTGTCACTCTGCGAGATGAGAAACTTACAAATGCGTTGAAGAATGCCGGGTATGAAAATCTGGACACGGTTTATACGCATCTGTCCTCAGCGGCAGACTTCTCCGACTATTTCGCTCCACTGCAGGTAGCTACCCCGAAGCCCAAGAAATTCAAAAGAGATGCCACCTCAAAAAGCAAAAAGTAGATAATATAACATCTGTGCTGTTAACAACTTCGTTTTCAACATTGTTTTCTCTTGTAAAGGAAAAGTCCCTTACATGGTACAACGCTTTATTGTGAATAGAAAATAAAAAAGGAGTTAAGCAAGATGGACAAGAAAATATTTTATATCAGACGAAGCAACAAAGGACTGGGTGCAATATTATCCAGCAGGCATCCCCGGACAGTGATCGTCTATGCGCAGAATCCCTACGCAACGAGGAAACAGAACCGCTGGCTGGAGAGAAAGCTGTTGGCAGTTTACAAACGATATTATTACAGAGTATTGATAGAGAGCAGAGGGGAGTTCTGGTACGAACCCTATGATCCCTTGAAAGTACGCTACCCGGAAGAGGAGGACTGAGAAAATGGCACAGAACACCACAAGCAATAGAGGATACGATGACACTGTATATATTCCCAGACAGCAGCGTCTGCGTCCCATGATTTTAACGAGGAAAGTACAGCAGTTTTATCTGGTTTACCTGTGTTTCCCCGATGGCAGCGAAATGCAGATCGCCGCTTATATGATGCCAAACGATGGCAACTGGAGGGCGAATGATGCCTTTTATGACAGTCTGGTACAGATTTACAAAAAGCGGATCAGAGGTCTTTCATAACAATGCTTTCCCGGCAAGCCATGGTGCAGTAGTTCCATTTCTGTACCATGGCTTTTTTCTTTCAACACTTCTCAAGCATAAATCTTTTTATATTAAAATCCAATTTTCAAAATTTAATATAAATAACTGTCAAATGAGAAAAACAGCAATTCCGATAAAAAATATTTTTGTGAAAAAACAGGAAAATTCCTGAAAAAAGTTAGGTGTGCGGAGAAAAAGAAAAGTCAGTGTCTGAAAAATCCGTTTATCACCTTTTCCCGACTGGTTAGTAATTTCCCCACCCATCAACACCTACACCCATCTACCATGTGATTTTCCAACCTCAGACAAAGCAAAAAACAGTAATAAAGCATTTCAGAAAAATATTTTCAAGTTTTCCACGCAGCATTTCCATGAATCCACCAGCACCATCCGAACAAGTGATGAAAGCACTGTGAACCACAGGAGCCAATCTGTCATGTGACCCGACATCCTCATTTTTGGAAGTAGTAGACCATTTTCAGACTGGTTGTTAGTTTTCTAAAGCGCAATAGTCACTTATTTTCCTCCGCACTGACCTTTTATCACTTTTCACCCCGACACGTTCATCGATTTTCCAACAGCGTTCCCCCTGATCGCATAGCGTCCCTACCCCAGAACAGTTTATTTCCGAACTACCTTACATCGTCCCCACCGAAGCCATACCCGTAGCGGTAACAGCACACCTTTTGAAAACGGAACGCATTTGTATTGCGCGCTAGATTAAATAAATTAAGAGGTATATTTACTTGTTAAATAATTAACGATGCACTGCTATGAAAGAATAAAAACATTCGGAAAATAGCGGAAATAATCTTGCATTTTGTGTAGGTCAGCGTTTCAATGGCATACACTGGTAAAAACCTCGTTCGGAGGATGGAATGGCAACTGGATCTGGCGCTAAGAGAGCAGCAAAGAACCGGGAGGTTTCCTTACGGAAGGAAACAGAGGTGCAGTGTGGAATTGTACGGTTACTGTACGAGGACGGAAGTTTATCAGAGAAGGAATATGAGGACATTGTGGAGTTGCTGTATGCAAAAGAAAAAGGAGGAAAACAGAAATGAGCGAACTTTCAAAATTTTCGCCGCAGACACGGGTGGCAATCTACAACCGGGTGTCTACGGAGAAGAAGGTACAGATGGAGGCACTGGATGTGCAGGTGGCATACACGAGGAAACTGGTGGAGGACAATCACCTTACGATCGTGGATCAGTATATAGAGCCGGAGACCGGCACGGAGGCGGAGCATCGTCTGGAATATCAGCGGATGATTCGGGACATTAAGGCGGATCGGATTGATCTGGTGGTTGTGAAATGTTCGGACAGACTTTGCAGAGATCAGGCGGAATGGCACAATTTTGTGAAACTGCATCTGCAAAAGAAGTTTCAACTGTATTTTTATCTGGATGACCACATCTATGACCATGAGAGGGATGATATAAAATATTCTGTGCAGGCCATCGTGGATGCGGAGCAGAGTAAGATCACTTCCAAGAAAATCAGAGATATTCACAGCAACAGACAGATCTACGCCACGGGTTCCAAGGCACTGCATATATGCAGACCCTTATACGGCTGGGATCGGAATGTGGAGTTTATCGACGAGAACACCAAGCGTGTCTGGTGGACAGTCAACGAAAAGGAAGCCACAGAACTTCGCTACGCCTTGTCACTGGTGGAGCAGGGGATAGGATTTTACCGTTTAGCCAACATCATGTATGACCGAGGGGTGCGGAGCAAGGGAACCACAGGGTATCACAAGATGCCTTCTGTGCGTATTGCGGCGAATACATGGAAGAAAATGCTGACCTCTCCGATGTTGCATGGAGACTGCATTTTACATAAGGAAGTCAGCAACTTCTACACCAAGGAGCGTGTGAAACTCCCGCAGGAGGACTGGATCTATAAGGAAAACGTGATTCCTCCCATCGTCAGCAGGGAATACCATGAGAAGATCGTTCAGATCATAGATGCAAGGCGGTTCCAGATGGGGTGCTGCAAGGGGCTGGCAGGTACCTACAAATGGAGTAACCGACTGGTCTGCGCAAATTGCAAGAAGCCATACTACAGAATGCACTACAAACTTAATTCCGAAAAAGTCATCACGTGGAAATGCAGCGGGCAGTTTCAGAGAACTCGAAGCGCCTGTGACAACATGGTGATAGCGGAGAAAGAGTTAGAGAAGCAACTGGCGGCAGCACTGAAAGAAAAATATGCCTACCTTTTCCATATCTCTTCCGGTTTAATCAACGATACGATTCATACCATTGAAAAGGCATTATGCAATTCCGACAATGGAAAAAAACTGAAGGCACTGGAAACCCAGCGTGAACTCCTTTTACGGAATAAGGATGTATTGTTTCATAAGTTAATGAACGGAGTGATTTCCGATGAGGACTTTGGAATCTACAAGGACAGACTGGAAAAGGAACTTCGGGAACTGGAAGAAAAGATAGAGGGACAGAAAGACGGGGAGAAGAGTCTGGCGGATCAGTACCGCCGCTTACAGCAGATCCGGGATACCATAGAAAACAAAAATTATAACGAGCAGGCGATTCTGGAAATTCTCTATGGCTGTGTGGAGGTCATAGAGATTCATAACAACGGGGATATGGATGTCACCATGAGCAGGGAACTGATGCGGAGTAAATTTGAACTATACAGCATTGTGGAATCGGATTACAGTTTATTCTACTTTTCCTTCACCTACAAAAAAGAAACCATCTATGACCGCAACCGGAAAGCCTACAACGAGAAAGTACTGGAACTGATCCAAAGTGAAAAATACATTACGATCCCACAGATGGCGGAGCGGCTGGGGAACACCTACAGCTATACCTGGCACAGTATCCAACAGTTAAAGGAGCAGGGCAGGATCGTTTATATCAAGGAAAAGTTCGAACATAGCGAATGCTATTGGGAGGTGGTAGAGTAGCCAGCACGTTAAAAAAGTATGCCACCAACCCGAACTCTGACAGTAGTTCCAGACCCCTTGTAACCCGGCATTGATTTCCGTCGGCCTGCGGCTCGGTGTGGACAATTACTACCATTATTTTGAACAGTTCGGCCTAAAACAGCGCACCGGCATCGACCTGCCGGGAGAAGCTGGGACTATCATGCATAAAAAAGAGGATATGGGAAATGTGGAGCTGGCTACCGTGGCTTTCGGGCAGTCTTTCCAGATCACAGCAATCCAGCTGCTGACCACGGCTTCCTCCATTATCAACGGCGGCAACCGGATCACCCCGCATTTCGGCATCGAGGCGCTGAACCGTGACGGGGAGGTGGAAGAGACCTTTTCCTATCCGGTGCAGACGGGGATCGTCTCGGAGGAGACTTCGGCTACTATGCGCTACATTCTGGAAATGGTAGTGGCGGAAGGCTCCGGCAGAAACGGTCAGGTACAGGGCTTCCGCGTCGGCGGCAAGACTGCAACCAGCCAGACCCTGCCCAGAGGAAGCGGACGTTACATATCTTCCTTTATCGGCTTCGCTCCGGCGGATGATCCCCAGGTCATCGCCATTGCTATTATCAATAATCCCCAGGGCATCTACTACGGGGGGCAGGTGGCAGCACCGATCATAAGGCAGCTGTACGAAAATATTCTGCCCTATCTGGGACTGGAGAAGACCGAAGAGCCGGAGGAGACAGCGGAGCCCGGGGAGTGATGGCGGTCGCAGACTTCCCCAGGGACGATGTCGAAAACGATGGAAAGAAAAAGGTTCCGGCGGATGAAAATTTGACAAAATCCGCTGATGCCACCCTTTATAATGTTTCTGAAGGAGGGGTGTGATGCATTATGAACTCTACTTAGACAGTCTGTTCCTCCTGAATTTCGGGATGAATCTGCTGCTGCTTTGCCTGGTGGATCACAGCATGGGCCACACTGCCACGTGGTACCGGCTGCTTGCGGGAGCCGTGGTCGGAGCGGTCTGGTATCTGTTTCCTTTTTTATGGAAAGGAACAGCCGCCGGGAAGCTGTTGCTTTGTTTTCTGCCGGGGACAATACTTATGCTGTATGTGACATTTCACATTCGCAGCCTTGGGACGTTGTGGAACTATTTCCGAAAACTGATGCTGTCCACCTTCCTGATCGGAGGCATTCTGGCGGCACTGCTTCGGGGATTCCCGATGGGAAGAAATTATCTGCCTGGGATCGGTATGACCCTGGGAGTCGGAGCATTCTCCGGCTGGATACTTGTGTGGGGGCGCAAAAAGGAAGCGGAACAAGCCTGCTATTGTGATGTAGTGTTACAGGGAGCGGAGGGACCGTTGCGCATTCATGCATTGGTAGACTCCGGCAATACCCTGACCGAACCTATCAGCGGAGCACCGGTATCGGTGCTGGACGCACGGATATTTTATCGGCTGTGGCCGGAAGGACTGCCTGGATTCCGGGTGATTCCTTATCACAGTGTAGGGAAAAAGAGCGGGATCCTTAAGGGATATCCGGTGCCGCAGATGACGCTCATACAGCAGGGTGTGGAACGAGAATACAGAAATGTATACCTGGCAGTGAGTGAGGAGGAGATCGCGGGAGAAGAGATCCCGATGCTGTTACCTCCTGCGCTGTTGCAGGAGACGAACAAAGCACGAAGGAAGAAGGAAAAAATAAAAGAGCCGGACGATCCGGCAAGGCACAATGTGGCAGATAGGAGTAAATATGGTCTTAAAGATAGCAATACCGGGAAAAATGCAGTTTAAAATGATGCGCAGGGAGCCTTATCTGCTGCACCGGAAAGGAGATGTCCACTATATCGGTGGCGCGGAGGTACTGCCGCCGCCCCTGCCCAGTGAGCAGGAGAATCAGGTGATCGGTGATCTGGGGACGGAATACGAGGATGAGGCGAAAGCCATCCTGATCGAACATAACCTGCGTCTGGTGGTCTACATAGCCAAAAAATTTGACAACACCGGTGTGGGGGTGGAGGATCTGATCTCCATCGGCACCATCGGGCTGATCAAGTCCATCAACACCTTCAACCCGGAGAAAAATATCAAGCTGGCAACCTATGCTTCCCGGTGCATTGAAAATGAGATACTGATGTATCTGCGCCGGAATAACAAGACGAAAATGGAAGTCTCGATTGACGAGCCGTTGAATGTAGACTGGGACGGCAACGAGCTGCTGTTGTCGGATATTCTGGGGACGGATGAGGATGTGATCTATCGCGGTATAGAGAATGAGGTGGAGCGGAAACTTCTCATGAATGCCGTGAGCAAGCTGTCCAAGCGGGAGAAGACCATCGTCAGACTTCGGTTCGGACTGGGGACAGTGGACGGACAGGAGATGACCCAGAAGGAAGTGGCCAATCTGTTGGGAATCTCACAATCCTATATTTCCCGACTGGAGAAAAAGATCATGCGGCAGCTGAAAAAGGAGATCAGTCTGCATATTTGACTTTGCATTCGGGACGGATACATGATACTATATAACATGTGCAGAATTGTGGGAGCTGCGTGGCAACAGAGCAGTTCGTGAACCATATAATACAGACAGGATAGTTTTCAGGTAACGGAATCGGAAGTAACCAAAAAGGACAAATACATGATACAGCGTGATGATATATTATCAATGGAATATTTAAAAAAGACGGAATTTACCGGCTGCCATCAGGGGATGCGCTATCGCCTGGAACAGACCGCAGATCCCGAGGATCCGGAAGGCGGCAAAAAGCTTCTCGTGACGGTCTGGCCGGAGCCCTTTAACTTTTTAAAGACACCGGAGGAGAAGAAGCAGAGGGCCATGTTCTCCTTTGACGAGGATGGAGTGGTGGATGCGGTCGGCTGGATGAACGACAGATTATTTGAGAACAAAAAGCTATGGGACGAGGCGCCTTCCCGCTGGGACACTTACCAGATGTAAAACGGGAATTTTAAGAGACAGATATAGGATGAAGAAAGAATGATTTGGAAATATATAATAAGGGATCTGAACGGTGCCATACAATATCTGCCCTATGGTGTGATGGCCGGTGCCGTCATGGGACTGATCCTGAATGCAATGAATGCCAGGAGGGAGCGGAAGGGAAAAGAAGCCTTTCCGATGGCAGGTCTCATGGTGTTTTCTTTGTACCTTATGATCATACTGGTGATTACTTTTTTCTCCAGAGAGGATGGCAGCCGGAACCGTGCCATGGATCTGGAGCTTTTCTCCACCTGGGGGATCAATACGAGAAATAACGCCTTCGTGGTGGAAAACGTGCTGCTTTTCATCCCGTATGGCTTTGCATGCCCCTGGGCATTTCCCTGGCTTAGGGGATTTTTCAGGAACATCTTTGCGGCTTTTGTGACCAGCCTGGGAGTGGAGACTTTCCAGCTCATTACCGGCAGAGGTTATTTTCAGATCGATGATATCCTGACCAACGTGCTGGGAGGAATCATCGGATACTGGATGTTTTGGCTGGTGTATCATACGTTACAGAGAATACGAGGATCAAGGTCTACGCGGTGAGATAACTCCGCATGGCTTTCAATGCATTTTTTTCCAGACGGGAGACCTGGGCCTGGGAGATGCCGATCATATCGGCCACCTCGGTCTGGGTCTTTCCTTCGAAAAAGCGCAGGGAGATGATGTGGCGTTCTCTGTCGTTCAGACGTTTCATGGCCTCACTGAGGGAGAGATGTTCCACCCACGTCTCTTCCTTATTTTTTTTGTCACTGATCTGGTCCATGACGTAGAGGGTGTCACCACCGTCGGTGTAGACCGGTTCGTAGAGGCTCATGGGATTCTGCATGGCATCCAGGGCATAGACGATATCCTCCTTGGAGATACCTACCTCTGCGGCAATCTCCTCCATGGTGGGCTCCTTCAGATTTTTCCTGGTCAGGGTATCGCGGGCGTAGATTGCCTTGTAGGCGGTGTCCTTCAGAGACCGTGAAACACGGATACTATTGTTATCCCGTAAAAATCTGCGTATCTCACCGATAATCATTGGAACCGCGTAGGTGGAAAATTTTACACCCAGCGTGGAATCAAAATTGTCGATGGCCTTGATCAGACCGATACAGCCGATCTGGAACAGATCATCCACATTTTCCGCACTGCCGGAAAAGCGTTTGATCACGCTCAGGACCAGACGCAGGTTGCCTTCGATGTAGGTCTCTCTGGCGGCGGTATCTCCCTCCCGGATCTTTGCGAAGAGAGCTTCCTTGTCCGCTGCCTTTAGCAAAGGCAGTTTTGCTGTATTGACACCGCAGATTTCTACTTTTCCCTGTACCATAGAGACCTCCCAAGTTTTCTGAATCGTTGCTGATTTTTGATAACTACAGTATTCACAGGAGAGTCAGTGACTATACCGGCAAGAAAGATTTTCCAGTTTTTCCCGAACGGGAAGCGGAGCGGTATCATATAATAAATAGAAAGAAAACGGGAGGAGCAGAGTATGCTTTTTTCCGAGTTAAAATGCAAAGATGTAATCAATGTCAGAGACTGTAAAAAGCTGGGGCATGTATGTGATCTGGAGTTCGATGAGTGCAGCGGATGTATCTGTAAGATCATGGTGCCGGGATGCAACCAGTGGCTTTCATTTCTGCGCTGTGAGCCGAATATCGTCATCCCGTATAAGGACATCAGACAGATTGGACCGGACATAATTTTAGTTGACATTAACTGCTGAATCTTCTATAATCTTAACATAAATAACACGTGGTTTTTATAAGGAGGATGCCTATGAAATGTCCGTTCTGTAGCCATGAAAATACCAGAGTCATCGATTCGAGACCGGCGGAAGATAACAACTCCATTCGCCGCCGTCGTGTATGTGATGAATGCGGTAAGCGATTCACCACTTACGAGAAGATCGAGACGATTCCGCTGATCATTATTAAAAAGGATAATAACAGAGAGGCCTATGACCGTGCCAAGATCGAGGCAGGGGTGCTCAGAGCCTGTCATAAACGTCCGGTCAGCGCACAGCAGATCACGACTTTGGTGGATGAGGTGGAGAACGAGATTTTCAACAGGGAAGAACGGGAGATCCCCAGCGGCACCATCGGTGAGCTTGTGATGAATAAGCTGAAAGATCTGGATGCGGTAGCTTATGTAAGATTTGCTTCTGTATATCGGGAGTTCAAGGACGTGAACACCTTTATGGATGAATTAAAGAGTGTCCTGAATGACAAGAATCACAATTAAGTTCCGGAAGACTTAAGTTTTCGTAAAAACAGTCGATATTATAACTGAAAATACAGCCAGATAAAGCTGGAATTTCGCATGGCATGTGCGATATAGAAAAAAGAAGGACAAGGAGGTGAATACATGGGAATCGGCGGAATAGGCGGAGTGAACAGGATCAGCGGAATCGGTAGAATGCAGGATTACAGCATACAGATGCCGCAGCCGGCGAAGACAGTGATCGTGGAAGAGACCGGGGCAGAATCCCATGTAGCATCTTCGGAACAGATAAATTCCGGGAATCCCGGTGCGGCGAAGGAGAAAACTCCGGTTCAGGAGAAGAAATCCAACGCAACGTTAGAGGACATCTCCATTACGTTCCACAAACAGGACGATTTCGGCTACATTGGCAGGAACAGCGATATCCATTCCCTGGATGTGGAGAGGGCGATCTCCGATATGCGTAAGGACCAGATCTTACAGCAGTACCAGTACTTTGTGGGAAGCAAAACGGTATTTACAGAATAGTTACCTCCGTCTGTCAGGCGTAAGCATGACACCGGAGGTATTTTTTAATTTTTTCGGAAGAAGTGATACAGACAGAAAAAATAGATTCCGGCAAGTACCAGCTGGCTGACCAGAATCCCCCACAGATATCCCTGCATACCGATCACGGGAATGGCAAAAAATACGAACAACAGCCGGATTAAAAGGCAGACCACGTTGGAGAAAAAGATCCGTCCCGCCATGCCAAGCCCCTGCAAAATGCTGGAGAGAGTGGTATCCAGATACAGAAAAGGACAGATGAAGCCCAGAGTCACGATAAAATGACCGGCCAGTTCACTGTGGAACAGTTCCGTTCCCATCCAGTCACCCAGAAACAGAAAGCCGCATAGACAACAGGCACCCATGAGACTGCAATACTTTACGGTGCGCAGGGTGGCGTTTATGACGGCTCCACGGTCTCCTTTGGCATGATTTTCGGAGATGGTGGGCAGGAGAAGGACCGCCACGGAACTGGTGAGAGCATTGGGAAAAAAGATCATGGGCATGGCCATACCGGTGAGTACGCCGTATACACTTAAGGCTGTGGTGGTATCATAACCGTAGAGCAGAAGCTTCTGGGGAATGGAGACAGCTTCGATGCTCTGCAAAATATTCAGAACGATACGATTGGCGGTCAGGGGCAGTGCCATGCCCAACAGATCCCGGTAGACCGCGGAAGAAGGACAGATATTTTGCAGGGAAAGAACAGAGGCATCCGGATACAGGTGTATGTACAGGCAGATCAGAGCGATCAGCATGGACAGAAGCTCGCCGACGGTCAGACCTAAGACGGCCGCATTGATGGAGGGGGTGCGCCCCTCAGACAGATCGGTTCCGGTGACGAGAAAGACACAGCCGACTCTGGCCAGCTGCTCCAGAAGCTGCGTGAGGGCAGGAACGGAAGCTTTCTTTTTTCCATAGAAATAGCCGTTGATGCAGGCATGCAGCGCGGCAAAAGGAATAGAGAAGGACAGAATCCGCAGCATGGATATGGTACGGGCTTCTTTTAACAGGAAGGTTCCTATGGGTTCTGCGGCGAGAAACAGGACAGTATTGACTCCAAGGGACAGAGGGAGCGTGATGCTTGCCCCGGTCAGCAGCGTTTTCAGGTCATCGGAACGCCGCCCCGCAGTATTGGCGGCAACGAATTTGGAGATGGCGGTCTGGTAGCCGGCAGCTGTCAGGGAAAAGGAGAGAGACAGTGCGGGACTGAGCAGCTGATAGATCCCCATTCCTTCTTCTCCGAAGAGCCTGGACAGGTAGATCCGGTAGAAAAAACCGATGATGCGGGTGATAAGACCGGTGATCGTCAGAATCAGAGTACCGAAGATCAGAGGATGACGTTTGGCATGCTTCATAGCTTTTCGTTGGATCCTTTGCAGATAAAAGATCTTGCAAAAGTATATTCCATCCACCTTGTTGACAGAACTGCGCGGTGAATGCTATCATGAATAACAGTGAAATAAGCATGAAAATATGCGGAAATGAGGCAATATGATATATTTAGATAATGCAGCAACTACCAAAACGGCACCGGAGGTCGTGGATGCGATGCTTCCGTACTTCAGTGAATACTACGGCAATGCCAGCACCATCTACAGTCTGGGTGCCGAGAGCAAGAAGGCCATGGATCATGCCCGCCAGACCATCGCAGACAGTCTGGGTGCAAAGCCGGAAGAGATCTATTTTACTGCCGGCGGTTCCGAGTCCGATAACTGGGCGCTGAAAGCTACCGCAGAAGCCTATGCTTCCAAGGGAAAACATATCATTACCACGAAGATCGAGCATCATGCCATTCTTCATACCTGTGAGTATCTGGAGAAGCGAGGCTTTGAGATCACTTATCTGAATGTGGACAGAGACGGACTGATCAGTCTGGATGAGCTGAAGGCAGCCATTCGCCCTGACACGATTCTGATCAGTGTAATGTTTGCAAATAACGAGATCGGTACCATCGAACCCATTGCCGAGATCGGTGAGATCGCGAAGGAGCACGGTGTATTGTTCCATACCGATGCGGTACAGGCGTATGCACAGGTTCCCATCAATGTGGATGAAATGCACATCGACATGCTCAGTGCCAGCGGCCACAAATTAAACGGCCCCAAGGGTATTGGCTTCTTATATATCCGCAAGGGTGTGAAGATCCGTTCCTTTGTACACGGCGGAGCACAGGAGAGAAGCCGCAGAGCCGGTACAGAGAACATTCCTGGTATCGTGGGACTGGGTGCTGCTGTAGAGCGCGCTATGCGTATTATGGATACCAAGACTCGCAAGGAGATCGAACTGCGGGATTATCTGATCGGACGTCTGGAGAACGAGATCCCTCACTGCTGGCTGAACGGTCACCGCACGAAGAGACTTCCGAACAATATCAACTTCTCCTTCCTGTTCATCGAAGGAGAATCCATGTTGATCATGCTGGATATGAAGGGCATTTGCGCTTCCAGCGGTTCCGCATGTACTTCCGGATCTCTGGATCCTTCCCATGTACTGCTGGCTATCGGCTTAAAGCATGAGGAAGCACACGGCTCCTTGCGTCTGACCTTATCTGAGGAAAGCACGAAGGAAGAGATGGACATTGTGGCGGAAGAAGTGAAGAAAATCGTACAGAGACTGCGGGATATGTCTCCTTTATATGAAGATTTTCTGAAAAGTCAGAAGAACAACTAAGCAAGAAAGAAGAGGATAACAGATACATGTACAGTGAAAAAGTAATGGACCACTTTCAGAACCCCAGAAATGTAGGGGAGATCGAGGATGCCAGCGGCGTAGGTACCGTGGGCAATGCAAAGTGCGGAGATATTATGAGAATGTTCCTGGACATTGACGAGAACGGGATCATCCGGGAAGCAAAGTTCAAGACCTTCGGCTGCGGCGCTGCCGTAGCTACCAGCTCCATGGCCACCGAACTGGTAAAGGGTAAGACCATTCAGGAAGCATTACAGGTAACGAACAAGGCTGTAATGGAGGCTCTGGACGGACTGCCGCCCGTAAAGGTACACTGCTCACTGCTTGCAGAGGAAGCGATTCATGCAGCACTGTGGGATTATGCAGAGAAGAACCATATCACCATCGAAGGACTGCAGAAGCCCAAGAATGACATCAGTGAGGGCGAAGAAGAGGAAGATTATTAAGATCTATGAAGAAAAAAGTAGTAGTAGGCATGTCCGGGGGAGTAGATTCCTCCGTGGCAGCCATGTTATTAAAAGAACAGGGCTATGATGTGATCGGGGTTACCATGCAGATCTGGCAGGACGAGGAGGAAACGGTGAAGGAAGCCAATGGCGGATGCTGCGGATTGTCGGCGGTGGATGATGCCAGAAGAGTAGCACAGAGACTGGAGATTCCTTATTATGTCATGAACTTTAAGAAGGAATTCAAATGCCATGTCATGGATTATTTTGTGGCAGAGTATTTAAGAGGCCATACCCCCAATCCCTGTATTGCCTGCAACCGTTATGTGAAGTGGGAATCCCTGCTGCAGAGAAGCCTGGAGATCGGGGCGGATTATATTGCCACGGGACATTATGCGAGGATTGACAGGCTGCCGAATGGCCGTTTTGCCATCCGTAATTCCGTTACCGCAGCCAAGGATCAGACCTATGCGTTGTACAATCTGACCCAGGAGCAGCTGGCACATACCCTGATGCCGGTGGGTGAATATACCAAGGATGAAATCCGCGTCCTGGCAGAGGAGGCGGAACTTCCGGTGGCGCATAAGCCGGACAGTCAGGAGATCTGTTTCGTGCCGGACAATGATTATGCTTCCTTTATTGACAGAGAAGCCGGCGAAAAGGTGCCGGGACCGGGCAATTTTGTCACGGAGGACGGCAGGATCTTAGGCCGGCATAAGGGCATTACCCATTATACATTGGGACAGCGCAGAGGACTGGAACTTCCTATGGGGGAAAGAGTGTTTGTCACCGCCATCCGTCCCGAGACCAATGAAGTCGTCATCGGTTCCAATCAGGAACTCTTCACGGATAAAGTGCTGTTCGATCATGTCAATTACACGACAGTGGAAGATCGGACAGAGCCCACCAGAG
>ENA-UEQK01001287-UEQK01001287.1-human-gut-metagenome-genome-assembly--contig:-NODE-1287-length-15742-cov-16.433323_pt1 | contig 15742 bp, 16 predicted proteins | sample MGYA00242939_ERZ507942 | MGnify/ENA primary metagenome ERZ507942 (study PRJEB26167, sample SAMN06115485) | human gut metagenome | host: Homo sapiens | place: China:Chongqing | collected 2015-03-30... | reverse complement strand
ACCACCACGGCGAAGATGCCCTCCGTGGGCATGACGCACTTGCCGACCGCCTTTTTGATGGCGCAGTCATTGTGGCACTCCTTGCCAATCTGCGTCACCTCCACCTCCGTCTCACCGATCCGCAGGTGGGTCCCCACGGGCAGATGCTTGAGGTCGATGCCCTCCGTGTTAATGTTCTCCGCGAATACGCCGGGGTCCAGAGCGATGGGGGAGCGGGGGCGCATGGAGTCGATGCTTTCCTCCGCCAGCAGAGAGATCTGGCGGTGCCAGTCCCCGGCGTGGGCGTCCCCCACAATGCCGTGGCGCAGCTTCAGCCGGATTTCCGTCACCGGCGTCTTGACAGTACCCTTTTTCTCGCTGATATTGACGGATACGACCCTTGCCATGGTTCTATCAGTCCTCTCGCTTATAGTCTCCGCTCTTGCCGCCGGATTTTTCCAGCAGGCGGATGTTGGTGATCTCCATATCCTTCTGCACCGCCTTGCACATATCGTAAACGGTGAGGGCCGCCACGGAAACGGCGGTCAGGGCCTCCATCTCTACGCCGGTGACGCCGGTGCAGGTGACCGCCGCCCGGATCTCCACCATGCAGGGCTGGTCCGACAGATGGAACGTGATGTCGATACCTGTCAGGGGCAGAGGGTGGCACATGGGGATCAGCTCCCAGTTGTGCTTGGCGGCCTGGATGCCCGCCACCTGGGCCACCGCCAGCACGTCCCCCTTTTTCAGGGTGCCGTTTTGGATGTGGGCCATGGTTTCCGGGGAAACGTGGATCTCTCCGGCCGCCACCGCCCGCCGGTGGGTCACGGCTTTCTCCGTCACGTCCACCATCCGTGCGCGGCCCTGCTCGTTGAAATGGGTCAGTTCTCCCATGGTTCAGCCTCCGATCTCATTCATGGTCCGGGGCGTGTCGCTGGCATGCTCTGTCAGGTGGTGCCCCTTGGGCTTTTGCAGGATGCCCCGTAGGATGGCGTCCTCCAATTCCCTGCCGTGAAGTCCCCGGAGGGAGATTTCCTCCCGGCTGTGGAGACAGCCCTTCAGCTTGCCGTCCGCCGTCACCCGAATGCGGCGGCACGCTCCACAGAACTCGTGGCTCATGGGGGTGATCAGCCCCACAGTCCCCATGGCTCCCGGCAGACGGTACCGTCGGGCCACGCCGTTGGGTTCGATTTCTTCCAGCGCCGGGAATCGGTTCAGAATCTCCGTTACCGGCAGAAAGCGTTCCTTTGGCCATGCCGCACAGGGCCCCATAGGCATCAGTTCGATGAACCGCACCTCCCAGGGGTGCTCTTTCGTCAGGCTCAGAAAATCCTCGATCTCGTCATCGTTCACGCCGCCCATCAGCACAGTGTCCAGTTTCAAATTCTGAAATCCGGCGTCCTCCGCTGCCCGGATGCCCGCAAAGGCGTCCTCCAGATTTCCACGACGGGTGATTTCCCGGAATCGCTCCGTCCGCAGGGTATCCAGACTGATGTTCAGCCGGTCCACTCCAGCCTCCCGCAGGGGCTTTGCCAATTCCGGCAGCAGGCTGCCGTTGGTGGTGAGGCAAAGCTCCTTCAGTTCCGGGATGGCCCGCAGCGTTTGGCAGATGTCCAGAATCCCTCGCCGCACCAGCGGTTCTCCGCCGGTCAAACGGATCTTCTGGACTCCCAGCTTCACCGCCGCCCGGGCGATCTCGCCGCATTCCTCTACGGAGAGGACGGCCCCATGGGGACCCTTTTCCACGCCGTCCGCCGGCATACAGTATTGGCATCGGTAATTGCAAAGGTCCGTTACCGACAGCCGCAGATAATCAATTGTCCGGCCATATTGATCGATCATCGCATTACTTCCTATCTTTCTTGATCGCTTCCCGGAATTCCTCCGGGCGTGTTCGCCGGGGCACACGGCCCGCAGCAGCGTCCGGTCACCAAGTTTTCTAAGGTTGACCTTTATTATAGCAGATATTTCCTCAAAATACAAACCCCTTTTCCGCGGCTGGGGAAGGGCGGCGCGGAATGAAAAGCGGGTCCGGCTTGGAGGATTGTTTCACGAGAAGGAAATGCCCGCTGTGGTGTGAAAAATTCCGGCTGTTCGCAGCGATAAATTTTAACCGGATTGTAGCATCTTGTTCACAATTTGTTCATGATTATAAAGCAACTTTCCGCTATGGTAGGTTTATAGAAGTGTACATAGGTGCTAAACTGAATTTAGGAGGTTTTTTATGAGACGATTTTTCAGAAAACGGCTTCCGGCCTTTCTGCTGACGCTGGTCATGGTCATGACGATGGTCCCGGCCGTGTCCGCAAAATCTTCAGCGGATCTGACTTATGAAGTGGATAAGGGGGACTCTGTATCATTCAAAGAGCGGGAGTTCCGCGACCTTTACAGAAGTGAATATAGTGGTGATCCCAGCTATGTGGTATTCACCGATTACAGCGATCTGGATGACTATGGGTACTTGACCGCTGTGAATTACTATGATAAGACTGTGAGCCTCAGTGAAAGCGATCTGCGTAACACATGGTTTTATTATGACAGCCACGATGTGCCCAAGAATATGGACTACGCGTTGGATGGCTTGACATTTGAAGCCAACCGCCGGGCCGACAGCGGCACGCTGCGGCTGAAATTTGAGATCTATGACGCCGACGGCAAGAATTATGTGTACGGCACCATGGATATTAAAGTCGGCGGCGGTTCCGGTTCCTCCAAGGGTGACATTACTTACACGGTGAAAGCCGGTGAGGAAGTTGCCTTTGACGATGATGATTTTGAGAAGATCTATGAGAACAGCAGCTGCACCGGCAGCTTCAAGTATGTGGAATTCAGCCGGCCCGACAGCGCGTTCAACAATGCCGGTACCCTCTATTCCCGGTACGGTAAGCGGAATGAGACTGCCTTTACCCGCTCCAGCCTCAGCAGCAATAAGTTCTACTACGGTGACAGCGACTATGGTGACTACGATCTGGACGAGCTGAGCTTTGTGGCGGACAAGTCCTTCTCCGGCAGCGTGGAGCTGAGCTTTACCGCCTATGGCGGCACCGGTACCCGGACCAATCAGAATGTCACCGGTACTCTGGTCATCACCACCGGTACATCTGCCGGAGTCTCCCGCTATGTAGGAAACATCCGCTACAATACCACGCCGAGTACCGCTTTGCAGATCAATGCCAATGACATTGCCCGTCTCTTCCGTAAGTACACCTCTGGCGAAGCCCTGCAGTATTTGACGCTGACCAGTGTACCCGCTACCGGCAGCCTATATTACAACTATTACAATACCAGCAAGTATGGCTCCGCACAGATGCCGCTCACCGCTTCCACAGCGGGGAATGTGGTCTTCTCCTACAGTCCCGCCTCTGCATCGGAATATGATCTCTCCGAGCTGACTTACATCCCCAGCGGAAGCAATTACTGCACGTCTCTTGGCTTCACCGGATACAGCAGCAACGGCACAACTGTTTCCGCGACCATCCTGATCAGCGTGACGGCTTCTCCGGTGTCTGAGGTTTACAGTGTGACCACCAAGGGCACCTCCGTGAACTTCCCGGCCAACTCCGTGTATTCCGCAGTGGCATCCGCCACTGGCTTCGGCCTTAGCAGCATCCAGCTGCTGGAACTGCCTGCCTCTAAGGCTGGCGTCCTGTACAGCGGCTCCTATGCGGCAGATGTCACCACTGCTTATAGCTATGGTGATGGGACCGGCTCTATGAGCCAGCTCCGCTTTATTCCCAACAGCGGGTTCATCGGCTCTGTCTCCATTCCCTATGTGGCTTTGAACAGCAGCGGTACGGCCATTGGCTCCGGTGTGGTCTCCATCGGCGTGGTGGACAGCGTGAAGAAGTTTACGGATATCTCCACCTCCACCTGGTGCTATAAGTATGTTACGGAACTTGCCGGCGCCAATGTTATCTCCGGCTACAGCAACGGAACGTTTCAGGAGAAGAATACCATTACTTACGGCGCGGCCCTGAAGCTCATCATGCTGGCGGCGGGCTACGGCGAGCAGGCCCCCACGGTGAAGCGCAGCACCTTCAGCGGCTATCTGGCGAAGGCCAAGGCTGCCGGACTGGTGTCCGGCAATCCCAAGCTGAACGGGCCCATCACTCGTCTGCAGATCGCGCAGATCGCCGCCAAGGCGTTGAAGCTGCCTACCAGCGGTCTGCCCAGCAAGAAGCCCTTTACCGACACCAATGACGTCTATGTGCAGGCGCTGAATGCCGCCGGCATCATTGAGGGCTACTTCTCCAACGGCACCAGCACCTATAAGCCCAACAATACCCTGACCCGCGGTCAGGTCTCTGCCATCGTGTGGAGAATGAAAAATTTCGTACAGTAAAAATAGAATACTTGTGGAACCACGCGGTCAGCCGAGAGACTGACCGCGTGGTTTTTTAGGTCGATAGAACGAATGACTGCAAGCGGCGGGGGAGCCGTGATTCTGAATTTCCTGTGCTTCCTTTGCCGCCTTGAAGCGGGGATCTGTGGGGCCCGCTTGAATTTCCGCATGGTATTGATATAATAAGCATATACAGATGTGCTTGCTTATGGCATTGAGGTTTCCTTTGAAAGCCTGCTCCAATGTATCCATGTGCGGCGTCCGGCTTCGGCCATGGCCGGAACCTGTGGAGGTCCTGTATTTTGCGTGTGTTGGCATGGCCGCGGGATCAAAGATCGAGGGGTGAATGGGATGAAACGCAAAATCTTGACGGTATGTTTGCTGCTGACCGCCTGCGGCGGGCAGAACAGGGAGCCGGAGAATCCGCCTGATATGATGCCATCGGCGCCGGGGGAGGAGGCAGCGGAACCTCCCGATGAAACACCGGAACCTGAACCTGCAAAGCCGGAGGAAAAAGAACCGCTGAGTCTGGAAGATGTGCTGACAGACATCTACACCGTGGCGCCCGGCACGGCGGGCAGCTCTCTGCGGGCCACCTATGCCGCCGGAGAGCTGCTGGACTGGATCGATGTGAACTCGGTGGAGCAGGAGAACGTATTCAGGTGGATAGATGAAAACGTGCCTATGGAAAACTCTGCGGAGCTGGCCCGGGCATGGGCGGCGGTGCTGACGGAGGCGGAGGCCCTCATGCGGGGCGATGAGACGGCCTATGACGCCCTGGATGACGCGGGCTATACCATGAAACAGCCGTACCGCAGCACGGGCCGGGTGAAGTGGGCGGCGTGGAAGCTGCTCCCCCTGTTTACGCAGATTTTAGACCGCACGGAACGCGCGGAGTACCGCTACGAAGCGCCGGGGGATTACAGCGCTGTGACGGAGGAAGCCCTTGCGGGTATCTGGGTGAACGATGCGGGTACCACTGTTCTGTTGTTTTCCGAGGACGGCTGCCGCATCGTGTATCCGGAACTGGAGTTGCTTGGCGAAACCGCCTATCCCTTCCGCGTCCGGGACCGCAGCAGCGTGGGATACTGTCCGGAGTTGGACATTGACTATCTGCAAAATGACTTTTCCGTTCCGCTTGTTTACTACGTGTCCGGCATCGATGACACTCACTTCTGGAGCAACACCCAGAATGAGTGCTTCCGCAGACTGGCGTAAAAGGGGCGCGGAAAATCGGCCCTATCAAATGTGCCCTTGCGGGCGTGGACGCTTTTTCTGCGCGATTTTTCACACATATAAGTTGACGCAGCCGTCTCTGGGATGTTCTCCCGGAGACGGCTGCGTTGTTATCAGTCTGAAATGGATTTATCTTCTTCTGCGGCCACCCTGCTTGCCGGAGATGTTCCGGTTCAGGTCCGCCATTTTCCGCTCCGAGGAGGAGAGGAACTGCTTGAGCTTGTCCTCGAAGGCCAGATCACCGGAGGGGGTGGTGTCCGCTGCCTGAACGGCGGGCCGCCGGGGAGCCGCCGCGGGACGGGGAGCTGCTGCCGGACGGGGCTGGAAGCTCCGCTGGGCGGGGCGCTCCGGTGCAGGCAGCGCCTTTTTGATGGAAAGATCCAGCTTTCCGTCCTTGATGGCAAGGAGCTTTACCTTAACGTCCTGCCCCTCCTGCAAAAAGTCATGTACATCGTTGACATAGCTGTTGGCGATCTCCGAAATATGTACCAGGCCGGACTTGCCGCCCTCCAAGGCCACAAAAGCGCCGAATTTTGTGATACTGGTGACCTTGCCCTCTAAGACTGTTCCGACCTCGTACTCCATAAGTGCTGTGTTACTCCTATTCTTATTCTTGTTAAAATAATAGTAACCGGCTGTGCCGGTAATGCTCAGTTGGATCGATCTAAAAACAGATAGCTGTTGCTGTCGATCATGCCCAGTTCTTCCCGGGCCAGTTCTTTCATTTTCTCCTCGGTGGGACCTTCTGCGATGTCGCTCCGCAGCGTCTCGTTTTCCTGCTGGACATTCTCCACCTGCCGGGCATACTGATCCCGTTCCGCCTGTGCGGCCCGGACCTGCCCCTGAAGGGCATGAAGCCGCCAGCCCACTGTGGCCAGAAGCAGCAGGATCACCACATGGACCAGCAGATTACCTGGTTTTTTCTTTTTTGCGGGTTTGACGGGCTTTGCCATGGGACATCCCTCCTTTGCGAAGGGGCTTCCATACTCCTTCAATATGTATTGTAGCGTATTTCCTGAGAAAATAAAAGAGGGTTTTTGCCTGAAATGCAAATTTTTTACAAACTGCGGCGCAAAACCGTCCCGGTAGACTCAGAAATTGGAACAATTCCATCCACCGGTCCATCCAGAAGTCCCAAACCGGCCGCAGGGGCCGGGAAAGCAGGGAAAAAAACAGAATGCCGCCGCCCAGACCTCCCAGCAGGATGAACCCCCGGAGCTGGCCATCCGACTGCCGCAGGACGAACAGAAAGACCGCCAGACCTACTGCCTGACAGTAGAGCAGATCCAGCGGTGCCGTCAGTCGGGGGTGCCGCAGCCGCACCGCCCGCAGCAGGTCGTACAGGACCCCGGCGCCCAGACCCAGCAGAATCGACAGGAGGAACGTGCGGAGCTGCTCCGTGACATGGATGGCCATGGCCTATCCGAACAGACGGCTGAAAAAGCCGCCCTGACGGTTCGGAGTGTCCTCATAGGAGATGGAGGTGATGCGGCCATCCACATACAACTCGCCCCCCTCTAAGGACAGCTTGCCGATGTGCAGGTCCTCCCCGGTGACGATCAGGGTCCCGGCGGAGGTGGTCATGATGACGCCGCTCTCGTCGAAACGCTCCACATCCTCCACGCCGGAAACGGTAAGATGCGCCCGGTCCATCAGCTCCAGCCGATGAGGGGTGACGGGCATATTGAAGTCATTGGTCATAAGATCCCTCCCTGCCCTCAGTGTATGCGGACAGGGAGGGAGATAGAAGAACTTATTGGATCTGCCGGTACAGGGCGGCGGCATCGCTCTGCCGCACGGTCTCCTGAACGGACAGCACCTCCACGGTGACGGTCCGTACGCCGAAGCGAAGGGTGATCTGATCTCCCTCCTTCACCTCGTAGGAGGCCCGGGCGGGCTTACCGTTGACGGTGACCAATCCATTGTCGCAGGCTTCGTTGGCCACGGTCCGCCGCTTGATGAGCCGGGAGACCTTGAGATATTTGTCTAAGCGCATGATGCTTCCTTTCTTGAAAAATGAAAAAGGGGGCGTAACGCCCCCTTTACGGTGTGAATTTATTCAGCCACAGCGTCCTTCAGAGCCTTGCCGGCCTTGAACACGGGCACCTTGGAAGCAGGGATCTCGACAACTTCCTTGGTACGGGGGTTACGGCCGGTGCGGGCAGCGCGGGACTTGACCTCGAAAGAACCGAAGCCAACCAGCTGGACCTTGTCGCCTTCCTTCAGAGCGGCGGTAATGGCGTCCAGGGTAGCGGAGACAGCAGTCTCAGCGTCCTTCTTGGAAATTTCAGCGGCAGCGGCCACGGCGGCGATCAGTTCAGCTTTGTTCATGAGTATATCCTCCTGTAAAATAATTAAAATTCCATTTATCTTTTATCGCGTTTCCGCAATGAAGATCTTAGTTTTCTTTGGCTTGCTCCCAAAGAGCAATTTTTTCTGCTTCCGTATAAGCGTTCAGCGGGCGGTCGGCGGCATCCGCCACCCGGCGGAACCGACCTTGGTATTTGTCGCAGGCCCGGTGCAGAGCGTCCTCCGGGTCCACACCGGACATCTGGGCGATCTTGCAGAGAATGAACAGAGCGTCGCCCAGCTCCTCCCGGATGCCGTGAGGACTGTCCACAGGCTGTCCGGCCTCCACGGCCTGCCGCAGCTCGGCGGTTTCCTCATCCAGCTTGTCCAGCGCACCGGCAGCGGAGTCCCAGTTGAATCCGGCCTTTACAGAGCGGGAGACGATCTTTTCCGCCCGCCACAGCGCCGGCAGCGTATGGGGGACGGCTTCCACAGCGTCCGCCGGGGAGGTGAACCCCTTTTCCTTCTTTTTCTGAGCCTCCCAGCCCTCCAGCGCCTGTGCGCTGTCGGCGGCCTCGGCAGCGCCGAATACATGGGTATGGCGGAACACCAGCTTCTGAGCCACGCCGTCCACCACGTCATCTGCGGTGAAACGGCCCTGTTCCTCCTCCATCACGGAATGGAACACCACCTGAAGCAGAACATCCCCCAATTCCTCGCACATACCGGGGATGTCATTCCGGTCAATGGCGTCCAGCGCCTCGTAGGTCTCCTCCAGAAAATTCCGGCGGATGGACTGATGGGTCTGCTCGCGGTCCCAAGGACAGCCCTCGGGGGCACGCAGCAGGTGCATGATGGTGAGAAGATCCTCCCACCCATAGCGTTGTTTCCTTTGAAAATTTACCATATCTCCACTGCCTTTGCAAGCTATTTTATCCTGAAAACGTTGATATTACAGGATTTTTTATAAATCGTTCACTTCAAGCGCAAAAGTTTGGCTATTTTTTCGCCTTTAGGCAGAGCTTTTACGTCCTCTGCCCGTAAGATTCGCAGGGTAATGACCAGAACGCCGTATACCACTACACCGGCCAGAATGCCGCAGAAGGTAGCGAGGGCATTGGCACCGTAAGCACTGTGGCCGCTGAGGACTCTGGCAACAAGGCCGCACACCGCCCAGGCGGCGGCGCCCATCACGGCGGAGGCTACGATGGGCTTTCCGAACAGCCGCGTGTACCGGGGCTTCTCCGGGGAATATTTCCACACGAAGAAGAGGTTCAGTCCGCAGATGGTCAGATAGCAGCACAGGGTAGAAATGGGCGCGCCGTGGATGCTGATGTCCGGGTTGCCCACCAGAATGTAGTTCATGACCACCTTCACCACGCCGCCGGCGATGACGGTGAAAATGGGCAGCTTCTCCTTGCCGTAGGTCTGCAAAATGGCGTTGGTCAGGATCATCAGGCAGATGAAGATCAGAGCGATGCCCAGGATCTGCAAATGGGGTCCCGCCGCCAGCGCGTCCTCCGGCTGCATGGGCAGCATGAGCCGCTCAATGGGGGTGGACAGCACGGAGAGACCCACGCCCGCGGGCAGCGCCAGAATGGCGATGAGCCGGAAGGCGGAGGAGATGATGCGGTCCGCCTCAGCGTGGTCCTTCCGGGCCAGCGCCGCCGCCGCGAAGGGAATCAGGCTCATGGTGACAGGATAAACAAAGGAGGCCACCATGTTGGGCATATTCATGGCGATGCGGTACTGGCCGTTCAGCACAGCCGCCGCCGTTTCTGAAAGGCCCAGTCCGTTTTGCAGGCGGCCCATGACGATCTTGGTATCAATGATGTTGATGATGCTCATGGCGGAGTTGCTCAGGGTGATGGGAACGCCGATGAGCAGGATCTGCTTAATGATCTGCCCGCTGGAGGAGGGAACGTCCAAAGATTCCTTCCGGTTCCGGTGGGTGACAAGATAGGCGCACAGGAACAGCATGGATACCGCTGTGCCCGCCGTGACGCCCACAATGGCCCCGGCAGCGCTGAGTTCGGCGGTTTTGCCGATGTGCAGAACGTACCACGCCAGCGGCAGGCCGATGCCCAGCTTCAAAAGGGCCTCCAGCACCTGACTGACGGCGGTGGGAGTCATGTTCCCCTGCCCCTGGGTATAGCCCCGCATACAGGCCAGCAGGCACACGCAGAACACCGCTGGGGCCAGCGCCTGTACGGCAGTGGCGGCCAGAGAGTTGTTCAGAAACCGGGCCAGCGCGTCCGCACGGAAGAACATCAGCACGGAGCAGACCAGACCCAGACCGAAGAACAGCCAGATGGCGGTGGAGAAGATCCGCCGCTTCTCGTTTTCCAGCCCCCTGGCGTGGGCCTGACTGGTCATCCGGGAGATGGCCAGGGGCAGGCCCGCCGTGGAAAAGGTCAGCAAAAAGTTGTAGATCTGGTAGGCGGTGTCAAAATAAGTTTGTCCCGCGCTGCCCAGAATATTGCTGAGAGGGATCTTGTAGGCCGCACCGATGAGCTTGACGATGACCACAGCCGCCGCCAGAATGGCGGCGCCGCCTAAGAAGGATTGCTTTTTCGCAGGAGTTGCCATGGATGTTACCTCGAATTTTCAGATTGAGAGGGGCGGGGCGTATCCCCGCTCAGCGGGCGAAAAAATCTTTTCGCCCCGCTGAGCAGGTTTTCAGAACTTTATAAAAGTTCTGAAAACTTAGGATTTCAATGGCGCAGGAAACCCCTCTTAGGTTTCCCGCACACACCCTTTGCCCGCAAGGGGTATGCGGCATCCGTAGAGTGGCGGAGCCGCTAACGGCTGCCCTACCTTACCGTTGCGGAGAATTTATCGCTTTATCGACAGTCTTTCGGCGGCGTACCGCCGCTATTGGTTAGGTATGCGCCGCAGGAGCGGAACATACCCATTTACAGCTTTTCGCCGCAGTCCCGGCAGTATACGTCCTCCGGCCGGACCTCATGTCCGCAGCGGGGGCAGATCAGATGGATGATGGGCTCTCCCTCCAACTCCCGGAGCCGGGCCTTGAGCTCGTCGATCTCCCGCATTTTTTCCAGCAGCAGCTCGGAATCCGTAGGAGTGCCGGTGTGGGTGGCATACAGCAGCTCGCCCAGTTCCCGGAGACCGACGTTGATGCCGGCGCGGAGATCCGCAATCTCTAACTGCCGCTTGGCGGCGTCCGTCAGCCGTTTGGCGCCCAACCCCATGGTACAGATGGCGTCCCGCGCCAGTCCTTCCGCCTTGGTCCAATACGCTTCACAGCTATGTTCCATGAATGACCCTCCTTACGGCCGTGGCCGCCCGTTTAAGTTTCGGGAACGTATTTTTGATAAAACTCCGCGAAAGCAGCCTGGTTTTGCTGAATTTTCTCCGGCCGCTCCGTGTATTCCTTGGGATACTTCAGGTTAAAGACCCGCTCGATGTGGTTGGTGCCGGGCTCCACCATTTTAGTGGAACCGCCCGCACCGAAGGACAGGATGGAGCACAGCTCCGACATGATGTCCACGTTGTACCAGCACTCCCCGCCGGGGCGGCTCCAACCCACGTTCTCAAAGCTGCCGGACATATACTTCTGCCGGTAGAGGTAGTAGGGGACGAAGCCTGCGGCCCGCAAGGTAGGGGCGGCATAGTCCAGCATGGCCTGCACGGCCGCTCCATCGGGAATGGAGAGACCTTCCATGAGAATGCGGCTGCCCTTTTTCAGCGCCAGCGTGTGGATGGTGATGTCATCGGCCCCCAGTTCCAGACATTTGTCCAGAGAACGGTGGAAGCCCTCCGGTGTATCCGCCGGCAGACCTGCGATGAGGTCCATGTTGACGTGGGGGAACCGGTAGGCCCGCACCAGCTCCATGGCCCGCACCGTATCCGCAGAGACATGGCGGCGGCCGATGGCGGCGAGGACGTGATCCTCCATGGTCTGAGGATTCACGCAGACCCGTGTGACGCCGTGACTTTTCAGAACGGCCAGTTTTTCGGCGGTGATGGTATCCGGACGGCCGATCTCTACCGTGATCTCCGGACAGGCGGAGAGATCGAAGGATTCTTCCAGAGCCGTCAGGATGGCATCCATCTGATCCGGCGTCAGGATGCCGGGGGTGCCGCCGCCCATGTAGAAGGTGCGGGGCCGCAGATGGTTTTTCCGCACCATTTCTCCCCCAGCCCGGATCTCCGCGATCAGGGCCTTTACATAGGGCTCCACCAGAGAAAAACTTCGCTCCACGCTCTGACTGACAAAGGAGCAGTAGGCGCAACGGGTGGGACAGAAGGGAATACCCACATACAGGTCGATATCCCGCTTTTCCAGCCGCTTCAACGCCTGATAGCCCACGGCACCAGTCTCCAAAGCCAGTGCCGCCCGCTCCTCAGGGACGAAATAGCGCGTCTTCAGCTCCTGCTTGGCCTCCTCCGGGGTCTTGCCCTCCATCAATGCCCGTGTGATGGGCTTGTCGGGCCGGACGCCGGTGAGCATCCCCCAAGGGGGCAGCGTCAGCTTTTCCGCGGCGCGGAGCGCTTCCGGCAGCTTGGGATACAGATCCAGAAATGCCAGATAGAAGCAGGCCGCCACGGCGTAGCGCCGCTGGCCTTCTTTTTTAAAGTCCGTGCCGGTGAGGGGGGATGCAAAGGTCCAGGCGGCGGTGTATCCGTGATAGTGCAGCTCCGCTGTGACCTGACAGTCCGCTGCCGTTTCCTCGGCGGCAAGGCGGCACCACGCCTCATCTTCCGGCTGTACCGCGTCATAGGTCGGTTTTTCCAAGGGGAAGAGGGTCATCAGGCTCTGTTCGACGATATAGCGCTCGTCATGACCTAAAAATTCCAGCTTCATATCAGCCTTGCTCCCGCAGCGCCATCTGCATATAGGGGTTGAAGCGCCGCTCCCGGTCCAGAGTGCCGGGCTCCATGTGTCCCGGCAGGACCCGGTAGTCCCCGGGAAGGGCGGCCAGCCGGGCCAGAGAGGCCATCATCTGCTTCATGCTGCCACCGGGAAAATCCGTCCGGCCGCAGGAACCGGCAAACAGGGTGTCCCCGCAGAACAGGGTATCTCCGCACAGCAGCGTGACGCTGCCCTCGGAGTGGCCGGGGGTGTGAAGCACCTGAAGCTCCAGCGTGCCCACCGTGATGCGGTCTCCCTCACCGTAGAAATTCACGCCGCCGAAGGGGATCCGGGCCAGTTCACTTTTCAGAGGGAACAGCTGGGTCTGCGGACTGTCAAAATCCGCCTGATGGATATAGACCGCCGTCGGCGGCAGCGTTTCCATCAAAGCCGCCACCGCACCGGTGTGGTCATAGTGGCCGTGGGTCAGCAGGATCTTATCCACGGTGCAGTCCAGCTTTTCAGCGGCGGAGAGGATCAGCTCCGGCTCCGCACCGGGATCGATCACGGCGCAGACCTTAGCCGCTTCATCGCAGAGAATGTAGCAGTTGGTACCGATGGACCCCACCTGCAAGGCTTGGATCTTCATAAGACACACCTCATTGAAATCAGTTTACTCTTCCGTGTCGAACAGGATGGTGACCGGACCGTCGTTCTGGGAATAGACCTGCATATCGGCGCCGAATTCGCCGTGCTGCACATCGAAGCCCCGCTCCCGGCAGTGGGCCATGAACCGCTCATAGAGGGGGATGGCCAGATCGGGCTTGGCCGCACCGGAGAAGCCGGGGCGGCGGGAGGAGGTATCGGCGTACAGGGTGAACTGGGACACCACCAGCAGGCTGCCGCCCACCTGCTCCAGATTCAGGTTCATCTTTTCGTTTTCATCCTCAAAGACCCGCAGATTGCAGATCTTGTCCGCCAGCTTGTCGGCGGTGACCTCCGTATCGTTGGGGCCTACACCCAGCAGCACCAGAAAACCGGTGCCTATCTGACCGTTGACCTGTTCATTGATGACAACAGAGGCGTTTTTGACTCGTGTAACAACAGCACGCATGGTAGCAACTCCTTATTTAATATCCGAAAGGGTATGCTTCGTAATGGGCCTTGCCCGCAAACCGGGCAGATCCGTGTGTTTTGCATTTTATCAAGAGCGGTTCTTTGCGGCAGCGGAGAAAACCCGTTTCCAATGCCGCGAAAGATCAGCCCACAGGCCGGTTGACCTGCAGAACGCCGGAGATCTGATGGAGCTTGTTCATGAGAGTGGACAGCTGCGCTCCGTCTTTAATCTGAATCTCGATGCGGATGATGGCAAAGCCGTCCTCCGTGCTGCGGCTGTTCAGGCCCAGCACAAAAGTCTTGGTGGTGGACAGCGCCGCCGAAACATCCAGCAGCAGATTCAGCCGGTCCTTGCAGACCGCCTCGATGGTGGTGGGATAGCTGTCATTGGTATCGGTGCCCCAGGAGACATGGATCCAGCGGTCGGGCTGCTCCTTCCGCTTTTCCTCCGAGGCGTTGGGACAGTCCGCCCGGTGGACGGACACGCCGTAGCCACGGGTGATGAAGCCCACGATGTCATCTCCGGGGACGGGGGTGCAGCATTTGGAGAACTTCACCAAACAGTTGTCCAGACCTTCCACGATAATGCCCTGCTCGCTCTTGACGGCCTTGGGCTGCTTGGGAGTGTCCGCAGGCTTGGTGTCCTCCTTGGGCTCCGCCACAGCCTCTGCCAGCATCTGCTCCTGCTGCCGCTGCTGCTGGCGGCGCTGCAACTCGCCCTGGATCCGGCTCACCGCCTTCTGAGCGGTGAAGCCGCCATAGCCGATGGCAGCGTAGAGATCGTCCAGCGTGGGATAAGCTACCTTTTTCAGCAGCACCGGCAGGAATTCCGGGTCCAGTACGTCTTTCATGGCGATGCCGCAGTGACGCAGCTCCGCGTCGAAGGCGGAGCGGCCGTTGGCGATGTTCTCGTCCCGCTTTTCCTTTTTGAACCACTGGCGGATCTTGGAGCGGGCCTCGTTGCTCTTGGCAATCTTCATCCAGTCCCGGCTGGGGCCCTTGGCGTTTTTGGAGGTCAAAATCTCCACGATGTCACCGTTTTTCAGCACATGGTCCAGCGTGACGATGCGGTTATTCACCTTGGCGCCGATCATGCGGTTGCCCACGGCGGAATGGATGGCGTAGGCGAAGTCGATGGGGGTGGCTCCGGCGGGGAGGTTCTGCACGTCGCCGTTGGGGGTGAACACGAACACCTCGTCGGAGAACATATCCACCTTCAGGGAGTGGATAAACTCCTCAGCATCGGCACCTTCCTGATTTTCCAGCAGACGGCGTACCCACTCGTACTTGCCCTCGGTGCCGGCACCCTGACCGTTCTGCTTATACTTCCAGTGGGCGGCCACGCCGTACTCGGCGATCTCGTGCATCTCCGTGGTGCGGATCTGCACCTCAAAGGGGATGCCCTCGTTGCCCATGACGGTGGTGTGAAGGCTCTGGTAGCCGTTGGGCTTGGGGGTGCCGATATAGTCCTTGAAGCGTCCCAGAATGGGCTTGTAGAGGTCATGGATCACGCCCAGCACGTTGTAGCAGTCGCTGACGGTATCCACCACCACCCGGAACGCAAAGAGGTCGAAAATCTCATCCAGAGATTTGTTCTGGCTGAACATTTTCCGGTAGATGGAATAGGGGTGCTTCATGCGGCCGTAGACAATGTGCTTGATGCCCATTTCATTGAGCCGCTGATCGATCTGAGCCTGGGTGCGGCTCATGAGAGCGTCATACTCCGGGCGCTTGGCGTCCAGCTTGGAGACGATCTCATCGTAGCCGATGGGGTCCAGATATTTTAAGGAGAGATCCTCCAGCTCCCACTTCATCCGCTGCATACCCAGCCGGTGTGCGATGGGGGCGTAGATCTCCATGGTCTCCAGAGATTTCTGCTTCTGCTTGGCGGGAGTCTGATACTCCATGGTCCGCATATTGTGGAGCCGGTCGGAGATCTTGATGAGGATGACCCGGATGTCCTT
>ENA-UEQK01001280-UEQK01001280.1-human-gut-metagenome-genome-assembly--contig:-NODE-1280-length-15829-cov-4.865731_pt1 | contig 15829 bp, 19 predicted proteins | sample MGYA00242939_ERZ507942 | MGnify/ENA primary metagenome ERZ507942 (study PRJEB26167, sample SAMN06115485) | human gut metagenome | host: Homo sapiens | place: China:Chongqing | collected 2015-03-30... | reverse complement strand
GCAGCGGCCCGCAGCAGGCGGACAACTTTCTTCCAGCGACGGTCGGACACGTAGAGTGCCACAGAGGAAGGTGAATCCTTGGTGTCGCTGTTGCCGTCGGTCGTGTCGTCCTGCGGTGCCTGCTGCTTGGGTTCGGTCGGGGTGTTCGACTGGCGCACCCAGTCGCGGACCACAGTATCGGTTCCCTGACCTTGGGTGATGGCGAGGATGACGCCGGCGGTCGCGCCTACCGCCACCAGGGCGCTGACGACGGCGACGATGATGGCGGTGCGCTTGTTGCGCTTCGCCCGATCGGCCTCTGACCTGAAGGTAGCGGACCTGGAGGCCGTGAATCTGGCTGCGGCAGGCCGGGCGGACGTGCGCATGCCGCTTGGCGTGGCGGCGCGGGCCGAGGACGGTGGCGCCGGCACGGGGGGCATCCCGCTCGCAATCGTCGCATCGGCGTCCACCGGGGCGTTGCCGATCAGTTGCGTCTCATCGCCGTGCGACAGCCGCCGTGCGGCGTCCGAGGCGACGGTCCGCGGACCGTGACCGAGCTCGTGTGATGCGGGGGCCGGCAGCGCCACCGGATTGGCGATGATCGCTGTATGGTCCTGCGCATTGGCGTCGGTGGAAGCGGTTGTATCCGTATCAGCCGCCGTCTCCGTAGCGCCGTCGTCCTCGTCGCCCGTCGTCCCCGCGACATCCTGCAGTTTCCGGCCGGATTCGTGCAGTACGTTCTGATAGATCTGTGACGAGACCGCCGACACAATTGAACCGATCGCCACGCCGATCACCGAACCGGCGATGCCGATTTTCGCCGATAACAGGAACGAGGTGACCGCCGCCAACGCGCCTGCCGCGATAGACGACAGCGATATTCCCTTGAAAAAGTTCTTCATGTTGAACGACGCTAGCGGTTCTGTCTCGAACTTGACTTATCTTGCGGCGAAAAATGCTGAAAAATCACACGGTTATAGCTGAATCTGCACAATCGTGCGACTGATTCGGGAGAACGGCCATGCCGGCCCGGTCGAATCAGCGGACGACGATATCAGTATGGCCGGAGCCGACCTCGAAATGATACCGTGCGATGCCCAGGCAGATATCGGCCTGAACGCCCTCCAAAGGCTGCGCGAGAACCGTCTTGCCGTCCTCCAGCAGGGTGAAGCGCACCGGCTGCTTGCCCAATGCGCTCGGAGCCAGCGCCACCGCGCGAAGCCCCGACAGGAACCAATCCGGAGCGCCGGAGAGGTCGCCGTTCTCCACGGCCCCGAGCTCTTCCAAAGGCTTGCTGCGATGTGCCCGGCCCGGTCTGTTGCCATACCCCAAGGCCAGGGCGGCGGGCATGCGCTCGCCCTCGCCTAGCCGCCAGCGTCCGTCATGGTCGTGCGTCTCGTGCAACACCACCCAACTTGAGCCCATCCCCAGCTGCGTCGCCGTCAGGGCAAGGCGCTCGCCGTAATAGCCGACCTTGCGGTCCAGCTGTGCCGGGTCCTCGTCGTCGGAGCCGATCAGGACGATGCAATAGCGGACGTTCTTGAAGCGACCATAATGGGTCGGGCATCCCCCGAACGCATCCGTGTCGTCCTGCACCAGCTGGACGTCAAGCCCGCCGTCGGCGTTCGCCGCGTCCACGGCCTCATTCAGCGCGCGAAGCGTATCGTCATCGATGGGCCGGTCGCTGAAATCGCGGACCGCGTGGCGCCGCTCCATTGCCTCGACGATGTTCATACATATTCTCCTTATACAGGCTTGCGCTGCCGCTCGACGCCGTCCATAATGAAGACGATGACGGGCCGCGATGAGGACGGTGGCTTCACCCAACATATTCCATCCAATATCCTAGCCACGGCGCGGGCCTGCGTGCATCGTGTCGTCCGTCGTTTGCCCGGATTCCCGGGCCGGGGGGGGCCGCGCGCGGCCATCCGCCCGCGACGCCGGGCGCGGGATATGCGGGACGCACGACTATGGAGGGCGGAACGATTATGATTCGGCGATATCGTGTTTCGAATGGGAATGCCGCGGGCGGAAGCGGCGGAAACGGCCGCGAGGAAGGCCGAGAGGACGGTCGCGATGATGGCCGCAAGGCCAGTCGCGCGGTTGGCCGCGCGGTGGCCGCCGCGATGGTGGCGCTCCTGATCGTGTCCGCCGTTTTGGCGGGTTCATGGCTATGGTCGCGCCGCGACGGCATCATCAGCGGGGTGAAGGCGTTCGGCGTGAAGGCCTCGTCCATGTACTCGCACACGCGAGAGCCCGACACGACGGTGACGCCGCCCGACGTGTCGCGGCGCAGGTATCCCGTGTTGACCAGCCCGGTGGATTTCAACGGCAACGGTGTGGACGACTATACGGACATCATGCGCGGGGCCCGCAAGGATGCGCTGGCGCACCCGGCATACGACGACGGCTACTACCAGGGCGGATACCCGCCCGCCGACCGCGGCGCCTGCGTCGATGTGGTGTGGCGCGCCTTCCGGAACGCGGGATACGACCTCAAGGCCATGGTCGATGCGGACATCGCCGCGGACCGCGCGTCCTATGCGTCGGTGGCCGCCAAACCCGACCCCAACATCGACTTTCGCCGTACCGGGGTGCTCGACGTGTTCTTCGGCAAATACGGGATCACCCTCACCAACGATGTCAACGATCATGCGCAATGGCAGCAGGGCGACATCGTCGTGTTCGACCGTGTCAAGCATATCGGCGTGATCTCCGACAAGCGGGACGCTGACGGGTTCTCCTACGTGCTGCACAATATGAATCAGCGGCGGCGTGAGAACGATTATCTTGCGTTCTCGCGCCGCATGGGCGTCACCGGCCACTACCGCTGGGACGCGTCTCGCGTGCCGAAATCCGTGTTGCGCGCGTGGAAGGGCTGAGACGCCGCGCGGCGCAGGTGAGATTATTCACAGTCGGCTGATTTCGCTATGAGGCCACAGGCGTTTGAAGTAGGCTGATATGTGGAATAACCAGTGTGACCATCACCAAACGAAAGGATCGTGCACTATGGCAACGCTCACCGCCGACATGAAGACGTTCATCGAAAACAACCTCGCGTGGATCACCACCGTCGACAAGGACGGCAACCTCGATCTCGGCCCGAAGATGTCGATGTTCGTGCTCGACGACAACCACCTCGCCTACCACGAGCGCACCGCCGGCCAGCACTACCGCAACCTGCAGGACGGCAGCCCGCTGGTCGTCGCCGTCGCCAACCTGGCCGAGAAGAAGGGCTACCGCTTCCGCGGCACCGTGACCCTGCACACCGACGACGACATCTATGACGCCCAGGTCAAGGTCGCCGAGGAGAAGGGCACCAAGAAGCCCGCCGCCATCCCGGTGCTTGAGATCACCGAGATCCAGGACCTGTCCTCCGGCGCCACCGCAGGCAAGACCATCGACAAGGACTGACCGTCGACAGGTGCCGGTCGTCGACGAGAACCGATGACCGGCATGTGACCAGAAAGGCGCGGTTCGGCGATGCATGCCCGAACCGCGCCTTTTCTTGTCTTTCGATACCGGCTTTCGTGCAACGCTGTCGGCTGCGGCCGGCAGCGGAACGGCGACGGAGGACCGGCGACGGCTTGATGTCAGCGGATGCGGTAACGATGCCCCCGCTGCGTGATGAAGAATCCCATGCGCCGCATCTTGCGCGTCAATGAGTAGAGCGTGCCGTCCATGATGTCACGCTGCTCGAAGATGCCCGTGCCGCAGACCTTCTCCAGCAGCTCGTCGAAGCTGAGGAATTCGCCGTTCGCCCGGATCAGCGTCTCCAGTGTCGTGTATTCGCGCGCAGACAGCGCCAGCGGCTGCTTGCCGCTGCGATAGAACGCCTGCCGATTGCGCGTGTCGAGCATGAGGTCGCCGTGGATGAGCGTGGTCTCGTCCGTGGCTCCGCCGGATTCCAGCGCGTGCACGTAAGACAGCAGTTCGACGTCCGAGAACGGCTTGACGATCGTTTCATCCGCGTGAATGGGCGGGACGCTGGAAGCGCCGTCCAGAGACGATGGGGGCGCGGCCTGCCCGTCGGCCTTGGCCCGGCCTGTTTTGCGGATCGTCGGCAACGGGGTCTGCCGTCTGACCTGCGGCGTGTCGTCCGGGTTCGCCTTCGGCGTGCGCGGGGGAGTGGAAAGCAGCAGCGTGCGCGGCCGCACGGCCGTGCCGGTGCCGTCGCCGGCCTTGCCGTCCATGAGCCGGGACAGGCTCCGTCTGGTCTCATCCAACAGATCATGCGCGGACAGGTCGTCGATGATGACCAGATCCATTGGTGTGCCGTGCGGCCATGCGCCGGCGAGCGAATCGACATCCGACGCGGCAGACACCGTGCGCCGGGCGGATTCCAGCGTGCCTTTCACCGCGGAAGCCAACGCCGGATCGCTGGTCACGAAAAGAATGTCCATTGCGCCTCCTGCCTATGTAGCTACTCCCCACTGTAGCCCGTCGCCGTGTGTTCGGGTGACCGGTCGCCACAATATGGGGCGCCGGGGCCGAGGAGGACACCCGCCCGGGCCCCGGCCGGCCCTCGCCGCGTTTCCCGTGCTTCCCTTTTCTGCGGTTCTCTTCTCCTTCCTGAGGATGAATGCCGCCCGTCGTGGCCGAAGCGCTCGCCGTCCATATCGGTCTCATGGCGGATGGCCCGGCGGCCTGCGACTCGGCTACAGTGAAACCAACAGGGGAGGAGCAGACGATATGGGATTCTTCGAGAGCTTTTCGGCGCCGTTCATGATGTCGGTGGCGTTATGGCCGCTGGTGTCGTTCATCGTGACCGTGCCCGTGCTGGCCATGCTGTACCACCGGGACAACCGGCTCGGCTTCGGTGCGGCGCTGTCGGCGTACGCGACGGTGCTGTATCTGATCGGCCTGCTGTGCTTCACGCTGTATCCGATGCCGGACGATCCCGCAGCGTACTGCGCCACCCACCATCTGCATCCGCAGCTCAATCCGCTGCAGTTCATCGGTGATATCCGCGCCGACGGGCTGACGGCGATCCTGCAGATCGTGATGAACGTGGTGTTCTTCGTCCCTCTCGGCTTCATCATGAAACGGGTGTTCCGCTGGAAATTCGCGGTCGCCCTGCCGGTCGGCTTTCTCGCGTCGCTGCTTGTCGAGACGATGCAGCTGACGGGGGTGATGGGTGTGTTTCCCTGCTCGTATCGTCTGTTTGACGTGGACGATCTGATATGGAACACGTCGGGCGCCGTGATCGGATACGGTTGCGCCATGCTGTTCGACCGGCTGTTCCCGCCGCGGCGCACGGATATGCAGACGGTCACCCGGCCGGGGTTCGTGCGTCGTTTCGTGGCATTCCTCATCGACATGGGACTGGTCGTGGTGTGCGCGACCCCTGTGGGCGTCGCCGCGATGGTGCTGGTCACGATGGTTTCGGGCCGTCCTGGCGCCGACGTGCAGCGGATGCGGCTGCTCGGCCCGCTCGGGTTCGGGGACATCGCGATGCTGGTCATGCTGGTGCTGTTCGAATGGGTGATTCCGTGGTTCAGACAAGGCCGCACTCTCGGCGGCAGCTACACGCATATGACCTGCGAGACCACGCCGAGGAGCGGCGCTCGCCGCGTGGCGTTCTATGCGGCGCGGTTCGCCGCGATATGCTGCGTGGTGTTCTGCGGGCGCGTGCCGTGGGCGGGCGCGGTGATATTGGTCATGGGCGTGTTCTGGCTGGTCCGCAGACAGATGCCGTACGACTTGATCTGACGTCGCTCGCCGCGTCGTCGGTCCAGCTTTCCGGGACAATGGAATCATGAGCAACAACATACTTGTCATCACCAGCAACCCCGAAAAGGACAGCATGACGGATGCCGTGGGTGCGGCATTCGCGGCGGGCGCCGTCGAGCGCGGCGCGTCGGCGGACGTGCTGGACCTGTACGATGAAGGATTCAATCCCGTGTATTCTGCGGCCGACCGGGCCCATTATCTCGGCCATGCCCCGATGCCCGAGGACGTCGTGCCTATCCAGCGCCGGCTCGCTCAGGCGGATGTAATCGCCCTGGTGTTCCCGATCTACTGGTATACGATGCCGGCGATGGTCAAGGGACTGTTCGACCGCGTGATCTGCCGTGGGTTCGCCTATCATCCGGACGGCACCCCCGGCGCGCTCGCGGACAAGACGGTGCGGGTCATCATGCTGACCGGCGGCTCGCGGCAATGGTATGAGTCCGATGGCATCGGCGAGTCGTTGGACAATCAGATCTGCCGGCAGACCTTCGCCAAGTACTGCGGGGTGAAGGACGTCGAGCTGGTGTACGTCGACAACCTGTCCATGGGCGACGATTCGTCCGACAAGCGTAAGGCCGCCGCGGCCCAACTCGAAGGCATCCGTCAACTGGGCGCCAGCCTGGCGTGACGCCCATAAGCCATCACCGCCGAACGAGCCTGCGACTGATATATGGTGCCGCTCGACCCGCGGTGGCTCTCACACGCGCATGTTCGGGAAATGCAGGCGCATGAAGTCGTCATCGAAAGCCGCCTGATATGCTGTGCGAACCAGTTGTCGAACACCGCGCCGTTGGCGCGCTGCCCGTACAGGAAGATCGCGGGCAGCGTGACCACGGCGTCGATGAGAATTCACGCCAGCAGTATGGTCGCGAGCCGCGTGTGCCACGTGTCGTCGATGAGATGCACGAGCGGCAGGATGAAACGGACGATCAGATAGCACAACAGCCCCCAGAACAGCATGAACGGGACGGTGGTGCGCCCGCCGATGTTCAGCGGCTCGTTCTCGCATAGTTCCATGACCGGCTGCCCAGCAGATACTGTTGGATCAGACTCATCGCGAACTCCAGCATGCCGCCGGCGAGACCGCCGACCAGCACGACCTTCCACCCCGGTCGATACGGTGCAGCGCGATGACGATGGCCAACGCGGAGACCGTACACGTAGTTGAAGGGGGTGAGGATCGATCCGTTGCGGTACTCGAACATGCCTTTGGCCAGGTATGCCCGGATGGTCTCGTGTACGGTGCCGATCAGGCCTGCGATCGCGTAGACGAACACGTAATCCGCCCAGTCGCGAGGGTGGGGCTACCTGCCCAAGAGCTTCGCGTCCATCGACCGCAAGACCGGCAAGCCGAAGACGGCGAACATCGTGCTCGCCATCGCGGCCGGGCTCGTCATCATAGGATTGCAGGTGTTGCCGTTCTCCCCGGCCGCGCTCAAACCCGCATCATGGGTGATCGTGGTGGTGTGGATCGTGCTGGGACTGGCGTTGCGCCTGATGAGCCTGCGCTCCCGGCGCGAGTGACGCATCGCCGTCGCCGCCCGCAAGCCGCAGGTAATCGCGGTCGTGGGATTTGCGTCGGGGTACGAACCGGCTGATGACGGAAACGCCTTTGCCGCGGTTCCTCACATAGATGAACCCAATGACGGAGAACACGACCGCGCCGATGAAATTGACGATGAGATCCTCCATCGTGTCGATCAGGCCGATGTCAAGATAGCCGCCAAGGCCGAGGTCGCGCCCATTGACCGCCACCTGCGTGATGTCGTTGATATGAATGGCGTGATTGGCGTGGGCCGGATCGAGCATCACTGAGCTGATCGAATGCACGACGGCGTCCTTCTGCCTGTCGAATCCGAACATCATGTCCATCGAGAATTCGAAGAACTCCCAGACCACGCCGATCGTCATCGAGAAGCAGAACGACACAATCGCCAGGTATAGCGGCGACAGCTCGAACTTCACACGGTCCGAACGGTTGAGCAGGTCGACCAGCGAAAAGCCGATGGCGGCCGCGAGGAAGCCGTTCATCGTGTGCAGCACCGTGTCCCAGAACGGGAAGATCTCATAGAACGAGCTGATCTCGCCCAGGATCTCAGCCGCGAACACGAACACCAATACGATGATCTCAAGCGCGGACGGCAGTTCGATGCGGAACCGTACTTGGACGAACGCGGGCGCCAGCAGCAACAGCAACGTCAGGATGCACAGGAACACGGCCTCATAGTTGCCGTTGAAGAACTCCAGCACCGCGACAGCGATCACCAGCACGCGCAGCACGACATACACCGCGAACGAGCTTTTGTGCTCCCGGATCTCCATGCCTATGGCGGCTTCCATGGTCTTCCAGCGTGCGCGCAACGGCGGTTTGTTCTTCGATTTGCCCATCGCTCCAGTCTATCGGCGACGGGCTGCGCCCGGTGGCGGACGGCGTGTCGGTGCTCATCGAGCAGCTGGACATGCCGTGGCCTGCGGGCATGGGCGGCATGGAAGAATGCGCTGGTGAACAGTCGCAGGATGGTGCTGCTCGAACCGTAATTGAGCGGCGAACGGGTCCAGCCGTGCAGGCCTACCATGGCCGTCGGCTGGGGTGATACCGGGCTGATTCTTGTCGTTCTGGTCATACGTTCGGCAGGCGGCGGAATCCAGACCCCGGCCGTGCAATCGTTCATCCCGCAGATCGCTCCGGAGGCGTGGTTGCTGCGCGTCAACGCGATTAACGGTACGTTGCAGACGGCGATCAGCATCGCCTCTCCTGCAATCGCCGCAGCCCTCGTCAACCTGATGCCATTGTGGATGATCATGCTCGTCGACGTGTCCACGGCGATTGTCGGCATAGGCTTCGTCGCGCTGATTCGTTTGGATGATGCCCGTCTTCGTCGTCCGGGGGAGAGCTCGGATGACGCCCCTGCGCGCCACATCGATTTCGGTTTCGTCGTGCTCTTCAATTCCGCTGACAGACTTGCCGCGCCCACGTACGCGCTCATGCAAAAGGAGAGCGACGTGTCCCTGCAGGGGCGAGTATTGGGTCTGCTGACCTCGGTCTCGGCATTCGGAGTGCCTGCGGGCATGCTCGTGTTCGGCCCGCTCGCCGATGTGGTCGATGTACGTCTGCTGTTCGTGGTCGGCGGTCTGATGACCGTTCCGATAGGTGCCTATGTGATGAGATCCGCGCGGCGAAATCGGGTCGCTGAGTGAGTGACTGACGGGGTTCATCGTGCGACACGCCCGAATTGTGTAGCAGGACTGTCTTACATGTTCTGCGGGAATGACGGAACAAGGCCGTTTTCCGGGATGCGTGCTTGCAGTTCTGCTACGCAATTCGGGCGTGTCGCGCAGCGTCTCGCTTTGCCGGGCTCGCCGGCGATGCGCGAATGAGCTGCACGCACGGGTTGACTGTGCGCGCTGTCCGTGAGATGGAACCAGGCGTCTTATACCAGCCGGGCGGCGGGTGTGGATGTCATGACAGCGGCCGGAATCAGGCCAGTGTCGCCGTGATGGTGAGATCTCCGGTCTCGGTGCCGACCCACACGCCGTCCGTGCGGTTCCAGCGCATGCCGTTCGCGCGCAACGAATCGATGCCGTAGCGCCGTGCATGAACCACCAGCCAGGCCGTCGCTTGGCGGCATAGCCTTTTCCCGTTTTCGGTGTCGGTTCCGGCCGACATTGTGAACGTCAGTGTCTTGGACGTGGTCTTGCCCGAGCCGTCATTGGCCGCGGAATTGTCGGCGGCCTTGTCGCCGTCGTCGTCCTGCGTCTTCGAGGAAGGCTCCAGACTCGACGGCTGCGATACCATGACGGTTGGGAATTCGTTGCGGAAATCACTGGTCAGACCATCCATGTCCGCGTCCGAAGGCTGCGCCGGCTCCAGCGCGCACGCGACACCCGCGCCGGTCTCGCCGGTCAGACCCGCCGCCCATGTCCGCGCAAGATTGGTCCAGTCGGCGTACCTGTCCGGATATTGCGAACGCTGCACCGACTGCGCCGCGTCCTCAACGGGGACGGACTGCCAGTTCGGCACCTTGACCAGCTCGTCGTAGAACCTGTTCGCCGCATACGTCTCGTCCATCAGCTGCTCTTTCGTGCCCCACCCCTGACTGGGACGCTGCTGGAACAATCCCACGGAATCCCGGTCGCCGTAGCTCAGGTTCATCAGCCGCGTCTCCTGCATCGCCGTGGCGATGGCGACGGTCGCGGCATGATCGGGCAGACCCCGTTTGACTGCCGCCCTCGTGATGATTTCGGCGTTCAATGCCTGTTCAACGGACAGCATTTCCTTGTTGTCGCCGGAAGACAGCGTCGCGGAGCAGTAGGCGTCCGACGCCCGGCGTGGTTCAGGGCCGGAAGCGGGCCATACGAAGCGCATCAGTCGTGGAATCGAGGCGAACAAGGCGATGGCCGCGCACAGCATCACCGCGACGATGATCACGGTCCGTCGCATGCCGTGACGCGGCCGTTCCCGACGCGCGGCGGGCCGTGCGTGCCATGTCGGCGACAGCTCATGCCGGATCGGCGGTTGCCCATCACGAGGCGAGACTGATCGCGTTCGCCGAGCCGTTCGTCGTCCGGCCATCTGCTCACCTCCAGAGTCGTTTCCACGCAGTGTATCTGTTTTGCGTGTCGTTACGTGTCTATCGTGCCATATGATGCTGCGATGCCATGGCATCCCGCAGGATGATTTGTGCGGGGCGTGGCGAGAAGCATGTTCCGTGGCTGCCGCCTGCCTGCCTGCCGTGGCCGTTTGCCGTGCCCGTTGCCATGGCCGTCGTGTCTTCTGCCATTCCGGCCATCCCGCGAAGCGCCCCATCATCCCCAAAGTCCCATTTGCTTCGCCCGAGATGGGACTTTGGGCGGATGATATCGGATAACAAGCAGATAGAATGCTGCTGTCATGTGGCTTATGCTGCGCGTACAGTGGCAGGTATGTTGGATCACATCACATTGCATGTGCGGGACGTCGGACGCAGCATCGCTTTCTACGAGCATGCGCTCGCGCCACTCGGCTACATCGTCAAGGCCCACCACGAGCCCACGTTGGGTTTCGGCGTAGATGACGGGACGCCGCACTCCGACTTCTACGTGTCTGCGCTGGATGATGCCGCGCTCGCGCCGCCGCCCGCGCATATCGCGTTCCTCGCCCCGAACCGTGAGGCCGTGCGGGGTTTCCATGCCGCGGCGCTCGCCGTCGGCGGCCGAGACAACGGCACTCCGGGGCCGCGACCGTATCATCCGGGGTACTATTCCGCATTCGTGCTGGATCCGGACGGCAACAACATCGAGGCCGTCGTCGACTGGGCGGGATGGTTCGAAAACCATCGCTGACAGGCGGCGCGAACGATTGTTGTACGACTGTACAACAGCGTCGGGCTGATGCCGGTACGTTCGTACATCAGGTGTTACGGATATCTTCGACGGTCCCGAGCCTGATCGGCAGGTATCCATGCCGATCGGTGGCACACCGCATGACCGGCCATACGCCTGCGCGACAGGATGACGGCCATCCACCCGTGGTACGCGCCGGTCGTGCGTTGGATGACAATCGGCTGCATGCCGGACGCGAACCGGGCCGTAAACGTCTGCGACATCAACGGGCAGCAGAACCACCAGACGAGAATCAGCATCGACCATTCCACCAGATGGCGGTCGCGGCTCAGCCACAGCCACAGCCATGAGAAGTTCGTGAACCCATAACTTACGCTCATCCATAGCAGCACCCAGAACATGCTGCCGCCGCTGATCGAATGTGAATGCGTCAGCAGATTGAACGCGCCATAGCCCACGGCGAAATACACGCCGCCCATCACCAGCCCGACCAGCAGCATCATGTATTTGCGGCGCCACACCAGCAACGCCGCGAAACCAATCAGAAACGCCACATTCAGCCAGATGTACGTCGGCATGAACTCTCGCCGCGCGATGACGTCCGACACGTCCATGCCCCCCCTCCGTTGGCGTTCACCGAATGTTCCTGTGCTCAGGGTATATGCCCACCGTTGGTCGGGCTGGTGGGAGATGACGGGTTGGTTGGGCCGGCTAGGTCGGTGAAAATGGCGGAGTCGGCTTGGGCTGTCGACGATGAGTCGCGGTTTCCGTGCGTTTGCGTTCCTAAGTGCGCGCCGAACCGGCAAGTGCGCGCACATAGCAACGCAAATGGCCCTGTTTGCGTCCCTAAGTGCGCACGGTCGTCGTTTCGGCGCGCACTTAAGGACGCAAACGCCTGTTGCGTTCGTCTACACGCGGCTCCGTCGTCCGCCGCGGCTCAGCCTGTCGGCGGAGGCTGCCCGTGCCGGCCGTGCGCTCAACCGTATCGGGGAAGAAGCGCCGATCTGCGGCAGAACTAGAACAGCCGCATGGGCTCCTCGCGGTTGATTGGACGGATCAGGCTCGGCCCGTCGCCCTCCGGCGGAGCGACCTCATGGAAATGCAGCCGCGCGGACAGCTCGGCACCGGCCTTGCGCATCGGCGCGAGCAGACGGGCGCCGTCGATTGAAGGATCCAGCCACTCGGACGTCATACCGGCCGGCACCAGCAGCGGCATACGGTCATGCACCGTCGCCGGCCCATCCACCGCAGGGCACGTGAGAATCGTCGCCGTCAGCTGCCATAGGGATGCCGCGGAAGGCCGCCGCCACGAATACAGCCCGGCCATCGCAAGCGCCGTCGATTCCATTTCCGGGCTGAAATAGAACGGGCGCCGCCCCTTCCACTCGTAATACCCCGACGCCGGAATGATCGTGCGCCGGGAGCGGGTCGATTCCGCGAAGGTGGATTTGACGTGAGCGGATTCCACTCGCGCGTTGTAGGTGGGGTAGGGCAGGGTCTTGCCAGGACTCCAGCTGGGAATCAGCGACCAGTATGCGCCGGTCAGATGTCGATGCCCGTCTTTGCCCTGCGCGATGACGGCGATGTTCTGCGTTGGGGCGATGTTGTACGAGGGGCGGGGGAGAACGTCGCCGCGCACGTCTTCCTTGGCCACCGAGAATTGCGCCGCGATGGCGTCCCAATCCAGGTCGAGCGCGAATCTTTTACACATTCGTCCAGTCTATGATAAGAATCTGTGCGCCGAGAATGTCTAATTGCGACCGCCACACACGTCGCGGGGACGATGCAAACGGGGCTGAATGAGGAGGATTATGCCTATTGCCTGGCATGAGGGCGGTGTCCATGTTCCTTCTGCTGCGGGCAATGGCGCTGCGTCGGCCTGTTCGGTAGCTTGATTTCGGCTCGGAAGGTGCCGGGTGAGGGCCTGCTGACGGCGAGCGTGGCCTGCATGGCGTTGGTGCATGCCTTGGCGATGGACAGGCCGAGTCCGTGCCCGGGCCTGTTGGCCATGCGGGTGTCGTCGCCGCGGTGGAACGGCTGAATCAGGTCCTCTGCGTCCGCGGCGTTTTCTGGAGGTCTGGTGGTGTTATCGATGGTGATGATGGTGTGGTTTTCGCCGGCTTGGACGGTGCAGGTTATGGCACGGGGCTGCGGAGCACCTTCTCCGAGACGCGGGTTCGGGGCATGGCCTTGACCCTGCGGTACCCGTACCCGTCCTCGGAGGCGGCGAACGCCCCGGCCGCCCGGTGCGATGCTGGGCAAGCATGTCATCGAGCCGAGCGAACACGCCGGCCTCAACCGGTCGATCAACAGGGTCTTCTCCCTGTCCGACAGGCGCCGCAGGCCGGCGCCCGCGCCGAGCAGTTCGGCGGCCCGCTTCCGCCGCATGCCGCCCGGCAACGGACATATGATATCCTTTCGTCCAGTCTCCAGGAAAACGTCCGCACCCTGTTATCCGGGTGGGCTAGTATGGCGGAAACGAAAGGGCGAGAATGCGGTTGACGGAAGTGTGGCGGGCGGATCCGGAGCGGACGTTTGAGCTGTTCTCTGAGTTTCCGGCGGACGAGAACGGGTTCGAGAACCAGGCGGCCGGCATGGACCGCGGGCGGTTCGCCGTGTATGTGCATGAGCTTGAAGAACAATCGCGTGGCATCGGTCTGCAGCCTGGCTGGGTGCCGAGCAGCAAGTACGTTCTCATCAATGATGAGGGTGCGTATGTGGGAATCTTCAATTTGCGGCATCGCCTGAACGACAATCTGCGTGTCGGAGCCGGGCATATAGGCTATGGCATCGCCCCTCAATATCGCGGCCGTGGATATGCCACAGTCGGCTTGCGGCTCACGCTCGACAAGGCGCGTGAGCTCGGCATTGACGAGGCGTACCTGAGCGTTCATAAGGACAACCGGGCGAGTCTTGCGGTGCAGCAGCATTGCGGGGCTCGTATCGATCACGAGGATGGGCTGGAATACTATACGCGCATCAGCACGGCACCCGAACCAGGGAACCTGCCCAAGGCGGAATTCATGTTCCCCGGACCTGAACGTGACCGTCTGGTAGGGCTCATTCTTGCCGGAACGAAGACCGCGACCGCCGCATTGATGATTGAATACGAAGAGGATGACGAACCGCTGCCGCAGGTCGGCGAACGCTCGGCACTGGTGGATTCCAGTGAACGGCCGGTGGCCATACTCGTCACCACCGCGGTTGATGTTATTCCGCTTGGGAAGATCACCGACCGGCACGCCATCGATGAGGGCGAGGGCGACACCACGGCTGCCGCGTGGAGGCATACCCACGAGTCCTTCTGGAACGCGCCGGAATACCGCAACGAGTTCGCTGACCCGGATTTTCCGCTGAACGATGACTCTCTTGTGGTGTTCGAGCATTTCAAGGTCGTGCGACTGTTGGACTCAATGGCAAACAAGACGGCAGACGGCTATGAACGGCAAGTATGAGGTGATCAGGCAATTTGTCGCCGCGCATGGCGGTCGCGCCGAGCTCATCGAGCATGAGACGGCGATCGAAGATTCATATCATACGCTCGCCATCGATCCGCGACTCGTCGTCGAATGCAACGCCATCGCCGGCTGTTTCAACGGCGAGGATTTCGTCAAGCCGCTGTGATTCAAGAACCGAAGCTGATGTCCAGCTGCTCAATCACCTTACAGTCAGTCCGGGCCTGCTGTTTTCGACGATAATGGTATGGGTGGGTGAAACGAAAGGAACGGTAGCTGATGACTCCGATTGAATTGTCGACCCGACGCCGGGTCACGGGACTGACCTCGGATGAGTTCGCCAGGCTGTTCGTCTCATTGCAGCGTGAAGTGGAAGGCGAGGCTGCGCGTTGGAGCGCGACGGACGTCGAAGCCTGGGAGTTGGTCGGCCCGCCGGTGACCGCCGAACAGCATCTCATCGATACGTTCGCGATGGCCAATGAATTCGTGGCGACGTTGGCGGATCGTTTGTATCACACGATCATGCCCGTCACGGAGGGGTCGGTCATCACCGCATACGTCGATGACCTCACGTTCTGGGGAGCGCACCCGGACCTAGGCGGAGTGCCGTGCGCATTATGGAACATCGCCGCGTTGCAAGCAGCCGAATGGGTGCGCAAGGAGACCGGCACCATCTGCGAACTGCGTGCACGCGAACCGTTGGTGTGATGGCCGGGTTCGTGCCTTGGCGCTTGTGCGGCAGCGTGGCCTCGGTGACGCACAAGCGCAGGAGACTGTCATGGTCACGGTGGTCTAGAATGTCGCCGAACTTGCTGATGCGTGGTGTGGCTCTTTCCTTTGCCTCATGGCGTATGAGGAAGTTCTCGACCAACGCGATCATCGTGTCCTTCTCGGCGGGCGCGGATAGCGCGATCATCAGCGCCATTGCCGTCAAGGCGTTGCCTTCCACGAGCAGGGCGTCGTCGTCGCCCTTGGGAGGCATTGCCCCGTGTCATAGTCATTGAGCAGCTTGAGACTCGGCAGATAGCGTTCCAGAATCTCGGCAGTACTGGCAATCTATCAATATGCTCAAACATTTGTTCGATGGCGTGTCGGCTGTATGTTCCGGCAGCATCGCTCGCATCGATAGGCGACGCGTTGCGACAGTTCGACTCGCGACAAATACAGGTGACGGGCGCACGATTGACATGATGGGTGGCAAGGCGTGATCAGAACGGAGTTCTCGAATCTCATCCAAGCCGTCACGGCTATCGCACTTTTCGAAGGCTCAGACAGAACAGCTCAGCGTGCAGGAAGCTACACTGAATGCAAGGGTAATGCCCCGTTTCGGGCTTTTTTGC
>ENA-UEQK01001271-UEQK01001271.1-human-gut-metagenome-genome-assembly--contig:-NODE-1271-length-15923-cov-3.716900_pt1 | contig 15923 bp, 15 predicted proteins | sample MGYA00242939_ERZ507942 | MGnify/ENA primary metagenome ERZ507942 (study PRJEB26167, sample SAMN06115485) | human gut metagenome | host: Homo sapiens | place: China:Chongqing | collected 2015-03-30... | reverse complement strand
TTCGGCGAACGCAGGTTGCGGCGATACCAGAAGCCCGGCATGTAGAACTGGCAGTCCGAATGCTTGTAACCGGTCTTCTGTTCTATATGAAACGCAGCATGAGGAGGCACACCAGATGACGGCCACACCGTGGGGATTCCGGGACATATTGCCCGAGGAGGCTCAGGCGCGCGAGGAGATCGCGCTGACGGTGAAGGGCTGCTTTAGGGAGCATCATTACCTTCCGGTCGAGACGCCGCTGCTCGAGGACAAGGGCTCGCTCGAGGAGGGCGGCCGCATTGCGGACACGCCGTTTAAGCTCTTTGACGACGACGGACGCCTGCTGGTGGTCCGTCCCGACAACACGCTGCCGATCGTGCGCCTGGTTTCGACCCGCATGCGCGCGGCCGACCTGCCCCTGCGCCTGCGCTACGAGGCGCCGGTGGTTCGCGAGTGTCAGCGCAATGCCGGCGGCTCGCGTCAGTTTACGCAGCTGGGCTTTGAGCTTATCGGCGCGGGCGATACCGCGGGCGATGTCGAGATTGTTTCGCTGGTGGCGGAGGCCGTGCGCGAGCTGACACTTCCCGATGCGCGCATCATCGCAGGCAGCGTGCGTCCTTTTAAGGAATTGCTCGCGGTATGCGAGGATCGTGAGCTGGCGGCCGAGGCCCTGCGCTGCGTGCACGCCAACGACTTTGTGGGCCTCGATGCCCGCGTGGCGGCAAGCGCCGAGTCCGATGCCGTCAAGGCCGCCATTAGCGAGCTGCCGCGCTTGCACGGCGGAGCCGAGGTGCTCGACCGCGTGGACGCGCTGCTGGAGGCTGCCGGTATCGCCGCGCCGCTGACGCGTGAACTGCGTGCCCTGGTCGAGGGCCTGGCTCCCGAGGACGCTCAGGTGCTGTCGTTCGACTTTTCTATCATGAACTCTTTCGATTACTATACGGGCCTGGTCTTTAAGGCCTATGCCGGCGGCTTACCCGATCCGGTCGGCTCGGGCGGACGCTATGACTCCATCTTTACCGGTGCATTTGGCGATGGCATCGAGGTGCCGGCGGCGGGCTTCGCCTTTTCGCTCGAGCGCCTGGAGGCCGCGCGCACCTCGGTCGAGGACGCCGCTTCCGATGGCGATCACGCCGCGGGCCGTGGTGCCGAGGGTCCGCTGCGCATCGCCGTGCCCAAGGGCTCGCTTAAGGCCGATACGCTCGACGTGCTCGAGGCCGCGGGCCTGGACGTCTCTGAGCTGCGTGATCCCGGCCGTCACCTGATTGTGCGCGGTCGCGACACGCGTGCTGGCGAGGGCACGGTCGGCGATATCGAGTTTGTCATCGTGCGCCCCAGCGATGCGCCTGCCTTTGTGGGCTGCGGCGGTGCCGACTGTGGCATCTGCGGCTGGGACTCGCTCATCGAGGCCGACCTCAACTTGCTGCAGCTGGTCGACCTGGGCTATGGCCTGTGCGCCTTTATCGAGGCGGAGCCCGCATGGCGCGCCGGGCAGGCCGAGCGAAACTATGCCCGCCGCGGTTCGCTTCGCGTGGCAACCAAGTACCCGCGCATCGCGAGTGCCTGGTATGCCGAGCGCGGCGTGAACGCCGATATCGTCTCGCTGCACGGCAACATCGAGCTGGGCCCCATTGTCGGCATGACCGATCGCATCGTGGACATTACCGCCACGGGTGCCACCCTGCGCGACAACGACCTGGTCATCACCGGCCGCATTATGGACTGCACGGCCCGCTTCTTTGTCAACCCGGGTGCCGCGCGCCTGGATCCGCGCGTGCGCAATCTGGCAGATCGCTTGGTGGCGGCCGTGAAGGACAAGCATTTTGAGCCCGTCGCGGGCTCGGCACAATAGCGCGAGCGCGCACGGGCGCCCCAACGTACGGGCTGCGGGCCAATTGGCGCCGCCGCCCGGCCTCTCGTTTTTCGAACACAATCTCGACCGATAGGGGATACCGATATGAAGACCATCAAACTTGCTCCCGGCGAGCGTCTCGTTACCAATCAGCTCAACCGCAAGGGCGTGCTACCGCAAAAAATTGTTGACGCCGCCCGCGATATCGTGGCCAACGTGCGTGCCAACGGCGATGCCGCGGTGCGCGATTACTGTCAGCGTTTTGACGGCGTTGAACTGCAGAGCTTCCGTCTGCCGCAAGAGCAGATCGATGCCGCGCTCGAAGGCCTCGACCCGGCTTTTGTCGCGGCGCTCGAAAAGGCTGCACGCCAGATTCGCGAGTTCCACCAGCGCGAGGTCGAGCAGAGCTGGTTTACCACGCGCCCGGACGGCACGATGCTCGGCGTTAAAGTGACCCCGCTTGCTGCGGCCGGCATCTATGTGCCGGGCGGTCGTGCACAGTACCCTTCCACCGTGCTTATGAACGCCATTCCCGCCAAGGTCGCCGGCGTTGAGCGCGTGGTCATGGTGACCCCGCCGCAAAAGGACGGCCTGATCAGCCCCTACACGCTCGCGGCAGCCAAGCTCGGCGGCGTGGACGAGATCTATATGGTGGGCGGCGCTCAGGCCGTGGCCGCGCTGGCGTACGGTACCGAGACCATTCCGCGCGTCGATAAAATCACCGGTCCGGGCAACGCTTTTGTTGCCGCTGCCAAGCAGATTGTCTCGGGCGACGTGGGCATCGACATGGTCGCTGGCCCCTCCGAGGTCTGCGTGTTGGCCGATGCCACGGCCAAGCCCATGGTGGTCGCGGCCGACTTGATGGCGCAGGCCGAGCACGATCCGCTGGCTGCCTGCTATCTGGTGACCTGCGACGAGCAGTTTGCGCGCGAGGTCGAGGCGGGTATCGACATTCTGGTGGCGCAGTCCCCGCGCGCCGAGATCACGCGCGCCTCGCTCGATAACGAGGGCACCATCGTGGTCGCCGCCGACATGGCTGCCGCCGTCGAGGCCGTGAACACCGTGGCGCCTGAGCACCTTGAGCTGCACTGCAAGGACGCGATGGGCCTGCTCGGCGGCATTCGCAACGCCGGTGCCATCTTTGTGGGTGCCTGGAGCTCCGAGCCACTCGGCGATTACGTCGCCGGTCCCAACCACACGCTGCCGACCGGCGGCACGGCCATGTTCTCCAACCCGCTTTCGGTCGAAGAGTTCGTTAAGCGCTCGAGCGTCATTTGCTATACGCCCGAAGGTCTGCTCTCGGACGCTCCCGCGACGCAGCGCCTGTCCGAGGCCGAGGGCCTGTGGGCGCACGCGCTATCCGCCGCTCTGCGTCGCCGCGTGCTGGAGCAGGGCGAGGATGCCGTGAGTGCCGAGTCGCTCGCCGCTGCCGACCTGACCAAGGTCGCTTGGCCGGGCGACGCCGTGACGACGGTTGCCGAGGGCGTGGACCTGGCGGCGGCTGCGGGCGCGGATGGCGCCCCGACCGGCAAGGAGGCCTAATATGGCCGAACTCACGCCGCGCATGAAGGAGCTCGTCCAGCCCTACTTGGCCGGTATCGAGCCCTACGATCCCAACTTTACGCCCACGCGCATCAATCTTTCGGCCAACGAGAACACCTATCCCGTACCTGCTGGCGTGCGCGAGGCGGTTGATGCGGCCTTGGCTGCCACGCCGCTCAACCGCTATCCCGATCCCATGTCCAACGACCTGCGCGATGAGCTCGCTGCCTGGCATGGCGTGGCGCGTGAGAATATTTGCGCGGGAAACGGCGGCGATGAGCTGCTCTATAACTACCTGCTGGCGTTTGGCGGCGCGGGGCGGACCCTGCTCAACTGCCCGCCGTGCTTTAGCGAGTACGCGTTCTTTGCGTCGCTGTGCCAGACCGAGGTGCGCGACGTGTGGCGCGACCCGGTGACCTTTGAGCTCGACCATGCGGCGGTGCTTGCGGCGGCTCCCGAGTGCGATCTGGCGATCGTGACCTCGCCCAACAATCCCACGGGTGACGTGGCGCCGCTCGACTTTGTCGCGGCCCTGTGCGATGCGTGCCCCGGCATGGTGATGGTCGACGAGGCCTACGTTGAGTTTGCGGACGATTCGTTTGGCGCGGCTACCACGGCGCAGGGGCTTATCGCCGAGCATCCCAACCTGGTGATTTTGCATACGCTGTCCAAGGCGTTCGGCGCCGCCGGCACGCGTCTGGGCTATGTGATCGCGGCGCCCGAGGTCATCGATGTGTTCGCGGCGATTCGCCAGATCTATTCGGTCAACGTGCTGAGCCAGGCCGCCGCGCTTGCCTGCGTGCGTGCCCGCGATGCGTACGCGCCCGTGGTGGCACAGGTTGCATCCGAGCGCGAGCGCGAACTGTGTGCCCTGCACGCAATGGCTGCCGAGGGTCTGCCCGTGGAGGCGTGGCCGAGCGCGGCGAACTTTGTGCTCGTGCGCACGCCGCATGCCACGCACGTGCGCGAGCGTCTGCGCGACGAGTATTCGATTTTGGTGCGCGACTTTAGCTATGCGCCGGGGCTCGCGGACTGCCTGCGCATTACCGTGGGTACCCCGCAGGAAAACGACGAGGTGCTGGCTGCGTTTGCCGCGCTGGTGAAGGAGGAGATGTAGATGGACCGCTATGCCGAGGTAACCCGCAAGACGGGCGAGACCGACATTGTCGTAAAGCTCGACTTGGACGGAAGCGGCGTGTGCGATATCTCGACCGGCGTGCTGTTTTTCGACCACATGCTCAACGCTTTTGGCCGCCATGGTCTGTTCGATCTGACGGTGCACGCGGTGGGCGACGTGGAGGTCGACGCGCACCATACCGTCGAGGACACGGGCATTGTGCTGGGCGAGGCGTTTTGCCAGGCGCTGGGCGACAAGGCGGGCATTACGCGCTTTGCCGACGCGGCGATCGCCATGGACGAGACGCTCGTGATGGCTGCTGTTGATATTTCGGGCCGCGGGCAGGCCTACTGCGAGCTGCCCGTGCCGACCGAGCGCGTGGGCAGCTTCGATACCGAGCTGGCCGTCGAGTTCTTCTACGCCTTTGCGCGCGACGCCAAGCTCACGCTGCGCGTGCGCGAGCTGGCGGGCGGCAACTCGCATCACATTATCGAGGCCGCCTTTAAGGCCGTGGGCCGCACGATGCGCCACGCCTGTGAGCTGGATCCCCGCGTGCAGGGCATCCCCAGCACCAAGGGCTCGCTGTAACCGCAACAAAGGCAAAAACCACCACAAAGGTGCCTGTCCCCTTTGTGGTGGTTTTGGATGATGAGAAGTGGAGGGGTCGCGTGGGCGAACCGAAGATCGTGGTGGTCGACTACCACAAGGGCAACTTGTCGAGCGTCGTGCGCGGGCTTGCGCGCGCCGGTGCCGCTGCCTGCACGTCGGACGATCCGGAGCAGATCCGCAACGCTGACGGCCTGGTCATCCCGGGCGTGGGCGCGTTCTATGACGCGATCGCCTTTATGCGCCAGAGCGGCGAGGCGGACGCGGTGCTCGACGCCGTTGCCGCCGGAACTCCGCTGCTCGGCATCTGCCTGGGCCTTCAACTATTCTTTGAGCGCGGCAACGAGGGTGTGCCTGCGGACGAGGGCGCGGTCGCCGACGGCAACGCCCCCGACCATGCCGACGGCCCTTGGGTCGATGGCCTGGGCATTATGCACGGTTCGTGCACGCGCCTGGAGTCGAGCCGTCTGAAGGTGCCGCACGTGGGATGGGATCAGGTGCACATGACGCCCTCTGGTGCGGCCGATCCGTTGCTCGCCGGTTTTGCCGAGGGCGCCAACATGTACTTCACCCACAGCTACGCGGTGACCGACGATGCCGATGCCGCCGATGTGCTGGCGCGCACGCACTATACGCGGAGCTTCCCGTGCATCGTGCGCCACGGTAACGTGTGGGGTTGTCAGTTCCATCCCGAGAAATCCTCTGCGCTGGGTCAGCGCATCCTTAAGAACTTCGTCAACATCGTCGAGGAGGTTGGCCGATGATCCTGTTTCCCGCAATCGATTTGATCGGCGGCAGGGTCGTGCGCCTGGAGCGCGGCGACCGCAGCCGTTGCAAGGTATATTCCGACGACCCCGTGGCCGTCGCCCGCTCCTTTGCCGAGCAGGGCGCGAGCTGGGTGCACGTTGTCGACCTGTCCGCCGCCTTTGGCGAGGACGAGGACGCATGCGCTGCCAACTCGGCGGCGATTAAGGCCATCTGCGGCGTCGACGGTCTGTCCGTGGACGTGGGCGGCGGCGTCCGCTCGCTCGCGCGCATCGACGAGTTGGCCGGCTACGGTGCGCGCCGCATCGCACTAGGCACGGTGCTCGTGACCGAGCCGGGTTTTGCCGAGGTGGCGGCCCAAGGCTTTGGCGAGCTGCTGGTGGCTGACATTGCCGCACGCGACGGCCAGGTCAAGGTGAACGGCTGGCGCGACGGCGCGGGTGTGGCGCTCGACGATGCCGTGGCGCAGCTTTCCGAGCTGGGCTTTAAGCATCTGGTGTATACCGACATCGCGCGCGATGGCATGCAGACGGGCATCGATGTGGCGGCGTATCGCCATGTTGCCAAGGTCGCGGGCTTTCCTGTCGTGGCTTCGGGCGGCATCTCTACGCTCGATGACATTCGCGCGCTGGCTGCGGTGGGTGAGGATGCTATTGAGGGTGCCATTACCGGCCGTGCGCTCTACGAGGGCAACTTTACGCTGGCCCAGGCACTGGCCGCTGCCCGAGGGGAGGAGTAGCCCATGCTTACCAAACGCGTGATTCCCTGTCTGGACGTCAAGGACGGCCGTGTGGTTAAGGGCGTCAACTTTGTGAGCCTGCGCGATGCGGGCGATCCGGTGGAGTTGGCGCGCGCCTACGACCGCGAGGGTGCGGACGAGGTCGTCTTCCTGGACATTACCGCCACGAGCGATAACCGTGCGACGACTATCGAGATGGCGGCGCATGCAGCCGAGGAGCTCGCTATTCCCTATACCGTGGGCGGCGGTTTCCGCGACTTGGCGGGCATGCGGACCATGGTTGCCGCCGGCGCCGACAAGGTGTCGCTTAACTCTGCCGCCGTGCGCGATCCGTCGTTGATTGGCCAGGCTGCCGCGGCGTTTGGCAGCCAAGCCGTGGTCGTGGCGATCGATGCCAAGCGCGTCGGTTTGCCCGGCGCATCTGGTGCCGACAAGTGGGAAGTCTTTACCGCAGGAGGCCGCAACGCCACGGGTATCGACGCGGTGGCGTGGGCCGAGGAGGCGGCTCGTCGCGGTGCCGGCGAGATCCTACTGACCAGTATGGATCGCGACGGCACCAAGGCCGGCTTTGACCTGGCGCTCACCCGCGCCGTGGCCCGCGCGGTGCCAATCCCCGTCATCGCGAGCGGCGGCGTGGGTACGCTCGAGCATTTTGCCGAGGGCGTGATCGAGGGCGAGGCCGACGCCGTGCTGGCGGCGAGCGTCTTTCACTTTGGAACCTTCAGCATCCGTCAAGTGAAGGAATATATGGCCAGCCAAGGAATCCCTGTGAGATTGGATTTTTAAATGGAGCAAGTGACAAGCGCGGCCAAGCTCAAATATGACGCCAAGGGGCTGATTCCTTGTGTGGTTCAGCAGTATGACACCGGCGAGGTGCTTATGGTTGCTTGGATGAACGAGGAGTCGGTGGGGCTGACGCTCAAGACCGGCACCACGTGGTTTTGGAGCCGCAGCCGCCAAGAGCTCTGGAACAAGGGCGCGACGAGCGGCAACATGCAGGAGGTCAAGGAGCTCTGGGCCGACTGCGATAGCGATACACTGCTGGTCAAGGTCGACTCGCCGGGTCCGGCCTGCCATACCGGCAACCGTACCTGCTTCTTTAAAAAACTCGCGTAGGGCGGGCGCTCGACTAGGTGCTTGGCCAACCAGAAAGGATTGAACCATGGGTGTGCGCACCGCGAATGTTCAGAATGGAAATATCGGTGAGACGCTGACAGGTCTGGCCGAGGTGATTCACGGTCGTCGTGATGCATCGCCGCAGGAGAGCTATACCGCGCGTCTGCTGACCGACGTCGAGGATGAGCTGCTCAAGAAGCTTGCCGAGGAGGCGAGCGAGGTGATCATGGCCTGCAAGGATAACGATCACGATCACATTCGCTACGAGGCCGGTGACCTGATCTATCACCTGCTCGTGACGCTCGAGCGCTACGGCATTACCCTCGACGAACTGGCCGGCGAACTCAACGCCCGCCGCCACTAGTCGTTTGGGACAGTCTTTGTTGGTGTAACGGGGTCATGGAAGTTGCGGTGAAATAGGGACTGTTTAAGCGCTTCATCAGTCAAAACAATCCCTATTCCACCGCAACTTATGAAGGGATGGCTAGTCGAGGGGTGTGGGTTCCCATTCGCCGGTGGGGTGGGGGATGTCGAAGGTTCGATAACCGCAGTCGTAGGCGTGGGCCTGGGCCTCGCGGATATTCCAGCAGATGTCGCAGGCGCGGTGCGCGTCCGAGCCAAAGGTGATGGGTACCTCGGCGTGGGCGAAGCAACGCAACAGCCCCGTCGAGGGGTAATAGTCGTCGAGGTCCTTGCGCGGCGCGGCGGTCGAGACCTCAACGCGGCGACCCGTATCGTGGGCGCATTCGGCCATCTGCTCCCAAAACGGCGCCGGGTCAAAATCGGGCGCAAAGCCCTCCTTCGAAAAGCGCATGACCAGGTCGGGATGGGCCATTACGTCAAAGTTGAGTGAGCTTTCGCAAGCACGGCACCAGTCGTCGACGTAGCGCTCCCACACGCCGCGCACCCCCAGGTTTTCCCAAACGTGCAGGTTGGTGTCGTCGTCGATCCAACCGCAAAGGGAATCGGGTGTATCGGGGCGAGCGACGTTTTTCGTTCCCGCCGTACCCGCGGCACCGGCTATGATATCGCCGGGGTCGCCAATCCAGTGCACGCTGCCCAGGCGCACCACGGCGCCATCGGACCAGCGCTCAACCAAAGGCTCGCAGCCCTCGTACCAATCGCATTCAAAGCCATAGATAAAGCTGAGCTCCGGCGCAATCTGCGCGGCAAGCTTGCGAGCATCCTCAAAAGCCAGGCGATGTACCGGCAGGTCGCCCTCGACAACCTGCACTTCGCAGTTGGCGTCCATGCTGGCGGGCAGGGTGAGATGGTCGGTCGAGACCATGACGCGGCAGCCGGCCGCAGCAGCGGCGCGAACGTTGTCCTCAAACGAGGCGTGTCCGTCCGAAAACGAGGTGTGGGTGTGGCAATCGACCAGCGGGCAGGCAGACATGGCGACTCCTTTGCATTTGGCGAATCCGCTCCATTGTAATGGCGCGGCCCCCGATGCGACGAGCGCACCGGGGGCCGAAATCGACTGGAAAGGGTGCGCGGTGCGGCTCTACTCCAATACGTGTACATCAGCCTCCAAAAGCTGCAGAAAATGACATGTTTGGAGGCTGATGTACACGTTTGGATAGGGGCGAGGGCGGCGACGGACGAAAGTCACGCCTGTGCCACGTCCGATGTGCTAGCGTTTGGATGAACAAAACGAGCCCGTGCGGAAAGGAGCCGGACCGTATGCCATGCGATAGCAAATCTCCGCTGTCCCGCGAGACCGATGCGCCCGAGACCATCGTCAAGCTGGAATGCGACATCGACGACGCGTCGCCCGAGGTGCTCGCCTACGCTGCCGACCGCCTGCGCGAGGCGGGTGCGCGCGAGGTGCATTGGCTGCCCGCCTATTGCAAGAAAGGCCGTCCCGGCTGGCAGCTGCAGGTAATCTGCGTCCACGAGGATATCGAGCGCCTGCAGACGATCATCTTTTTGGAAACTACGACCAATGGTATCCGTCGCCAGGTTATGGAGCGCGTTTGCCTGCCACGCCGCTTTGAGCGCGTAACGACGCCATGGGGCGAGGTGTCCGTCAAGGTGGCCACCTCGCCCGACGGCAGTGAGCGTGCGGCGCCCGAGTACGAGGACTGCGCCCGTCTCGCCCGCGAACATGGCGTGCCGCTCCAACGCGTGATGCAGGCGGCTCAGAGCGCGGCGCTTCGATTTGAGTAACGCGGTAGAGGGGCTCCACATCCGCTGGACTTCGTATTCAGCCCCCATCAACCCCACACCGAAAGGACTCCCCATGAAATACCTCATCGCCTCCGACATCCATGGCTCGGCATACTGGGCCGAGCGCCTCTGCACCGCCATCGAATCCGAGGAGCCCGACCGCATCGTGCTGCTGGGCGACCTGCTCTACCACGGTCCGCGCAACGACCTGCCGCGCGACTACGCCCCCAAGCGCGTGATTCCGCTGCTCAACGCCCTGGCCGACCGCATCATCGCGGTGCGCGGCAACTGCGACGCCGAGGTCGACCAGATGGTGCTCGACTTCCCCGTCATGGCGGACTACGCCACGCTGTTCGACGAAGCCGGCCGCGAGCTGTTCCTGACACACGGCCACGTCTTTGGCGCCGGCATGCACAACAGCGTCGACCACGCGCCCGCGTTGCCCGAGGGCTCCGCGCTCGTCTACGGTCACACACACATCAAGGTTAACGAGGAGAGCGCCGCGCATCCGGGCCTGTGGCTCTTCAACCCCGGCAGCGTGAGCATCCCCAAGGACGGCACACACAGCTACGGCATCTACGAGGGCGACGCGTTCCGCCACGTGATCATGGAGGAGGATTAACCATGGCACAGCACATGGCTCAGCAAAATGCCGAGGGCTCGCGCGACCTGTCCACGCTGGTCGACGCGTCGGCCGAGCTGCAGCATCTGGTGCAGACCATCTGGCGCCTACGCCAGCCCGACGGCTGTCCGTGGGACCGCGAGCAGACGCACCGCAGCATTGGCAAGAACATGATCGAGGAGGCCTATGAGGCGCTCGACTGCATCGAGGCCGACGATGCCACGCATCTGTGCGAGGAGCTGGGCGACGTACTCATGCAGGTAGTGCTGCATGCGCAGATTGCGGCGGACGCCGGCGAGTTTACGCTGGCCGATGTGGCACGCGATATCGACGCCAAGCTCATTCGCCGCCACCCGCACGTGTTTGGCGATGCGGATGCCGACAACTCCGATGAGGTGCTCAAGATTTGGGACGAGGTCAAGCTTGCCGAGAAGGCTGCCAAGGACAAGGCTGTGGCGGCGAGCGAGGCTGCGCCCGAAGGCCTGCTCGACGGCGTGCCCACGCACCTGCCGGCGCTGATGCAAGCTCAGAAGGTGTCGCGCAAGGCGGCGGCCGTGGGCTTTGAGTGGGAGGCGGTCCAGGATGTGTGGGACGAGGTCGCCGAGGAGCGTGCCGAGTTTGAGGCCGAGGAGCCCGGCTCGCCCGAGCGCGAGATGGAGTTTGGCGACCTGCTCTTTGCCCTAGTCAACGTTGCGCGTAAAGAGGGGATTGACGCCGAGAGCGCCCTGCGCGCGAGCACGGCCAAGTTCCGCCGTCGCTGGGCTGCGATGGAGCAGATGGCGGCCGGTGCTCACGTGGATCTTGCCGAGCTTTCGACCCACGGCCTCAACGACCTGTGGGATGCCGCAAAGGCGGAGGAGTAAGACTGCGGGAACGACGGGCTGACGCGCCTCATCGTTCCCGATAAATTTTTTGATAATCAAGTGTATCCCTCGGCTAACTTATGGCATAATGCAAAAAGTGCGACATGGCTAACTTACGGAGACGCACCGACGGTGCACGGTCAGCCGGTCGCTTGCATTCACTACGTTTCCAAGTGAGAGGGAGACAACATGAGCGATATTTTGGATGTCTACGGTCGCGAGGTGCTCGACAGCCGCGGCAACCCCACCGTCGAGGTCGAGGTCGTGCTCGAGGACGGCAGCTTCGGCCGCGCGATGGTGCCTTCGGGCGCTTCGACCGGCGCCTTTGAGGCATATGAGCTGCGCGACGGCGACAAGGGCCGCTATCTGGGCAAGGGTGTCTCGCAGGCCGTCGAGCACGTCAACAACGAGTGCGCTAACGCCGTCGTGGGCCTCGATGCTTTCGACCAGCGCGCCGTCGATGCCGCGCTGGTCGCCGCGGACGGTACCCCCAACAAGACCAAGCTCGGTGCCAACGCCATTCTGGGCGTGTCGCTGGCCGTTGCCCGCGCCGCTGCCGAGTCGGCGGGTCTTTCGCTGTACCAGTATCTGGGTGGCGTCAACGCCCACCTGCTGCCCACACCTATGATGAACATCCTCAACGGCGGCGTGCATGCCGACAATAACGTCGACTTCCAGGAGTTCATGATCATGCCGTTGGGCGCCCCGAGCTTTGCCGAGGGCCTGCGCTGGTGCGCCGAGGTCTACCACACCCTCAAGGGCGTGCTGCACGAGGCCGGCCTGGGCGGCGGCGTGGGCGACGAGGGCGGCTTTGCCCCCAACCTTAAGACCAATGCCGAGCCGTTCGAGTACATCACCAAGGCCGTGGAGAAGGCCGGCTTTAAGCCCGGCGTCGACTTCATGTACGCCATGGACCCGGCCTCGACTGAGTTCTACAACGCCGAGACCGGCATGTACGAGCTCAAGGGCGAGGGCGTGGAGTACACGAGCGCCCAGATGGTTGATTACTGGGAGAAGCTCGTCGACACCTACCCCATCATCTCCATCGAGGACGGCATGGCCGAGGAGGACTGGGACGGCTGGGTCGAGCTTACCCGCCGCATTGGCAACAAGGTGCAGCTGGTGGGCGACGACCTGTTCGTCACTAACACCGAGCGCCTCAAGAAGGGCATCGAGCTGGGTGCCGCCAACGCGATCCTAGTCAAGGTCAACCAGATCGGCACGCTCACCGAGTCGCTCGAGGCCATCGAGACCGCCAAGGAGGCCGGCTATGCCTGCATCGTGAGCCACCGCTCCGGCGAGACCGAGGACTCCACGATCGCCGACCTGGTCGTGGGCGTCAACGCCGGCCAGATCAAGTCGGGCGCCCCGTGCCGCAGCGACCGTATCGCCAAGTACAACCAGCTCATCCGCATCGAGGACGAGCTTGAGGGCAGCGCGCGCTACGCCGGCAAGGCCGCGTTCTACAACATTCGCTAAACGGGCGAATTTGGCGAGGGGGAGGCTGATTCGGTTTCACCCCGCCTTGGCTGGACGCCGCAAAGCGCTGTGGGCGCTGGGCCATATGGCTCAGCGCCTTTTTTATGTCGAGCAAAGGCTGGCGAAGGCGGTGCGGGATCTCGTGCTATAACTAGAATACTTAGCGCAAACAAACCTCAACCGCACAAGGCGCACATGGATCAGATTTACGACAACAGGTACTATTCCGCCGGTTCGCGCGAGCCGTCGCCTCGCCGTGCGCGCACGGTGCAGCTCGGTGGGTCCACCTACGCCGGCGCCGACCGCTCCACGCAGCGCCCGACAAGTACCTCGCGCCCCAATGCTCAATCGAATACTTCGGCAGATGGACCGGTGCGCCCGGCACGTTCGTCGCATGTATCGCGTCCCTCGACTCAGACACACGACAAATCGAGCAGGCCTTCGAGCCGTCTTTCGGGCTCGGACTTTATGCGCTACGCCAACGACAATGCGGTGGTCAAGGCGATCTATGACCGCACGCATGGCTCTCGGCGTCCGCTGTTTATCGGTATCGTGGTGGCTCTGGCGCTCGTGAGCCTGTATTTCCCCGTGCGCGACCTGTACGTTGCAAAACGCTCGAACGACATCTTGGCCAAGCAGGTCGAGATTCGCGAGCAATACAAAGATGAGATGAAAAAAGACACTGACAAGTGGCTCTCGGAAGAGGGCATTAAGGATCGGGCACGGGAACTGGGCATGGCGATGCCCGGCGAGAAGAGGATTGAAGTGCTGGGCCTGGACGATGATTCGGATTCGTCGTCGGCTGAAAAGAAGTCGTCGAACGCCAAGAAGGCCAGCGAGGTGGCCAAGGAGATCGAAGAGGTCGGCAAGGACGCGCCGTGGTACATTCAGACGCTCGACATGCTGTTTGGATTTAACGGCGTCGAGGGTCAGACGGTCGCGTCCAGCGGCGAGTAGGCGAGTAGCGCCCGGAGGGGAGCCCGCAATGACAAATTGCAAACGATATAAGGTGGCCGCGATTGACCTGGGAACGGTGTCGTCGCGACTGGTGTTGGCGCAGGTCGAGGCAGGGGCGATCGTGGAATCGTCCAAGCATACCGAGATCACCGACTTGGGCGAGGGCGTGGACGCGACGGGGCGCTTTTGCGAGGCGGCCGTTGAGCGCGTGCTCGCTGCGTGCCGCATGTTTGTGGACGAAGCCCGTACCTTTGGGGCCGCGTGCGTCTGTACCACCTGCACGAGTGCAGCGCGCGATGCGTCCAACGCCGCGCTGCTGCTGGACGGTCTGCGCGGGCTGGGGCTCGAACCGCAGGTGATCCCGGGCGAGGTCGAGGCACGCCTGACATTTTTTGGCGTGGCGCACGACTTTGCAGGCGAGCGCATCATCGTCGCCGATTCGGGTGGCGGATCCACGGAGCTCGCGACGGGCGTCTATGCGCCTGAGCGCGGGGTCTTTGCGCTGGAGGGAACGCGCTCACTGGATATCGGTTGCCGCCGCGTGACGGAGCGGTTTTTCTCTGCACTGCCGCCGTCGACGAACGAGCTTGCGGCTGCCGCCGCGTGGGCAGGCGAGCAGTTCTCCGCCTATTTTTGGGGCCTGCCCAGCGACTTTGAGCGCGCCGAGCGCCTCGTTGCGGTGGGCGGTACCGTCACCACGCTCGTGGCGCTGGTCCACGAACTGGAGCCGTACGACTCGAACTTTGTGCACCTGCGCGAGCTTACGATGGAGCAGATCTCGGCCGCCATCGATCGTATGTCTACGCTGGATGTGGAGGGTATCGCCGCGCTACCGGGTGTACAGCCCAAACGCGCGGGCGTGATTCTGGCCGGCGCCGTGGTGATCCGCGAGCTCATGCGTGCCGGCGGCTACAAGACGCTCACCGTAAGCGAGAACAGCCTACTCGCCGGCATGGCCGCCACCATCAACGAGACCCTCGACGGCACAACCCCCACCATCGCCTGGACCCCCAGCCTCAGCGCCCTCTAATCTAAATAAGTTGCGGTGAAATACGGACTAAAATCGCCCTTTCGGGCCCCAAACAGTCCCTATTCCACCGCAACTTAGAGCCCCGCCGGCGTGTAAAAGAAACGAGCCCGCATCCCCGGGGGACGCGAGCTCGTAAAAGCCAAATGGTAGGGGCGGTGGGACATCTGCGTATTTGCTGCGCAAATCCGCACCGGCTTCGGCTGCCTGCCGGCGTCCTCGCCGGCTCGCTACGGACGCTGCGCGTCCGCTTGACGCTCGCCCCCTCGCGGGTTCGAGCCCCACCGGCATCCAAAAGAAACAAGCCCGCATCCCTGGGGGACACGGGCTCGTAAACAATACATGGTAGGGGCGGTGGGACTCGAACCCACAATCCTTGCGGCGAGAGATTTTAAGTCTCCTGCGTATGCCAATTCCGCCACGCCCCCGTGAGACTAGAAGTCTAGCACAAGCCGTCCGTTACGCGTTGACGGCCATCGAGTGTTGGCCCGACTTCTCCAGGAACTCCTGGAACTTGGCTTCGTCGCCCTTGTTCTGGTACTGCAGGGCCAGCAGGTACTCCAGTCGGCAGCGCTTGACCGGGTCGTCGCCGACATCCTCGAGCATGCGCTCCAGCTCGGGAATGTCGTTGTGGCGCTTGAGGATCATCGTGTCGTACATCAGCTGGCATTCGTGTGCGACCGCCTCGGCCTGACCGCCCTCAAAGCCCTTGATTTCGTGCAGCAGCTCCTTGGACTTTTTGCGGTCCTCCTGGCCAACGTAGTAGTTAAAGGCCTTGATCACCAGGTCGACGCGCTGCAGTTTGGGCAGATTGAGCCCCAGCAGCAAATCGAACATCTCGTCGGCGCGCTTGTGGTCCTCGCGCAGCAGATAGGAGTTCAGGCGCAGGTAGTCGCGGTTGTAGCGCGGGTACAGCATACTGGTGAGTTTGCCGTCGAGCAAACGATCGAACTCGTCCCACTGCTTGGCGGCCATAAGCTGCTGCAGGCGCTTGAACGTTGTGCGTTTTTTGACGCTAAAGAACACCGACACGGCGATGCAGATGATAACGACGGCGGTCCAGAGTGTGCGGGAATCGGGCATATTAGGG
>ENA-UEQK01001259-UEQK01001259.1-human-gut-metagenome-genome-assembly--contig:-NODE-1259-length-16037-cov-18.608271_pt1 | contig 16037 bp, 15 predicted proteins | sample MGYA00242939_ERZ507942 | MGnify/ENA primary metagenome ERZ507942 (study PRJEB26167, sample SAMN06115485) | human gut metagenome | host: Homo sapiens | place: China:Chongqing | collected 2015-03-30... | reverse complement strand
ACGTACAATATTTCGGCGGCACGGAGGATCGGCCCGCCTGCGACTATGATTACAAGCCCCTGACGGAGATCGTGGCAGAGCATCTGGACTACTTCGGCCTGACAGTGGAGGACACCCCCGCCTTTGCGGATCTCTATGTGCTGGTGTTGACCCAGCCGGAGGACGGCGCCCAGAAGCAGCAGTACATCCAGGAGCTGACCGCTACACTGAATGAACGCCTGAAGGCCGATCTGCCGGTGATCCTCATCGATGCAAGCAACGGTCAGTACGGCACTGCCTTCCATGACGCCCTGACGAAAAAAGCGGAGCTGGGCAAGCTGTTGAGCTACGCCGGTTTTTTGGATATGGCCATCGTCACCGGCACGGCCCTGAGTCACGGTGTAGCCCGCTATGCCCATCTCATTCAGGGCCGGACCTCGCAGGCGGAGGAGGTTGCCTTCTGCAAGACCCTTGCTGACAGCATTTTGAAGGATTTCTGCTATAAAAATGTGGTGCGGGAGGATATTTTGTCCTATGTGCGGAATGATCTTGGCGGTGACGCCAACAACTTTTGCCTGCCGGAGCTGGACCGTCCCGCCATTGTTGACCGTCTGACAACGGAGATGGACAAGGCCACCGCCCCGGTGCTGAAAAATTTAGAGCGCAGCAGCTTGCTCATCGGCCTGAAGCCCCATGTGGATACCGTCACAGCCCATTGGGGAAAGATCGGTCTTTCCAATTACCACTTCCCGTGGAACCGGGCCTTTGAGATCGACATGGATATCTTCGTGGACCCGCTGACCCGGTAAACCGCGCTACCAAACAAAGATAGAAGAAACCAGCCCGTCCGGAATATTCCGGGCGGGCTGGTTGTATTCGATCGATCAATAAAATTCCTTCATGTAGGCCAGAACGTCCTCCCGGGTGCCCTTAAAGGGGCCGGGGGTCTCCATTTTCAGGGAGACGAGGGCGGTGCAGAAGTTCAGCGCTTCCTCCACGCTGTCCCGCTGACGCTCGGCGATATATCCGGCGAAAGTGGTATCGCCCCGACCGGTACGGCCGGAGAGGTTCCGGGCCTTGATGGGGCAGGTGTAGACCTTGTTGCCGTCATAAGCCAACACCTCGGTGTTGTGGGTGATGACCACTTCCTTGGCGCCCCAGTCATGGAGCATTTTCGCAGCCTCTACGCGGTCCGTTAGGCCGGTGAGGACCTCCGCCTCGGCGGCGTCGGTCTTGAAGTAATCCATCAGGGGCAGCAGTTCCTTCTTCTCCGCCCAGTCATGGAAGGCCATGGACTTATCCGGCTCCACATGGCGCAGCATGCACTGCACGTCCAGACCCACCTTGCCGTGCTTGGCGGCCTCCGTCAGCAGAGCGCCGTCAAAATCGCCGTAGACCAGACCGGCAAAGTGATAGACCTTGGTCTTCACCTGGGGCAGTTCCTCAAAACGGAAGGGGTCGCACACGCCCATAGAGGTGCAGGCCCGCTTTTCCTTGTCGGCGGTGAAGTACTGGTTGCGGATGGAGCAAGTGGCCTTGGACGCAGCCCAGTAGAGGTCTGCGTTGACTCCGGCGAAGCGCTCCTTCACATCGGCGTCCGCCGCGTTGGACTTGCAGAAGATGGCGGTCTTTGCGCCGCTGCCGGCGGCAGCAAAGCCGGAAGCCACAACAGCGCCGCCCACCTCTTTGCGCTCGTTGCCCAAATAATCGATGTTGTGGTCCAGAGAGACAGGACCCACTACCATGATATCGTATTCTTTCATATTCCGCTCCTCATCAGTTAAAGTAACAAAAACAGGCTATTCAGCGGCAAGCTCTGCCGCAGGATCAGTATAACACGGTTCCGAAGGGATCACAATTCCTGAACGGTGATAACGCCTTCGATCTGAGATACATGGGTCAGCAGCTCATCCACGGAAATGCCCTTGCTGAAACGCAGGGAGAAGATCGCGCAGGCGTTGTGGCTCTCGCTGTCGGAGTTGCGGGTGATCTCCATATCCTGAAGGGAGACCTTATTTTCCCGCAGGAAACGCAGGACTTCTTCCAGGCAAGGCTTTCCGGTGTACTCCATGTAGAGATTGATCTCCGGCACATGGTCCAGGATCCGGTATTCCAGTCGGGAGAGGAAGGATTCTGCCACTAACACAAGAACCGTTGTCAGCAGAGCGCCTTCATAGAAGCCGCCGCCCAGTGCCAGGCCGATAATGGCGGAGGCCCAGAGGCCCGCCGCAGTGGTAAGGCCCTTGACCCGATGCTGCCGGGTGACAACGATGGTACCGGCGCCGATGAAGCCGATACCTGCCACCACCTGCGCGCCCAGACGGGCCATATCCGTGTAGTAATGCAGATTAAGATAGAGGAATTGGCTGGTAAGTGTGGTGATCGCCGCACCCAGGCAAATAAGAATGTGGGTGCGGAAGCCGGCAGGGCGGCGCTTGTAAGCCCGCTCGATGCCGATGAGACCGCCGCAGAGGACAGCCAGCAGCATTCGTGTGGTGACGGAGGCAAGCGTCACGTCACGCAGTCCATCAAAAATAGGCAGCATCAGATCTTCTCCCTCCTTTAAAATTCTTCCACGGTATAGACGCAATCCAGTTCAGATATGGAGACCAGCACGTCGGAATGGCTATGGCGTTTGGCCAGCCGCAGGGAAAAGACCGCACTGGGATTGCTGGAGCCCGAGCCCCTGCCGTGGTCAACTTCCACATCCAGAACCTGTGCGTTCTGCTCTTTGATGCGGCCGATCACATCACCGATGTGATCCAGCGATTCAAACTCCACATAGATGTTCAAAAACGGGGCATGTTCCACCATCATGTTTTCCACGATGGGGAGATAGCGCATGGAAAGGAAGATCAGCACCGTTCCCAGGAAAACACATTCATAGAAACCGGCACCGATGGCCAGGCCCATACAGGCGGAGGCCCAGAGGCCCGCCGCGGTGGTAAGGCCCTTGACCTCCCGCCGGCCGGTGACAAGGATCGTACCGGCACCCAGGAAGCCGACGCCGTTGATGACCTGCGCGCCAAAACGGGAGACATCCGTCCGGAGTCCGATTTCAGATGCAATAGACGCCCACTTGGTGGTGACCATGATGTATTCGTATTGACTGAGCAGCAGTGTCAGGGTCGCTCCCATACACACCAGCATATAGGTCCGGCACCCGGCAGGACGGCGCTTGCGTCCCCGCTCCAATCCCAGAGAGAAGCCGATGAGCGCAGAGAGCAGCAACCGCAGAGCAACAGACACAAAATTAAGTTCACGAAAGTAATCCATCATAGTCTCATGAAACCAACAGGTCCGCTCGCCCCAGGTGTTGTCTGGGGCGAGCGGATGCGCTGTATGATCCTTTCAAGTAATTCACAGCGTGTCGAAAAAGTTTTTTCGCCCCGCTGAGCAAGTTTTCAGAACTTTATAAAAGTTCTGAAAACTAAGGATTTCAATGGCACAGGACACCCTTCTTGGGTTTCCCGCGCACACCCTTCCTTACCGTCGCGGAGAATTTACCACTTTATCGACAGTCTCAATTCTTTTTATACTTCCAGATTTTTCTGGGTATTCCGGTCGAAAAGATGGGCCATAACGCCGTTGAAGGTAAAGGCGATAGGGCTGCCGATGGTGAATGCAGAGGTGCTTTCCAGCTCCGTGGTGGGAACGATCATAATGGTATCGCTGCCGCAGGCGCTGACGTGGAGATGGACGGCGCTGCCCATCATCTCGCTGACGTCCACGGTGCCGTGGATCATGGAGCCCTCGTCGCCGCTGAGGATCAGGTGCTCCGGCCGGACGCCCAGCGTGATGGGACCGGCTGCCGCACCGTTGGCCTTCAGCTTGGCCTGCTTCTCCTCCGGCAGGGTCACCTTGGCGCCGTTCAGCACCACGGCATACTGCCCGTCCTCCAGCACCAGCTCAGCATCGTAGAAGTTCATCTGAGGCATGCCGATGAAGCCGGCCACAAACAGGTTGGCGGGGTGGTTAAAGACCTCCTGCGGCGTGCCGATCTGCTGAATGACGCCGTCTTTCATGATGACGATACGGTCGCCCAGAGTCATGGCTTCCGTCTGGTCGTGGGTCACATAGATAAAGGTGGTGTTGATGCGCTGGCGCAGCTTGATCAGCTCTGCCCGCATCTGGTTGCGGAGCTTGGCGTCCAGATTGGACAAAGGCTCGTCCATCAGCAGGACCTTCGGCTCCCGGACGATGGCGCGGCCGATGGCCACGCGCTGACGCTGGCCGCCGGAAAGGGCCTTGGGCTTGCGGTCCAGATACTCCGTGATGTCCAGGATCTCCGCCGCCTGTTCCACCCGCTGATCGATCTCAGCCTTGTCCATTTTCCGCAGCTTCAGAGGGAAGGCAATGTTCTCCCGGACGGTCATGTGGGGGTACAGGGCATAGTTCTGGAACACCATGGAGATGTCCCGGTCCTTGGGGGCCACATCGTTCATCAGCTGGCCGCCGATGTACAGCTCGCCGCCGGAGATCTCCTCCAGACCGGCCACCATCCGCAGGGTGGTGGACTTGCCGCAGCCGGATGGTCCAACCAGCACGATGAATTCCTTGTCCTGAATGTGCAGGTTGAAGTTATCAACGGCCAGAACGCCCTCCTCCGTGATCTGGAGGTTGGTCTTTTTCTCCGGCTCGCCCTTCTTCTTTTTCTTAGGCTCCTGATGGGGATAGATCTTCTTGATATTCTTTAAAATGACTTCTGCCATGGTGTGTTCCTCCTATTCGTTTTCGGATGCCGGAAGATACCGGACGTCCAAGGCGCCGTTGGGGCCGACGGTAAACCGCAGAGCCTCATGGGGCGGGATCTGCATACCGGGGACCGGGGGACAGTCGGAAAAATACAGGGCTGCCCCATGATCTGCCAGCAGCTTCATGGTATCCGGATGGGCGCTGTTGTAGCGGCGGTCGCTGGACGCACAGCAGACCACTGCGGTGGGACGGATCAATTTGGCCAGCGCTTCGTCGGCGCCGTCTTTTTGTCCGTGGTGTCCCACTTTGAACAGGTCCGCCCGCAGTTCCGCGGGATCAATGCCGTCATAGCCCGTCACGTTGGTGTCCCCCGGCAGCAAAATCCGGGTACCCCGATAATTCAGCCGCAGAATGAGACTGTAGTTGTTCATGCGGGCATCCAGCGCATCCAACCGTTGGAGGAACGTACTGCAAACGTTTGCACTATTATACAACGCATTTATTTCGTCCGCAAGGGCCAACTGTTTTTTTGTAGAGGGTGACAGGATCTGAATGGTCAAATCTGGCGCAATCACCAATTCCTGACCACTTTTCGGCGCAAGAATGGTTCCGCCGTGGTCCTCTACCAGAGCGCAAAGGGTGCCGTAGTCATTCAGGGCCTGCATGAATTTGCTTTCAGAGAGGTTTCTTGCCACGGAGCCGTCCAGAGGCCGGAGGGATCGGTAAAGATCCGGCGGCAGCGTTTGCCACAGCACCGCCGGGGGGGCAATCCGTGCTGCCCGCAGGAGACCGCAGAGATGATCCTCATGAATGTGGGTGCTGACGGCCAGATCCAGACGGCGGATCCCCCGTTTTTCCAGATATTCCTCAATGCGGACCCGACCGGAGGAGCGGTCCGCGAATTCGCTGTCCTCAGCGCTGCCGCCGTCGATCAGGGCGGTGAATACGCCGTCAGGCTTGGAGGGGTCCGGGCTTTCCAGAAGAATGGCCTCGCCGTAGCCCACATTTACAAAAGTAACTGTTAACTTCTTCTCTTCCATAAGCACTTACGAAATCGCACGTTTGATGTACACACTGGAAAGCAGCAGGACCAGAACGGTCATCACGATGGCGCCCGCGCTGCCGAAGCCGAAGTCCAGGGACTTGATACCGTAGTTGTAGAGGTACTGGGTGATGGTGGAGGTGCTGTTGGCGGGACCACCGCCGGTCAGCAGGTTCACCTTGTCGAACAGACGGAAGCTGTCGATGGTACGCAGCAGGGCGCACAGGGCCAGGCTGTTCTTGATGTTGGGAAGGGTCACATAAAAGAGGATCTTGAAGCGGTTTGCGCCGTCGATCCGTGCAGCCTCGTACTGGCTCTGCGGCACGGATTGCAGGGCAGCGTACAGCAGCAGGAAGACAAAGGGAGCACTTTGCCACACGTCGATGAGCACTAACATGCCAAAGGCGGTGTGGATATCGGAAAACCAGTTGTAGACCGGCAGGTGCAGAGCCTGCAAAACCTGGTTGACAATGCCGTAGTTAGGAGAGAGCATCATGCGCCAGCTCAGAGCCACAGTGACGGTAGGCAGCAGATACGGCAGGAGCAGCAGGGTGCGCATGGTTTTCTGGCCCCGTTTCAGACTGTTGACAAACAGCGCCATCACAAGACCGATGAACATCTCAAAAATCACAGCAAGAATAGTGAACTTGACGGTGTTGAGAATGGATTGCTGGAAATAAGGGTCGCTCAGCAGCTTTGTATAGTTTTGAAGGGCGATAAAATGGGACCCTTTCTTCAGGCTGCGGAGAAGGTTGTAGTCGGTAAAGCTGTAAACCAGCGTAAAGAACAAAGGATACGCCGTCATGATCAGCAGGATCACAACGGTAGGGGACAGCATTCCCAAACCAAACCGTTTGGTCTGGGCATCTGCGGAGCGGAGTTTGGTATTTACGTTTCTTTTCATGACAGCGGCCTCACATTTCAGAAGCGTTACGGATCGTAATCATTAAAAGGAATGGGGGAAACATTCTTTTTTGTTGTGCGGCCGGGCTTTTTGCCCGGCCGCACGTTTCATTACATGCAAAATGGGGATGTAAGCGGAATGCTTACTTCATCAGAGCTTCCAGCTGAGTCTGGGCATCGGCCAGGCCCTGATCGACCGTCTTGACACCGTTGACGATGTTGTCCATCTCAGCGCCCAAGATGGTGTAGAACTGAGTCCACTCAGCGATCACGGGACGATACATACCGCCTTCCAGAGCCTTGCAGACGACCTCATACTGAGGATAGGTCTTGAGGATCTCGGCATCCTGCAGGCTGGAGTAACGGCAGGGCACGCCGCCGGAGGGAACGGTGGACTTCTGGACATCCTTGTCCATCAGGTAGCTCAGCAGCTCGGTGGCCAGTTCCTTGTTCTGGCTGTTGTTGGGGATACCGATGGTCCAAACGCCGTAGACGTTGGCGTTGTGAGTCTCGCCGCCCTTGGCGACAGCACCGGTGATGGCGCAGTAATCAGCTGCGGTATCAGCAGTGGGAGTGTACCAGCCGGGCCAGCCCACACCCATGGTGCCGGCGCCGGTATCGCAGGAAGCGATCAGGTCATCCTTGACCTGGGCGGAACCGGTAGCGATGAGCTTCAGATAGAAGTTCATAGCGTCCTTAAACTCGGGAGTATTGACGGTGGGCTGATTGTTGCTGTCGATGACCCAGCCGCCGTAGGACAGCAGGATGGGCAGGAAGTCGACGACCAGGTTGTTCTGGCTGTCGCCACGATAGATGAAGCCCAGCTTGCCGTCAGCCTTGGCCTTTTCGCAGATCGCCAGCATATCCTCCAGAGACAGGATGGTGTCACCGGTGTAACCGGCGGCTTCCACGTTGGCCTTGTTGTACAGCAGGACGGTCACGTTGCCGTAGTAGGGAGCCAGATACAGGTCATCGCCCACATAGCAGATGGCGGTGGTAGCGGGGATCACGTCCTCATCCAGAGAGTAGCCCAGCTCGGTGAGGTTGGCCAGAACGCCGTTCTCGGTGAACTCTGCCATCCAGGAGCCGTCCACCATGCACAGGTCATAGGAGCCCTTGTCATTGATGGCGTCCAGAGCGATGCCGGAGTACAGGTCGCCCTCAGAGAGCTCCTGCACCTCGCAGACAACATTGTGCTCAGCCTCGAAAGCGGGCAGGCACTCCTTGATCACGTCGGCATAGGTGCCGCCGCGCAGGATCAGGGACAGCTTGGTGGGTTCTGCGGAGGTATTATCAGCGGGAGTATTGCTGTCAGAGGGAGTCTCGGTCTTACCGCCGCCGCAGGCGGCCAGAGACAGGGCCATAGCCAGCGCCAGGATCAGGGACAACGCTTTTTTCATCTTGTTTTCCTCCTAATCTGAAATTGTTGGATTTTATTTTGTTACTCTTTGACAGCACCGCTTGAAAGTCCGGAGATCAAGTAGTTCTGCGCAAAGATCACAAACAGGGTAATGGGGATGACGGAGACCACGCCGCCTGCGGCCACCAGGCCGAAGTTGGTGAGGTTATCCTCCGTGTTCAGCAGGGCCAGCGCCAGAGGCACGGTGTTGTTGGCGGCGGTCCGAGTGAAAATGACGGTGTAGGTGTACTCGTTCCAGGCATACATAAAGGAGAGCATGGCCACTGCCGCGATGCCGGGGGCCACCAGCGGCAGCACAATCCGGCAGAACAGCTGCCACTCGGTCGCGCCGTCCACCTTGGCACTTTCCTCCACCTCTTCCGGCAGATCCTGAAAGAAGCTGATCAGGAACCAGATGATCAGCGGCACGTTGATCAGCACACAGGCCAGCAGTACCGGCAGTTTGGTGTTCAGAATACCGAGCTTATTGAACATAATGTACAGCGGGATGGTGAAGGCCACCGGCGGCAGCACGCGCACCAGCAGGACCCAGTATGTCATGGGCTTTTTCAGGCCGAACCGGAACCGGCGGCGGGCGATGATATAGGCCGCGCAGATACCGACAACCAGCGAGATAAACAGAGAACCGAACGTAGTCTGCAAGCTGTTGATGATGGCGGTGCCGAAATTCTTGGCCGAAAACAGCTCCGCGAAATGGATGCCTGTCAGACTTTGAGGAATCAAAGCGATATGTCCCCTCATTTCATCCGTAGGCCGGATCGCCATTGCCACCAGCCAGTAGATGGGAAACAGCGAGACCATCAGAAAAAACAGACAGCCTATGGCCTTTCCAACCGTTCCAATTCTCTTTTTCCGTTTCACAAGAACGCCTCCTTATTGAGTGAAAAACGTTTTCCACCGAAGAGTATACATTTTATATAGTGCTGAAACAATCAAACCCAGGTGAAGCCTGTGTAAAATTTCTGTCAGATCGCGGCGCGGGAGGATGCCCGGATCTTGAGATTCACCGGCACCACCGTCAGCCGGGGAACATCCTGCGCACCGTCCAGCAATGCAGCCATGTGCTCCATGCACAGCTCGCCCATCCGTCGGCAATCCACATGGATGGAGCTGAGCTCCGGCTCCATCATGGGGCAGACGGAGGAATCGTCGAAGCCCACCACCGCCAGATCCTCCGGCAGGCGGAGCCCCAGACGCCGGGCGGCTTTCATGACGCCGGCGGCCAGCACATCGTTAAAGGCGAATACGGCGGAGGGCCGATCCGGGCGGCTCAGCAGACGGAGGGCCGCCTCTGTGGCGCTTTGGATATCCCGGTCGCACATCAACGCGCCGGGTTCATCCACCGAAAGGCCGTTTTCCCGCATAACGGAGAGAAACGCATTGTAGCGGGCACTGGTGACGTAAGGGGAGAAGCGGCCCATCAGCATGGCGATCCGCTGATGTCCGGCGGAGATCAGATGGCTGACTACCTGACGCACACCGCCGGCTTCATCCGCCACGATGCAGGGCAGATCGAAGCCCGCCGCCCGGTTGTTTACCAGGACCACGGGGATGTTCTGCCGCTGAAATTCGGAAATCAGGTCGGCCTGGGCATTGCCTGCCAGGATGACACCCTCGATCTGCTTGCTCTGGGCCGTGCGGGTCCATTCCTCCGCTGTGGAGATCAGAAGCTGGTAGTTGGTGCCGTTGGCGCGGCGCATGACGCCCTCGCAGATACTGGCGTAGAACTCATCCAGAATGGTAGCGCCCTCTTTACAGATCAGGAAGGCGATCTTGTCAGTCTGCTGCCGGGCCATGGCCCGGGCTATGGCGCTGGGTTGGTAATGCAGTGCCTCCGCCGCGGCGTAGACCCGGCGGCGGGTGGATTCTCGCACACGGTCCGGTGTAGTGAAGGTCCGGGAGACCGTAGCCGTGGAGACGCCGGACAGGCGGGATACATCATAAATCGTTGGGGTATCCATAAAACCGGTTCTCCTTTCCAGTGTAAGAAAGCGCTTACATTCATGCACAATAAAGATAAAGCGCCAAGTGCTGTGATTTGTGCATATGATATCATGGCAAAATTTGGATTGCAATAGAAAATCGCCATTTTCTACAGATATCAAAAACAACGTCTTTCTGTATTGTGCAACATTCACAAATCCAGATATTTTTCTTTGAATGCAGCGCTCCTTGCGTCACCGGTTCTATTCGATAATTCACAAAGCCGCCTATGTAAGCGATTGCATTTTGCAAAAATGCAATCGCTCCGCCCTGTAATCGCCCGCTTTTAAGAACCAATATAGCAGGCGGCCATGGATCACCCCATGGCCGCCTGCCGCTGTCGATCTCTTCAGTTTTCCATGTGCCGGCCCAAAAAGGCAGCGACGGTCTGGGCCAACTTGTACTCCGCGTCCCCGGCAGCAACGGGGCTGTCGCTGATGAACAGCACCAGTCCCAGCAGATCTCCCTCCGAAAGGATCGGCGCGGCCACAATGGCCATCAGGCGGTCACTGCTGTCGGATACCGGGATCTGGGGCCCTTGACCGTCATATTGGTAGATGCGGCGGTTCTCCATAACCTGCTCCAGTTGGGCGGTAATGCCCTTGCCCAGCAGCTCCCGCTTGGCGCCGCCGGCCACGGCAATGACGCTGTCCCGGTCTGTCACGGCACAGATGGCCCCGGTGGAACGGCTCATAGTCTCGCAAAGCTGGGCCGCAAAATCATCCAACCCGCCCATGAGGGAATACTTTTTGAAGATGACCTCGCCATCCCGGCTGGTATAGATCTCCAACGGATCGCCCTCGCGGATGCGCATAGTGCGGCGGATCTCCTTGGGAATGACCACCCGGCCCAGGTCGTCGATGCGCCGCACGATTCCTGTTGCTTTCATATTTCAAATCTCCTTATCCTCGTGAAACTACGCTTAGTCTTTGGACTTTCTGGTAATTTATCCAAGAGGCACACTGGAAGATTTTTGATAAACTGTTTGTGGTATTCCTTCTTGTGTGGTCTCCCTTCGTTTTACACCTTGCAGTTGCCAGACCGCATTCCTACTATAACAGCGGGCGTTTTATTTTCCCTCATCGGCAGAAGGCCATCCCCAAAACGCGCCGTTGGCAAGACTCCACAGTTCACAAGCCGGATGCATACAGCAAGAAAACAAACCGCAGACCCGGTAAATACTGCCGGTCCTGCGGTTTGTCTGTGTTCAGATTTGCCGGTCTTGCTTTTCTCAAAACCGTTTTCAGCGCAGGACTTCCACCTGCTCCACGCCGTACCGCCGGAACAGTTCCAGCGCTTCCGGGCCAATTTGCTCACCGGACACCGCAATGGGGATCGCAGGCGGACACCCCACGGTAGGGGCGCCGCAGACCCGGCCCAGCGACCGTGCCGCCGGTATGGTCTCCCGTGGGGCAAACAGCGCCTCCCGCACGGAACATACCCGTTCTCCACGGGCCAGCGGCAGCGTCAGCTGCGGCGCCGGCGCATAAACGGCGTCGTTTGTTCCTATGGCATACACAAGCCGCTCGATGTCCGCCGCACGATTCTCCGGTGTCAGCATCAGCACCAAAAAATCCAGATCGGCGTATTCACATTCCACGCCGTTCTCCCGCAAACGGTTCGCCAACTGCCCGCCGGTCATCCCGGCTGGGTCCCTGACGGTCAGCCGCAGCGGGTCCGACGGTTCCACCTGCCAACCGGCAGCCGTCAGCGCCTTTCGCGCTTCCTCCAGACGCCCACACATCTCCCGCAGGCGATCCCGGTACCCATCCGCCAGATAGCGGTTGCATAGATCCAGCGACGCCAGCGTCAGGTAGGACGGACTGGTGGAGCCAAACATGGCCATCGCTGTTTTCGCACTCTCCCGGAGAGATGCCGGAGCCGCACGGCTGATGTGCAGGTACGCGCCGCCGGTCAGCACCGGCAGCGTCTTGTGTGCCGAATCGCAGCACAGGTCTGCGCCCAAATCCAGCGGGTGACAGGAGGGTTCCAGAAACCGCAGATAGGCGCCGTGGGCGTTGTCCACCGCCAAAAGCGTACCATGTTTCCGGCACACCTCTGCCAGAGCGGAAATGTCCGCCATGCCGCCCAGATAGTCAGGGCTGGTGAGATAGACCGCCGCCGGCGGTGCAGGCAGCTCCGCCAGCGTCCGCTCTAATGTGTCCGGCGATACCGGGCAGCTGCAGAGAGATGTGCTCCGCTCCGGCCACAGCCAGACGATCTCAAAATCCAGCAGGGCTGCCGCATATACAAACGCCCGGTGTACATTTCGGGCCGCCACCACCGTCCGGGACCCATTTCCGCAGCTCAGCGCCAGATACAGCATCGCCCGGATGCACTGGCTGGACCCCTCTGTGGAGTACACCGTCCGGCCAGAGCCGAACAGCTCCCCGGCATAGGACTCACTGCGCCGGATGATGCCTTCCGCTTCATACAGGCTGTCCGCGCCTTGGATCTCGGTGATGTCCAGCGCCTCGCAACCCAGAAAGGGCTTTCCCTTGTGGCCGGGCATATGCGCCCGGACCATCCCGGAATCCGCGTACCGCCGGACAAAATCAGCAATGGGCGTTTCCATCAGCCGTTGGCCTTGGCAGAATCTTCCGCCACCTTCATCATGATGGCACATTCAATACGCTTGCGGAACAATTCGCAGCCTGCCTCGTAAACGCCGCGGATAGAACCCGTGGCGTGGAAGGCGTTGGCCGCGCAGCCGCCGGAGCAGTAGAATCTCGCCCAGCAGTCATTGCACTCAGGCCGGGCGTAGGCGTTGCAGGAACGGAATTCCTCCCGCAGGGCCGTATTGGTCACGCCGTTCCAGATGTCGCCCAGCTTGTAGGCTTCCTCACCCACGAACTGATGGCAGGGATACAAGTCTCCCCAAGGGGTCACAGCCATATACTCCGTGCCGGAGCCGCAGCCGGAGATCCGCTTGTAAATGCAGGGGCCGCCCGTCAGATCCAGCATGTAGTGATAGAAGGTGATGGGCTTGCCTTCCTTTTCCCGACGCAGCATATCCTTGGCCAGCAGCTCGTACTGGTCCTTCACGATCTCCAGATCCTCCGCTGTCAGTGCGGCGGGGTCCTCCGGCGCGCACACCACCGGCTCCATGCTCAACTCCGTGAAGCCCAGATCCGCCATGTGGAACAGGTCCTTCGTAAAGTCCGGATTGGCATGGGTAAAGGTGCCGCGCATATAATAGTTCTTGTTGCCTCTGGCCTCTACCAGCTTCTGGAACTTAGGCACGATGCGCTCGTAGCTGCCGTTGCCCGCATAATCCACCCGCAGTCGGTCATGGATCTCCTTGCGGCCATCCAGCGACAGCACCACATTGCTCATTTCCCGGTTGGCGAAGTCGATCACGTCATCGTCGATGAGCATACCGTTTGTGGTCAGCGTAAAGCGGAAATTTTTGCCCCGCTCCTTTTCCACACTGCGGGCATACTCCACCAACTGCTTCACCACGTCCCAGTTCATCAGCGGCTCACCGCCGAAGAAGTCCACCTCCAGATTGGTGCGGCTGCCGGAGTGATCCATCAGGAAGTCCAGCGCCTGCTTACCCACCTCGAAGCTCATCAGCGCGCGGTCGCCGTGGTATTTCCCCTGGCTGGCGAAGCAGTAGGAACAGTTCAGGTTGCAGGTGTGCGCCACATGCAGGCACAGCGCCTTCACCACATCGCCGGAACGCTCCTTGAACGTACCGGCCATATCCGCGAAGGTGTCGGGGGTATAGAGCTTCCCGGCCTGCTTCAGCGCCTCCACGTCATCAATGCAGTCCCGCAGATCCTTCTCCGTCACATCCTCGCGTGCGCCGTATTTTTCCATCATTGCCGTTACGATCTCATCCGCCGTGTGATCCGGGTAAAGCGCAATGATGTCATAGGCTACCTCATCCACTACATGAATGGCACCGGAGCAGGTGTCCAGCACGATGTTGTAGCCGTTCAGTTGATACTGATGTACCATTCTTCCGTTCTCCTCGTACAGAAAAAGTGCCGCCTGAACAGGCGGCAGCTTTTTGAAAATTGCGATTGATTACTTGTTGGTGTTCTCGCACTTCTGGTTTGCCACGCCGCAGCTGGTCTTGCAGGCAGACTGGCAGGAGGTCTGGCACTCACCGCAGCCGCCGTTCTTGGCGCTGTCGCACAGGCTACGAGTCTCGAGAGTCTTGATTCTTTCCATAATATGTATCTCCGATCTGTTAAATTCTAATGGATTTCCCGGCGGACTACCCGCAGACAGTCACCTAAAAACCGGAAAAATTTTAGCATATCATCCGCATAAAGTCAAGATATTCCAGCAATTTGCCACGAATTTGCCACGATTTCAGCTGGGTCGAAGGTGCATACCTGCATTTTCAAGCTGCAAAAAGAGATACCCAATCCCTACGGATATTGTTCGTTGGCAAAGGAGGCTGATTTTATGCCAAAACGACGAGCGAACGGCGAGGGAAATATCCGCAAACGAAAGGACGGCCGCTGGGAGGGGCGATACACCGCAGGCTATGACCCGGAGACCGGAAAGCGGCTCATCAAGAACGTGTTGGGCAAGACGCAGGCCGAGGTCAAGGAGAAACTCAAGACCGCGATCAGCGAAAGCCAAAAGTTGGACGTATCAAAATCCGGGACTTACACAGTGGCATCGTGGGTGCGGACGTGGTACGAGGTCTATGCTGAACCTCGCATCCGCCCCAACACCAAAGCGTACTACACCAACTACATCGAAAACCACATCATCCCCGGAATCGGAAATATTTCCTTGGACAAGCTGACCACCATTCAGATCCAGCGGTTTTACAACAACCTCCAAAAGAGCGGGCGAATCCAACGCAAAAATTTTCCCGAACTCAGGGACAAAAGCCTCAGCCCCAGAGTGGTTCGCGGCGTTCACACACTACTGCACAACTGCCTGGAGCAGGCGGTGGCGGAGCGGCTGATCCTCACCAACCCCGCCCAGGGCTGCAAGCTGCCGCAGTTGGAAAAGAAAGAAATGAAGATCCTGCCGCAAGAGAAAATCGGCCTGTATCTTGCCGAAGCGGAAAAACGAGGGTTGTTGGCGGCCTTCTATCTGGAACTGACCACGGGCCTGCGGAGAGGGGAGCTGTTGGCGCTCCAATGGACGGACTTAGATGTGGAGAGCAAAACGCTTTCTATCACAAAGCAGGTAAACCGAATCAACGGGGAGTTGGTGGTCAGTCCGCCGAAAACTCGCAACTCCGTGCGAACGCTGGCCCTCCCGCAGCAGGCAGTTGACCTGTTAATTGCCGAGCACAAAAAGCACCCTCGCAACCCATATCTGTTCCCGTCGCCCAAGACCGGAACCATGTATGACCCGGACGCTTTCCGCCGAACCCACGATAAAATTCTGAAAGCCATCGGCGCGGAACACATTCGGTTTCATGATCTCAGGCACACCTTCGCCACGCTGTCCCTGAAAAGCGGCGTGGACGTGAAAACACTGTCCGGTGCCTTGGGCCACTACTCGGCTGGCTTCACCTTGAACACCTACACCCACGCCACAGCCCAGATGAAACAGGACGCTGCCGACGCCATCGGTGGAGTCATCAGCCAGCAAATGCGGTAAATACGGTAAAAAAATACAGGGCCGGACAGGAAAAATCCCGTCTGGCCCTGTCCGGTACTTTCCGCACCTTTCCCCGTGTGGGTCGGCGTGTGAGTCTTGAAGAAACGGCGAAAATTAAGCGTCCAAAAAAGTTGCAGATTATAGAAGAAAATCACCGGAATCAAGCGATTCCGGTGATTTTTGGTGGAGACTACTGGACTCGAACCAGTGGCCTCATGCGTGTGAAGATTCGATAGGGACGCCTTCCGCACGGTTTCAGCGGCAATAAGCGGGTTTTCCACAAAATCTCCTCACCCGCAGGTGCGCTCCGTTCCGTTGTTTCCGCCCCGTTTTTTCTGTTCGTGGGTCATGGTGTGGGTCAAAACGCGATCCCCGTTTTCTGTTTGCTGTGGGCAAGGGCGCTCTCATGCAGCAAAGCGGGTTTCTTTAAATGTT
>ENA-UEQK01001243-UEQK01001243.1-human-gut-metagenome-genome-assembly--contig:-NODE-1243-length-16216-cov-11.980544_pt1 | contig 16216 bp, 13 predicted proteins | sample MGYA00242939_ERZ507942 | MGnify/ENA primary metagenome ERZ507942 (study PRJEB26167, sample SAMN06115485) | human gut metagenome | host: Homo sapiens | place: China:Chongqing | collected 2015-03-30... | reverse complement strand
GTGTTACTTCTTGTTTCACTTTTTTCTCTCTTTCTAATAAACCGGATGATAACGTTTCATCACATCATCAGCCAGACGTAGACCGTCCATCGCTGCCGACATAATGCCTCCCGCATATCCTGCGCCTTCTCCACCCGGATAAATTCCGTGCACACGGCTCTCTCCATTTGTATCCCGCATGATCCGCACCGGAGATGAGGTGCGTGTTTCCATGCCGGAAAGAATCGCATCAGACCGGTCAAACTGCGGAATAATGTTTGAAAAATGTTCCATTCCAAGCAAAAAGGAATGTTCCATGTCCTCTGTCATCAGACCTCTGAGATTTGCAAAGCAGGTCTGCCCTTTTGTCTGGGAATTAAAATCTCCATATCCTTGGCTTGCGATATTCTGCCGGTAATCGCCAAACAGCTGCTGCGGAATCTTTCCGTTTCCCAGCTGATAAGTTTTATGTTCGAGTGTTTCCTGAAAGTGCATGCCATCAAGTGGATCCTGTGCTCCGTAATCGGCAGGGGAAACCGAAACAATAATGGCAGAATTTGCGTTTTTCCCACTTCTGCCCGAATAACTCATACCATTGACACAGGTTTTTTCCTTCATGGAGGAAGCATTTACGACATAACCGCCCGGACACATGCAAAAGGAATATACCCCGCGTCCGTTTGGAAAATTGGACGTCACCTTATAGGGTGCGGCAGGAAGCCGCAGGGCGTTTCTTTTTCCGTTTCCGTACATGGCACCATCGACCAGCTTGACGGCCATCAGGCCGAAAAAGTCATGCTTCTCCTGCACGCTTACTTGAAGGCGGAGCAGCCGATCCGCAACATCGTGGATACCGCATTGGATCCTTATGTGGAAGATTTGGACGAGCTCCTGCACGGTGGCTCTCAGATCGGGTGATTGAGGTCGATTTCCGGAAATAATAAAAACCGCCCCCGGTGTTACCAGCACCGAGGACGGTATCGCGCAAATTTCCCATACCTACCACAGTAATGAAAAATGAAAGGCACACTAAGGCACCACTGCGCCCTTTTATCTTACCACGAAAGGGCGCTGGTGGCAAGATGAAAGGAGTTATTATGGCAGAAAGAAAAAGTGAAGCGATCTGGATTGAGAGCCGGAGCCGCTGGCAGATCAACGTACAGGACAACGGCGTCCGTAAGACCTTCACCAGCGCCCTTGCTGGCCGGCGCGGCAAAGCTGACGCCGAACGGAAGGCAGAGAAGTGGTTGAAGGATCATACAACCTCCGAAAAAACCCGGGTGGATGTGTTCCTGGATCAGTATACCGACTACCTGAAGGAAACCAAGAGCAAGAGCCACGCTTCACAGTACAGTGGTTTTATCCGCCTCTACATCCAGCCCGTCATCGGCGTGTTCCGCATGAACAAGCTTACTGAAGGCGACCTGCAGGCCGTGATTGACCTGGCATATTCCAAGAATAACCTCGCCGATAAGACGCTGCGGGATATCCGGGGCTGTCTCTTGAATTGGCTGAAATGGTGCCGGAAGCGGGGCAAGACCAGTCTGCACCCGGAAGATCTCACTATCCCCGCCGGCGCCAGAAAGTCCGAGAAAAGAATTGTGTCGCCGGACGGCCTGAAAACGCTCTTCTCCTGCAGCACAACGCTGTGGCAGGGGAAGCCTACAGAGGACTTCTATATCCACGCTTATCGCTTTGCGGTCCTGACCGGGCTCCGGCCGGGGGAGCTGCGTGCGCTGGAGGACAAAAACGATATTCAAGGAACGAGGGTCACTGTCCGGGGCGCTATCAATGTTCACGATGAGGCCACACAGGGGAAAAACAATAACGCCCGGCGGACCTTCCAGATGTCAAATCTGGCTACAGCTGAGGTTGATGGCCAGAGGGCCATGTTGCGGCGATGTGGAATCGTAACCCCCTATCTGTTCCCTGCTCCGGACGGTGGCCCCATGAAGCATGACCACTTCTATCGTTGTTGGCGGCGTTACTGCACGTCCAATAATATCCCTGTGGTATCGCTCTACGAACTCCGGCACACCTATGTCAGCGTCAACAAAGAGATGCCGGAGGGACTGAAGAAAATGACAATCGGACACAGTCAGGATATGGATACTGAGGGGACCTACGGGCATCAGATGGCCGGAGATTTGGCAAAGGCAGCTGCCTTTACTGAAGAGGCATTTTCTGAAATCATCAAGGCAAAATGAAAAGTGTGTACTTTTGTGTGTACTCAGAAAAAATAAAAACCCTGTAACCGTTACGGCTACAGGGTTTTCTTTGGTACGCCCGACTGGATTCGAACCAGCGGCCTTTAGAGTCGGAGTTATCAGGCCGTCAAACCGGAAGCCTTGCGGCGCAAGGGTTTGGTTGGTGTTACACAAATATCCGCCATTTTGCAGAAAAACCTCGGAAGCCTTGCAGGGCAAGACTTCCGAGGTTTTTCGCGGTAGTAGTCAAATAGTCGTCCGGACTGGTCACAAGTCATGCAATTCGGTTCGGCTGAGCGGACTTTCCAATGATTTTCCCGTATTGCATTCAATGGAAAATATGTTACAATAAAAAAGGTGATATCATGAAGACATCTGAATTTATAACCGCATCTGAGTGGCTTCTCCTTCAAAAGCTGCCATTGTTTCCACTGCTCACGACAGACGAAACGCCTACAGAAGAAATATCCTCCAAATTAACGCTCTTCCACGCAGGACTTTTAACCGGCAGCTCAGCGGTAATACATGCATATCCGGAGGCAGACCCGCGCACGGTGTTTCTTTCTGCTTCTTCTGAAAAAGAAGTTTTGATGAATGCCCACGGTCATTGCCGTTATCTGGCAGAAACGCCGGAGGAGCTTCAAAAATTGGACTCGTTGATGACTCCGTTTCTGCCGGAGGGCTATCTCGAGGACATCGCCATCCGCGTTTATCCGCTGGGCGGCGGTGCGTTCACGGCGGCAAATATCCCGGAATTTGGAAGGCTGATCCGCCGAACGGACAATTTGGCTGTCCGGGCGCTGTTTCTGCCGTTCGACCAAAGCGGCGACCTATCCCGACAGGCGAAGGACGCTTTCAGCCTTGTGAAAAAGATCCGTTCCGACCTGCCCTGTATGCTTCACGCTTTTTGCTTTGAAGGACTGCTGGAACCGCTGGCTCAGGGCGACACTGAATTGCTGCAAACGCTCAGAATGCTTGCGTCACTGAATGATACTTCTTTGTATGCTTCGTTCTTCATCTCATAAAGGGAATGAGCAGGACTGCCCATTCCCTTTGCATTTATTTCCTATAAGGGGTATCAAGCAGCGGCAGGCTTTGGCGGAACTTGCCATCCAGCCGGTAGTAGGCATGGGCGCAGGCAGGTGCGGTCGGGATCATGCACAGTTCCCCGCAGCCCTTGGCGCCAAGTGAGAACGGCAGCTTGTCCGCTTCCTTCGGCTGGCATAGAATGACCTCCAGCTCCGGGGCCTCTGTGGCACGCATGAAGCCGATGGTGCCGAACCTGCTCTTGGGATAGCCGTCCACGCATTCAAACTTCTCCGTGACGCCGTAGCCGATCCCCATGACCATGCCGCCCTCGATCTGTCCCTCCACGGACTGGATATTCACCGGTGTTCCCACGTCAAAGGCAGAAACGGCCTTTTCAATACGGCCCTGCTCATTGAGAATGATGACCTGTGCGCCGTAAGAATAGGAGACATGACTGATGGGATTCTCCTTGATGGCGCCCAGAGGATCGGTCTTGGCGGAGTATTCGCCCAAGAACTCCTGCCCCTCCAAATCGGCGATCGTCTTGCCGCCGGAAAGAGCCAGCTTCAGCTTTTCTCCCACCCGGCGGGCAGCCTCGCCGGTCATGACCGTCTGGCGGGAAGCCGTTGACGTACCGGCGTCCGGTGTCCGAACCGTGTCCGCCGCCTCGAAGACGAACAGCGCCGGGTCGAGTTCCGTCACATGGCAGATCTCGGTGAGCACCATTTGACCAATCCCCTGTCCCATGCAGGAGGCAGAGGTACGGATATGGATCTTGCCCTGCTCCACGCTCAGCAGCACCCGGCCGATATCCTTTTTTCCCATGCCGGTGCCGGAGTTTTTGAAGCCGCAGGCAATACCGGCATAGGGATGCGCATAGTAAATGTCCTTCACGGCATCCAGACAGGCAGCCATATTGGTGTTGGGATCGGCGGTCTGACCGTTAGGCAGCACATCGCCAGGCTTGATGGCATTGCGTCGGCGGAATTCCCACGGATCAATGCCCACCATTTCGGCCAGGAGATTGATATTCATCTCTGTGGCAAAGCAGCTCTGCGTCACGCCGAAGCCGCGGAATGCGCCGGAAACAACGTTGTTGGTATAGACTGACATACCGAAAATGTCGATATTCTGATAGTTATAGGGGCCAGCGGCATGGGTGCAGGCACGGTGTAGAACAGGACCGCCGAGCGAAGCGTAAGCCCCGGTATCAGCGATAATGATCCCCTTCATACCGGTGAGAATGCCGTTTTCATCGCAGGCGGTGGTGAACTCCATCTCCATGGGGTGGCGCTTTACGTGATAGTCCAGGGACTCCTGACGGCTGTACTTCACCTTGACGGGCTTTTTCGTCGCCCACGCCATCAGCGCGGCATACTGCTGCACGGACATATCCTCCTTGCCGCCGAAGCCCCCGCCGACAAGCGGCGCGCGGCAATGCACCTTTTCCTTTGGGATCTGCAGCATTTGGGCGCACTCCCGCTGCACATCGTAAACCGACTGACTGGTCGTGTAGATCAGCAGACCGTCTGCTCCCTCCGGCATGGCTACACAGCATTCCGGCTCCATGAAGCCGTGTTCCTGCCAGCCTGTTTTATACTTGCGGGTAACCACATATTTCGAATTTTTGATGGCCTCGTCCGCATTGCCCCGTACCAGATTGGCGCGGCTCATAACATTGCCGTCCGGATGGATAAGGGGCGCGTCGCCGCGCAGTGCATCGAAGGGATTTGTCACAGCGGGCAATTCGGTGTAATCCACCTCTACCAGCGCAGCGATCTCGTCGAGCTTTTCTTTCTTATCTGTGGCAATGACGGCGAGCACATTCCCCACATACCGGGTGATATCGCCCTCGCCCATCATCACATCCCAGTCCTGCTTGATATGTCCGATCTTATTGCAGGGAACATCCGCCTTTGTCAGCACCCGCACACAGTCCGGGTGTGCCTCCGCGCGGCTGATGTCGATGCGATTGATACGGGCGCGGGGATAGCGGGAGTAGACGCAGCGGGCATAGAGCATTCCGTCCACCGCAATGTCATCGGCGAATATACCGCTGCCGTTGACCTTTTCTGCCGCGTCAATGCGTTTGGCGTGCTCGTCCATGTGCAGCGTCTTCGGCGCGGGAGGAATTGGCTTTTTCTCGCGGAAAAACTCTGCCGCCATTAAGATCGCATCCTCGATTTTTTTGTAACCGGTGCAGCGGCAGAGATTGCCCTTGATGGCCTGTTTTACATCGGAGCGGGTCGGGTTCAAATTCTTGTCCAGAAGGCTCTTGGCAGAGATGATCATGCCCGGAATGCAGAAGCCGCACTGCACAGCGCCCGCTTCGGCAAAGCAATGCTCATAAACGCGCATTTCTTCGGCTGGAATGCCCTCGACGGTTAGGATCTGCTTCCCCTCAAGCTTACTGAGAGAAAGCACACACGCCTTCATTTTTTGGCCGTCCACCAAAACCGTGCAGGTGCCGCACACACCCTCGCTGCATCCGTCCTTCGCAGCGGTCAGGTGCAGGTCGTTGCGCAGGAAAGGCAGCAGCTTTTTGTCTTCCTCTGCCGTATACGTTTTTCCGTTGATAAAAAGTTTGTACATAGATCGCTCCTTATCCTTGTTTCGAAGAAGGCGCTCCTGCAAGGAGCGCCTTCTGTGCTCTTTTCCATTCAGATGCCCTTTTCCGTCAGAAAATCGCCCAGCAGATTCATGCAGACAGTCTTGCGGTATTCCGCGCTGACGCGGCCGCGGGTCAGCACCAGCTTTTCGGAATAGGCGTTCAGCACATCTGCTTTTTCGGCTCTGGCTTGCTCCACGGTCTTGCCGATGAACATAGCCTCCAGCTCACGATAGCGCAGCACCGTGCCGGCCACCGCGCCGAACCCGGCGGAAAAGCGCGTGATGGTGCCGTTTTCCACGCTGAGAATGCCCGCAAACGAAACACGGGAGATGGCCAGCGCGTTGCGTCCGCCCACTTTCTTGTAATAGTAGTCGTCGATACCGGCCTTGGGCAGCAGGATCTCCGCGATGATCTCGTCATTATGAAGATCCAGCTTCTTGCGGCCAAGATAGAATTGCTCCACATCCACAATGCGTTCGCCGCGCACGGAGAGCAACCGCAGCTTTGCCCCGGTGACGAACTCGATGAGCACGGAGTCCGCCTTGGCAGAGCCATTGCCCAGATTGCCGCCGAAGGTGCCGGCATTGCGGATGGCGGGGGCGGCGATGCGGGAGATGGCCTCCTTCATCAACTGCGGCACCACGGGGCTGGCCAGCGCCTCGGTGTAGGTGACTGCCGCGCCGATGCGGACGTAGTCCGCGTCCTCGGAGATACCCTTCAACTCCGCCAGCTTACCCAGAAACAGGTAGCTGACGTTCGGGCGATTTTCCACCATCAGGTCGGTGCCGCCTGCGTAGGGAACGAGATCATATTTGCTGCGAAGCTCCAGCGCCTCGGCCAGCGTTTTCGGTGCATATCCATTTACCATAATCCGCTGCCCTCCTTTGCCGCGTTCATAATGGCGTTTACAATGGCGTTATAGCCGGTGCAGCGGCAGAGATTGCCGGACATACCTACCCGGATCTCTTCCTCGCTGGGGTGCGGATTGGCGGACAGGATACTCTCCGCCGCCAGCACCATGCCGGGGATGCAGAAGCCGCACTGCACAGCGGAAACCTCGGCGAACGCCTTGTCCAGCGCCGCAAAGCGATCGGTCTCGCGATAGCCCTCCAGCGTCACAATGGTGCTGCCCTCCACAGCGCCCATGGCCACGCAGCAGGAGTTGATGAGCTTGCCGTCCAGCAGGACGGAGCAGGCGCCGCACTCGCCCTCCTTGCAGCCACATTTCACGGAGGTACAGCGGAAGGTGTCCCGCAGCACGTCCAGCAGGCGATCCGCCGCGCTGCCGGCGTAGGAAACGGCCTTGCCGTTCAGGGTGAATTGAATATCGTTCATTACGCTTCCTCCTTTGCCAGAGCCTTGATGGTGTCCTCGGCGGTGAACGGCGCGTGGTGCAGACGAATGTCGCCGCCCAGCGCCTGCTCGATGGCCTCCACATACGCGGGAGCCGCGCCCACCAGAGGCAGCTCACCTGCGCCCTTGGCGCCATACGGCCCGAAGGGGTACTCCTCCACATGGAGCTGGCAGTTCAGCACCGGCACATCTACCGCCGTGGGGATGAGATAATCCGAGAAGGAGTTGTTGCGGATACGCCCCTTGTTATCGTAGTTCATAAACTCTGTGGAGGCATAGCCGATGCCCTGCAGGAAACCGCCCTCCATCTGCCCCATGACGATGTTGTAGTCCATGGGCGTACCAACGTCGAAGGAGGCATAGGCGCCCAAAATCTTGGCAAGACCGGTGTAGGTATCCACCTCCACCTCGATGGCCTGTGCGCCCCACGCGTAGGTGGGGTAGGCGTCGCCCCGGAACTTGTCCAGATAGAAGGGGATCATGAAGTCCGGCTCCACGAATTTCTCCTCCACGATCTGATCCTCGCCGTCCTTCCACTCGGTGCGCAGCTTGATCGCGGCGCGGCGCAGCAGCTCGCCCACGGTCATCAGGGAGCGGGACGCCACGGTGGGGCCGGAATCCGGCACACGGGAGGTGTCGGGGTGGTCGTAAAAGACCTTCTCGAGGGGCAGGTTCAGCTCGTGGGCCACGATCTTGGGGAACGTGGTGCGCAGGCCTTGGCCAATCTCGCCGTTGGAGGCCAAAATCTCCACGGTGCCGTCCTTATACTTGTGCAGCCGCGCCACGGCCTTGATGAGGTCGCGCTCACCGGAGCCGGTGAAGCCCGCGCCGTGGAAGTGCATGGAGAAGCCGATACCCCGGCGGTAGCGCCCGGCCTGGGGCTTGGCGTACTCCTTGTGCTTGCGGCGCAGGTCGCAAGCCTTGTCCACCTCGTCCACCATGGCGGGCAGAGGGACCGGGAAGTGATATTTGCCGGAGGTAGAGGTAGCGTCGCCCTGCTTGACAAGGTGCGCTTCTTTGAATTCAAGTGTATCCACGCCGAGGTCCTTGGCGATGTGATCCATCATCATCTCCACAGCGAAGAAGGTCTGCGGCGCGCCGAAGCCGCGATAAGCGCCGCAGGGTGTGGTGTTGGTCTTGAGCGCCCGGCCATGAACATGAAGGTTTTCAATGTTGTACACGCCGTCAGCACAGATGATGCCGCGCTGTAAAACGACAGCCGAAAGCGTCGTGTACGCGCCGCCGTTGAACTTCACGTCAATGTCCATGGCGGTGACCTTGCCGTCCTTTACCGCAACCTTGTAAGTACACAGCGACGGATGGCGCTTGGAGGTGAACTCCAGATCCTCCCGCCGGTCAAAGACACAGCGGACGGGCTTGCCGCACTTTTTGGCGGCCACGGCCACCTGACAGCCCAAAATGGAGGGAAACGCCTCCTTGCCGCCGAAACCGCCGCCGGTCACATCCTGATGGATGTGGACATCAGCCGGGCCGCAGTTCAGCGCCCGCATCACCGCGCCGTGGACATAATAGGCGCACTGCATGGAGCCGTGGACGAACATCCGCCCGCCCTCCTCCGGCTCGGCCATCATACCCTGCGTCTCCAGATACGTCTGATCCTGATAGCCGGTCTCAAATTCCTCTTCATAGACCTTGTCGGCCTCGGCAAAGGCCTTGTCGATATCGCCCTTTTCGTACTCGTAGTTGAAGAATACTTCGTCGGCCTTGCGCAGATCCAGCATGGGCTCCAGCTCTTCATATTCCACCTCGATACGGCGGAGAATGTCCTCGCAGACCGCCTCGTCGGGACCGCAGACCATGCCGATGGGTTCGCCGATGTACTCAACGGTCTCCCGGGCATAGACCGGCGTGTCGTCCATGACGATGTTCACATTGTTGTCGCCGGGTACGTCGCTGCGATCAACGTAGTAATATCCGTCCGGCAGCTCCGGCACCTTGACGGACAGCAGCTTCGCCCGCGCGTACTTGGAGCGGAGCATTTTGCCGCAGAGAACGCCATGCTTGTCGATGTCGCAGACGTAAACGGAACGTCCCTCCATCTTGGGTGCATGATCCTTCTTCACGACAGAGTTGGAAATGGTATGCAATGCAGATTCCTCCTTTTTGATGTTATCCCTGATACCGCTGCACACAGCGGGAATATTGCGCGAATGTATCGAGATCCGTCCAGCAGCCCACATCGTCTACCGGCACAGTGACAATGGCGTCCTCGTGGAGCTTCCAGAACCCCCGCAGCCCCTCCTGCCCCTCATAGCGCAGGATCTCCGGGATGAAGCGGCTGTCGATCAGCGGCGGGTGCTTGCGATAGCCCTCCAGCGTAGGAAAAGCGATGGCAGGTACGCTTTCCGGCATGGCGCGGTACACTGCCAGGAAAGTCTCTTTAGCCACCACCGGCATATCTCCCGGCAACAGAAAAAAGGCGTCGCATTCCGGCATGGCGGCAAGACCGATCTTTACAGACGCCAGCATATCGGTGGCAGCAAAATCATCGTTGTAGGCCAGCGTCAGCGTGTCCCCCAGATACCTGCTTTTCAGAATGGCCTCCATATCCTGCCGCCGGTGTCCCAGTACCACCACGATGGGGTCAACACCGCACAGCAGCAGAGAGTCGATGCTGTTCTCGATCAGCGTCTTGCCCCGCAGGGGCATCAGCGGCTTAAAATCCCCCATCCGGCTGGAAAGTCCCGCGGCTAAAATCAGCCCTCCGATGCGGCGGCTCACTGTGCCGCCTCCCAGCAGAGCAGAAGCCTGTCATGGGCGCTCTGCTTAAGGTCGGGCTTCCGAGCGCTGATGATATCCACAAAATCCGGATAACTGGTAAGCTCCTGCATAGGCATCGTACTCCTTTATATAGAATAACGCTGATTTTATTGTAAACGCCCTTTTCCGTGCGTTCAAATACTTCCTGAAAAGTACACGCCGAAAAAGGGCATCTCCATTTTGTGCAGTTATCCTATCAGACCGGTTTCACGGAACAGCGCGTCAAACCGCTGCTGGGCAAAACCGCGTACCTCGTTCTCATAGTGCTGAAAAGCGTACATCAGCTGCCGTCCCCTGTCCGTCAGGCAGGTGTTGCCGCCGTTTTTTCCGCCATGCTGCCGGGTGACCACGGCGTAGCCCAGCTCCCGCTCCAACTGGTTGATCATGTCCCACGCCTTCTGGTAGGAAAGGCCCATATGCAGGCACGCCTGCCGCACGGAGCAAAGGTCGGCGATGAGAAACAGCAGCAGCTTCAGACGGGAGTTGAGAAACATATTCTCTTTGTCGATACTGATCTTCACCGACGGCGTGAGCAGCGAGGCGTTATGCTCCTGCAGATGCTGACGCAGCTGCGGCTCGTTGTGTACGCTCATCAGCACACCGGCATCCGGAACGGCAATGCGCTGCCTGCGGCCATCGCACTGCCGCACCGCGCCCCGCAGGCCGTCCGAGCCACTGTACGCAAGAATCCGCGGCAATATTTTGCTGCTCAGCACAATGGGATGTCCGCCCCGCCCGTCATAGGTTGGTATGATGATATCAGCATCGCAGGAGAACAGCGTTTGCAGCGTCTGGGCAAAGAACATGGGTGCGTTCACCGGCGTGAACACCACGCGATCGCACTTACCCTGCAAGTACGAAAGGCCCAGCTTGACGGAAGAGAAAAGCTCCGGCTTTTCACACTCCGTATTCTTGATAAACACCACACCCAGCGGTGCCACCTGCCGCGTAACCTCCAGTTCCTCCGTTCCGGTCACCACCACGATGGGGAACGCACCTGCCTGCTGCAGGGTCAGCACGATCCTCCGCACGATGGGAATACTGCCGACCTTCAGCAGCGGCACAGCATCTTTTTTGCTTGCCGCTGCGATCACCGCACCCACTGAGCCGAATTTCATGACGGACACCTCCTCTTCGTTATCTTCTTGATAATATCACGATGCCTATAGGCGGGCAAGTTCTTCCGGAAAATATATCGCCTTGCTTCAAAGAGCGTATGCCGCATCGCTGAAGATCTCATGAATGCGGGCAAGTCTCGTCATCTCGCACAAGAAGCGCTCGGATCATTTCTGCTCCTCCCACCATGTTCTCTGCGGCGTTGCGTCTTGCCCTGCGTCCTGTTCCGCCTCCGCTTTGGCGGCGCGGATGGATTTCTGCGCGGAGAGCCACCGGCCGTAGGTGCCGCCGTACAAGTCCTTTTTCAGTTTCCGCAGCGCGGCCTTGTACGCCTTCTCCGCGCCGCTGGGGCCGTTGTAGTTGAGCCGGATCGCCAGCTCCTGAAAGGTCATGCCGACCTCGTCCGGCTGACCGATGCCAAGGTAGCTTCGCACCAGATTCAGTTCTCTGGGCGTCAGCACCTCCTCCATCCGCTGCATCAGCAGCGTCCGGCGCATGAGGCGGTCATAGGCCACGGCGGGATCGCCGCCGCAGTTGACAGAGAACACATCGTCACCTAACTGCCGGACGCAAAACAGCGTCCAGTATTCTTTTATCAATGCCCCAGCTACCTTGGCAGATACATTCAGTTCTCCGCACACCACCTTGACTAACTCAGCATCAGATGCGTCACATCCCTCCGCACAGAGGTATGCCACCCTGCGCAGTTGATTGTACCGGCTGACGGGAATGGGCAAAGAGGAAGAATACTGTGCGGCGTAGTCCATCATCGCCGCTTCCATCACGGGTGTCGCATAGGTCAGCAGTTTTGTTCCATGGGTGGGGTCAAAGCGCCCTGCCGCGTCCAGCAGCGCCAGCGCCGCCTCCTGCTTCAAATCCTCCGTCTCACACCACGGCGTGTACGCCCGCGCCAGTTCGGTGATGTAACCCTCGTTCTGTGAGATAAGCCGCTCCGCGGCGTTTTTGTCTCCGGCTTGTATCCGCAAAGCCAGATCTTCGTTGCAGGGTCCGTTCCCGGCAACGGTGTACATATTTTTCGTCACAGGAACGCCCCCTTCCTTACTTCAGCCGCTTTTCTGCCTCCGCGTAAATGTGTTCCAGTTCCATGTCCCTCGCATATCCGTCAGCGGCGTAGTCATTGTTCATCAGCGCCTTGTCCCGGTAGTTCCCCGCCAGACAAAGCGCCTCCCGCCTTAGTTCGTCGGAGATTTTTCCCCGCCGGTGATGCTTGCGGATGGTGTCGGTGCGGGTATTGAACAGGCGGTAGACCGGGTGCTGCTTGTTCTGCTCCTTCTGGTGTTTCATCGCGCCGTACTGCCGACAGGTATAGCGATTGTCCTGCGGTGCGACGCCGTCGCAGTATTTGGGGGTATGACCGTTGGTGGTCAGAAAGTATCTCCCGCAGCCTTGGCACTGGCTGGGTGCGTGGCCGTGGTGCAATCCGTTCATCAGGTCATAGGTGTAAAAATCTGTGAGCCGCAGGAAATATACCCGCTCCACAAACACCATTTCTTTTTCGTTTTTAGGACTGCGGGCAAACACATAGGTGGACGTTAATTCTGGATACACAGAGAACGGCTCTATATCCCGATCCCAACTTTGCAGTTCCCGCAGTTCATCCCAAAATTCTTTACTGCTGAAGCAGTCATGCGCGGCCATGGCAAAATAAGTTTCGTTCCGCTTTTTCAGACGGCGCAGATAATCCAGTTCAAAGAAACGGCCAGCCGCAATGAAGTGCAGGATCGCCATCGGGATGCGCGTGATCGCGGCGCAGAATATCAAAAATTCCTGTTGAAACTCTGAGTTCGGTGTGCGTATTTTGGAAAGGGCATTGTCATCAAACAGGATATCGATTCGTCGCAGTTCTTTTTCGGGGTTGCTATAGCAAAAGGGTGGGTACTTCCAGATCTCTTTTGTCAGATAAATCATTCGCTCCCGCAATACGGGGAGCACTCGAGCCGCTTCCACATCACTGCCCTGTATGACTACCGGAAAAAGAAAGGTGGGTGCTCCGCCAGCCTGTATCAATTCCTTCAAATCATCTTCGGAAATGTTTAAAATGGACGCAGCCATAAATCCCGCAGGGAACTCCTGCTCCTGATAAAAAACTTTGTCATTCCAAATGTCGACTATAATCTGAGCAAAGTTATTGTTCTGCTGTATTCCCAGCGGCATAGCATCGCCCTCCTGTCCCATATCTGTTTTACGGCTGTCCGGTGATATTCTCATTCTATCAAAAAATACAGAATAATCAAGTGAAAGGGTTAGAGCCTCGACTGCAGCGAGGTCTCTGCCCTTATCCTTTTATCCGGAGGTTTTTTATGTCTCAAATCAAACGACTGCAAACCATTGACGCGGACACGCTGCAAAGCACCGCTTACGAACCGGTCTCCTTCGTGGTCGACGATCTGCTGTCCCAGGGACTGCACCTGCTGGCAGGTGCGCCGAAGATCGGCAAATCGTGGCTGACGCTGTGGCTGTGTCTCTGCGCCGCGCAGGGCAAACCGCTCTGGACGTTCGCCACACGGCCATGCGAGGTGCTGCTCCAGATGGTGGGCGAGACCGGTACCATCATGATGCTGACGCAATCATGGAAAAACTTGGACCCCGAGAGTGGTGTCCATTGGCAAGAGCCGCAAGAATGGTTGCAGCTGATTCGCGATAACTGGCCTGCCTATGACAAGCGCATTACGCCCGCCAACACGATGGGTGCCGTGGCTGAGATGTTCCGGACGTGGCCGGGCACGTTTCGCAGCAATCACCCAGCGCGTTCAGTGGCGGCAAACGGCCAGCATGCGCAATTCCTGACGGAGAACCACGACCTGAGCAATATCTTTGGCGATGGATCGCCCATCGCGCGTCTGTACGATTTGGACGGCTATGTTCTGCTGGTGGGCGTTGGCTATGACAAGAATACGTCACTGCATTTGGCAGATGCCCGTGCGCAGTACCCCGGCAAGCAGGACTGTGTGGAACACAGTGCGATTGTGGAAAACGGTCGACGCATATGGAAGGAATACCGCACGCTCTTTGTCGATGGCGAGGATTTCGATGAAATCGGTGCTGCTTTTGAGCGTGAATGCTCGGTTCGTACGGCGCCTCTCGGTAACGGGATAATCCGTTTTATGCGCCAGCGCGAGCTTGTCGACTTTGCCGTGGGCTGGATTGAGCGCCATCGCGGCCGTCTCGAATGATTCGGGGGCATTGCGGGCCAACTGTGCGTCCTGTGTCTCTGCATCGCCGCAAACCTAAGCTACCGCTAAGGGGCGTTTGCTAAGCTGCGAGCGATATTGGACAAGGCTGGGCAAGTGCCTCCGCATATGAAGGAAACGACAGTGGCATTCAAAGACGGTAACGATTTGAAATTGCGTGACAAAGACGGCAGACTGTTCTCGCGTCGAGCGGCTCTTGCGGGTGCGGCGGGCGCGCTGGCGCTTGCCGGGACAGAGCTCATGGGCTGCTCTGCTTTTGGCGTCAGCGCGAACGACGCATCTACTGCGAGCAACGAGCTCACCGACGAGCAAAAGAAGCTGCACAAGCAGATTGTCGCGACCTATGACGTTGAGAAACAAGCGGCCATCAAGGAGCGGCTCGATGCTGAGTATGCTGCAGGCGGCTACGACGAAACTGCCCCGTTTGTCGCACAGGACCCCTTTGGCACCGACACCCTGAGCTGCTACGTCCGCTTTGCAACGGTAGATCCCGTAACCGTCTCCTACAAGGTCGCCGGTCGCAAAAAGTCCGGTGACGCGCCCAAAGTCGCCGCCTTTTCCCGTGCGCCCCACAGCGGCGACACGCCGGCAACGGAGCACGAGTTCAAGGTCATCGGCCTCATTCCCAACCACAAAAACACGGTAACCCTCACCTGTACCGCACAAGACGTCGCCAGCCGAACCTCGACGTTCGCCCTTGAGACCCCGGCTCTCAAGGGCGAGGAGGAAGAACGCCTCGCCGTCACGGCGGGGGAGTCCAACACGCCGCTTGCCGATGGCCTCTTTACCATCCTGGGCAACGACTCGTCCAAGCTCGATTTTATGTACCTCTACGACAACGACGGCCAGATCCGCGGCGAGGTGCCGATTGTCGGCTACCGCAGCCATCGCCTGCTGTTCCCAGGCGACGGCAGCATGATCATGAACGTCTCGACTACCAAGATGGCCCAGATTAACGCCATCGGCCAGGTGGTAAACGTCTGGAGCACGGGCGACTATGAGTTGCACCACGACTACGCCTTCGATGACGACGGCAATCTGCTGGTGCTGGCGAGCCATGCCGGCTCCGAAGCCGATTTGGACGTCGACCGCGCGGCTGCCAAAAAAAGGCAGGACGACCGCGTTAATGTCGAGGACCTCATCATCAAAATCGACGTGACAATCGGCGATGTCTCCCTCGTCGTGGACCTGGGCGACATGTTCCCCGATCTCAAAGCGAGCGCCAAGGTGGCCTCGGACGGCGACCTGGATTGGATCCATATCAACACGATTCAGTGGCTCGGCGGCGGTACCGTCCTGCTCAGCTCGCGCGAAACCTCGACGGTCATCAAGGTCGCCGATATCTACGGCACGCCCACGGTCGATTGGCTCATGGGCTCGCCCGATTTCTGGGCCGGTTCGGGCTTTGAGGACAAACTGCTGCAAGCCCAGGGCGATTTTTCGCTCAACGCAGGCCAGCACAGCGTGACGTATCTGCCGAGTCCTGACACGGCAACGACCGGTTGCTACCAGGTGCTGCTGTACGACAACAACTTTGGTGCGGCCGAGAGCTATCCCAAGTTCGACTGGGGCCAGCTGGGCGCCGCGGTGGTGACCGACTACAACAAGGGCACGCATTCGTTTGGGCGCGTGTTCGCGGTAGACGAGACCGCGCGTACCTACGAGCTCGAGGACCAGATCGCCGTGCCGTTTTCGGGCTACGTAAGCAGTGCACAGCGCGTCGGCGATTCGAATAGCATGCTTGTGGCATCGGGCCAGGCCAAGACCTTTGCCGAGTACGATCGCTACGGGTTGCCCATCGCCACCTACGAGATGGAAGCCGAGAAGTTCATCTACCGCGTGTACAAGTACGAGCTGTAGGGCCGCGCTTAGGTTTGACCAATGGAGTATGAAAGCACGCCGTTCGCCGATGCACCCCCCGCGAGTGG
>ENA-UEQK01001240-UEQK01001240.1-human-gut-metagenome-genome-assembly--contig:-NODE-1240-length-16266-cov-144.347705_pt1 | contig 16266 bp, 7 predicted proteins | sample MGYA00242939_ERZ507942 | MGnify/ENA primary metagenome ERZ507942 (study PRJEB26167, sample SAMN06115485) | human gut metagenome | host: Homo sapiens | place: China:Chongqing | collected 2015-03-30... | reverse complement strand
CCAATGCTTCTTATGCCTCTGCCCAATCTGAGAAAGATATGGTTATTGCTCAGATGAATTATTGCATCACTACATTGACCAATATCGTTCATAATAAATCTATGACTGTCCTTGAGCATGAGTCTGACCAGCTGCTAAACAATCTAACAATGGAGCAGATAATAGGGCTATATGAAATCAATGATTTTAGGATAGAGTTGTTAGACGCTGTTAGTAGATTTGAGATAACGGAAGAGGAACGTGCTTTGCTCAGACGACTTCAGTCCATAAAAAGAGATAATATGAAGTGGGCGGCAATATCCAATGCCTTAAACCCAACAATGTTGTTAACAGGAAACGCAGGAACGGGAATGGGATACCAACTCGCTTTTCAGACTTTACTTACGACAGCTCGCTCTGCTGTAGAATATAAGACTATGCAAGGGGAACAGAATATAGAGGAACTACGTGCTATGTGGGATTTACGTAAAGAAGACTTAAATACTATAAATGATGTGCGGAAAACAGCTTTGAGCATTGTCTTCAGTCTTTACAACAAATACCATCTCAGCGAAAATGACAGATTAACGGAAGCTACGGCAAATTTGTTCAGTAACTATATTTCTGATCCTGATGCAGCAAAACGAGTTCGATTACTTGAAGACCACCGCAAAACTTATGAACAAATCGCTGAATATTACTACCATTTAGGGATGGGGTATGTAGATTTGGGACAATATGATAAGGCAAAGCCAAATTTTGTAGCTTATCTTAATATGTATAAGAAAGCTCCAATATTAAGATATGATGAGAAAAGTGGTTGTATTGCTTTAACAAGACTGTCTTATGAGAAAAACTTATCAAATAAAGAAAAGGAACAATTAATAAACATAGCACTGCAAAACCTTCCCAGTAATAGTGCTGCTGTTTTGCAATGTGCAATGGTGTATCTGTATGAATTGAAAGACGAAAAAAAGGGATTTGATTTAATTCGGATGGGCATAGATGACCCTAATGCGTCAGACCATAATCTTTTATTTATGGCCGCAGCCAAATTGTTGCCAATGATGGCTAAATATCCAGTTCTAAATATGAATATACAGGCTTCATTTAGTAAGAATTCCGGAATAAATTTTGATTCATACATAACTTTCCTGATTAACGCGAAAGAAAACGCTTGGGAAAACATCTCGAAAATAATTAGTTTTAATGATGTCAGTTATAGGAAATGGTATCATCTGTGGATTGGTACTCACCTAAATGATGAGTTGCATATTATCTTACCTGAACGTATTTCTTATAATGTCGGCGACATATCTATTTATATAGAGAACCATAAAGCAAAAAAGGTTACCATACAACAATTACGAACTGCATTTACTGAAGGAGTGACTTTGGATGAAATAGAAGATATAGATTGTTTTAAGGCAAACAAAGACCTTAAATATTTGTATTTTGAGACCCTTATTCCCGATAAAGTTTTTATGCTAAAGAAAAATATTGATTATGAAAAAATACGGAAAGAAGAATGGCCGCGAATGAGCGAGTTCTCTTTATCGAATGATGATATTGAGGATATTATAGACTTTTGCAAAGACCATGCCCCCAAAAGCTATGACACGAACTTAGAATGTGAGGAATGGGGAAATGATTATATCAATAAAGGTGAAAGCAATGGCGCTAAAATAAAATTCTCAGGTGATAGCCTTAGGTACAGACCATATCATTCAACTAAGCAAGAAGGTTATTATTTACGGATAGTCTTTGCCAACGGAATAAACCTGATGTATAAATATGATTCCGATGATAAAGATTTAAAGCCGTATTTGTATTCGGTAAGTGGTAGAACTGTTTTTGCGAATATTGCAAGTAAGGATGAATATCAGTGTACTGTTATTGAGAAGAAAGAATCATGGTGGGCGAAGATATGGAAAACTATCAAAAGTTGGTTTTCTGATGAAGATGCAAAAGATACTACCCCAAAAACGAGCGAACCATCGTGGTGGTCAAAAACCTGGAATAGTATATGTGACTTTTTCTCTAGTGATGACGATTCAAAAGATAAAAAAAGTGATTAAAATAAATATAATACAGAAAGCAGGAGCATTTACCCTTATCCTATTATTTTCAGTGCTGAATAGCTACGCTCATAGCGGGTTTATTCAGCATTGTGAAGATATAATGGATGTTTTAGGATTTGAGGATAACCCCAAATTATTTAGCCGTTCAAAGGACACTAAAAACAACCAGAGCTGGACTAAATACATCAGCTCTGATATGATTGACAACACAAAATCGGAATTTCATAAGCAGTTAGATAGAGATTATCCCGGTTTAAACATATCTCATCCTCGCAATCATAGGCTTCTTTTTCATTGGGGCTATGAGGCTGAACCTTGGAATACAGAATTGGAAAGATTTATTCGAAATTATTGTGAGATGTATGATCGAAACATAGAATCCAACATAAGAGTATTTAAAGCAAAAATAAAATCTGAGCAGAGTAAACGAAATGGACTTATTATTCAGAAAACCGGACAAGTTTTTGGCTTTGCACAGGGCGGCACAGACCGAGTCTATTCTCATTTTCTCGCATCAATGGCTTATAATGTTCATATACTTGGAGATTACACAAGCGACAATACAGTCCTAAGTGGCTTATATTCTTTTGATAAATTGGTAGGGCAATTCGTTAATGAACTTAGAAAATTGGACTATGCCAAAAGCAAAGATATTGTTCGAGGTATTACTAGAATAAATAACAAGGATATTAAAGTACAAGAAAAGGCTGATGAACTAATGCGATATTTAAAATTGCGTGTACCATCTTTTGTAAAAGAAGCACGAAACGGTAGTTTTAATAGGCGATTGGAAAACAGAGGATTCAGGCTTAAATGAAAATTAAAGAATATAATACACGTTTTGCGAAATATTAAATTAATTTCTAGGAAATATGAATAACTATAAAATTTGCATTCACCAACAAATAGGGCAGAATCTTGTAAAAGAGATTGGATTTGAAGAACCAATAACACAAAATGCGAAATGTAGAACATATAAGGAATTGGAAAAACTTTCTGACTTAGATGATGGGGAATATTATGCCGAATTATATGTTCTTCATTCAGAAAAATGGGAAAAAGTAAATGGAATGCCATGTGTCTCATTTGAGATTTGCAACAAGAAATACAAGCTAACTGTCTCTGAATTAGATTTTTGTAAATAAGATAAATCACTTATAGCTTGATGGGAGGAACTTTTCTAAACGGTTTATTTTGTGAATAACCCCAAGTTTCTCCCATCTATATAATGAATCATTTATGTAAGACAATTCTTCCGCCAATGCACATACACATCCCGTATTGAAATCTCATGATTAAGATATGCCCGACTGATTTCAGTTGGAAGTGTATAAGCTGGATAGTCGACAACCTTGAAATGCCAATAGATACCTCGGTTGTCAGGATAAATACGGCAATTGTGCCGTTCGCAGAAAAGGCGTTCACCTTCAGCGGTATAAAGGTAATAGTTGGTCGCCGCTTTCTGTAATTCCGTGTTCTTTTCTTGAAGCTCACGTACTTTTGCGGCAAGTTGTTCCCGCTGTTTCTGTTTGAATTCATAGGCAGAAATATTCATTTCACACCATGTGACAGTCTTGAAATATTCGTTGGTACGGCCGAGTTATTCTCGAATTGCGTCTGCTACAAAAGGCAAGCTGTGGGTTCTTGTTGTTATTTTAGAAATGCAAATGTACAAAAAAAGGAGCGATTCTTGTTATTCAATCGCTCCTTTTCTTAGGTTATGTTTAATAATAGTATAAAATTATGCTGTTGTCATTATTTATTCTCGCCAATCTCAAACGGCTTCGTTGCCGTGGCGTTGCCGTACTGGATATAGAGCTGATATTTACCCGGCTTCATGTCGGTAACGTCTATAAGATATGGTGCAATATACTTCACAGCCTTAACCACTCGCTCCTTGCTGTCGAAGATCACCACCTTTGCCGGATCCTGCGTGGGCAGAGTGAGGCGGATGCCCGAATTGTTAGGATTGAACGTAACGCGGGCCTCTTCAAGAGCGTTGGCATAGTTGACGGGCAGCTCCGTGATGTCCTTCGGAGAGAACCTTACCATCACCCTCAGCGGCGCTCCCTTCACACCGTCCGGTCTTACATATACAGGAATCTCCGTACCGGGTTCCACCTGCATCATGTTAAGTTCTACGTTGAGCGAGCCGTTGTTTGAAGCATCCATGCCCAGCGTGGTATTCTCGAACACGAAGGTTACTTCCACGGGCTTGTTGTCAGGATTGTCAGCCGAACGGGCCACACCCATAATATAGCCTTTGTTCTTAACGACGTTGTCTGTCTGCATCTTCACCCACGCTGTCTTGCCGGGCTGCTCTGCACGCGAGCGTGTGCTGTATTCGCATATATAGAAAGCTTTCTTAGAGTCATTCAGGCTATAGCCCAATGAGTTGAGGTCGCTTATCTTTGAAAGGCTCACGTTGGCCGGGAACGAGATAAAGTTCCACTCACCCGGCTTGAATGTATATTTCAGTATAAGCTTTTTAACCGTTACAAAGCCTTTGTCGACCACCACCTGTCCGCGTGATTCCGGATCGGCATACACTGTCAGCTGGTCTATCTCGTCGCCATCGTTCAGGACAAGTTTTCCGTCTTTTGCCACAGTCTTATTATTGCGCACATAGAAGCGGCACTTAGTTATAGGCGAGGTAAGATATTCGTCTGTACCTGGCTGCACGGCCGTAACCTCTATATATGCCGACTTATCCACCGGTATGGTATGAACGTTCAGCACATTTCCCTCTATGGTTGCATATTCGCTTCCGGCTGTTATATAGTAGAGCCCGGTGCCGCCAGAAGTGAACCCTGCGTCAAGCGTATGTGTAAACGGCTTGTTATAGGCCAATATGTCAGTTTCAGGCCATGTAGCTTCCTGGGGTTTATAGTCGCCATGCTTAAGATAAAGGCGTCCCATGGGATAATTCATATGTGCGTCCGAATTGTCGCCGGAGACAATCTCACCTTTCAGAAGTATGGTTGTCTCTCCTTCTATTGGCACATCATATTTGCGCAGATATGGACCGCTGTAGTCGGCCGGCTTATTACTTGTATTATTTTTTGCATACATAATATTGGACTCTTTGTCCGCACCGTTAACATTCAGCACGAAATTCACCCTACCCGCAGTTCTATCCTGCTGTACTCCGTAATATGTGAAAAGTCGCGAATATGGACTGTCAGCGGCAAAGTTGAACGTGAAACTTCCCCTTGCATGTGCGCTAAAACTTTTATTAAATCCTATATCGTCCACCTTGAGTGGCATCTGCCCCTCAACTCCTTTGTCGAATACAACATTTCCAAAACCAGTCGTAGCCGCATTCCACTTCACGTCCTGTCCTATCCACTGGAAACGCTCAACGCCATTGTCCTCTATAATTTCAGAGATAATTTTATTTCCGTCTGGGAGAATGAGCCTTACGCGATATGCATAGCGGTCTGCCGTGTCGAGCAGAGGCACATCGAAGTTGCGATTGAGCGAAGGTATGGGCAACAGATAATAATCGTCAACAAGATGCTTATAGCCTTCCTGCGACGTAGTATAACTTGCGTCACGAAGACTGAAACAAACAAGTTCCAGATTATTGAAGCCAGCGCTCCCACCATCGGCCTTCACCAATATCATACGCCCGGAAAGTCCGCCGTCGGGGCTTGCCACGATGCCTTTAAGCTCAAGGCTCTGAGCCTGTACTGACAGGCCGAGCCATGATAGGATTGAAACAATTATATATCTTGCTTTCATTATCTTACGTTTATTTTGTTTGTATAATCCTTGTTAGATGTGCGCACACGCACGATGTATGTGCCTGAAGGCAACTGATGAGAGTAGCTGTCTGAAGACGTTGTCGTGTAGACGCATCGGCGTCCGGATGTGTCGAACATTTCTATTACCGACTTGCCTGAGAGGCCTTCTATGCGGCATGTGTTTCCGTCGATGCTTACCGAAGGCTTGCCGCCGGCAACCTGACCTACGCCAGTGGTCTCCTCATGTACACTAAGTACGAGTGCAAAGCGCGACTTGGCTTCATCAACATTATTGACGTCGAATTCATATCCGTTGCCGTCGAGCAGACTCCATCTCTGACCTGTTGACTTGTCAAGCAGTTCTGCCTTGTCGTTAAGACCATAGCCATAAGATTTTATTGCAGCTATACGGAACTTTCCTGTAGACGAGAGTCGCAAGTAAAGCGGTATCTCAACCTTCTTGCCCGGAAGCACGTTTACCGACAGGTTGCGGTTTCCGCATACAGTGGCAATCTCGTTGGTCTTAGAGTTGAGTCCTCCCCACATCTTCACGGCATCCTCACCGAGAACAAATCCGGCAGAAGTTTCATCCTGCAGCTTCACCTCAGTGCGGTCGGCCAGCTTGTCTGAGTCGCCCTCATAGAGACCGATACGCAGCATCTTGCTTTCATGCAGCATGTAGTGGTCGAACACGCGGCGGCTTATGCTTGTATTCTTAGCCTCTGGTGTTATCACAAGACTTGCACCCGCCTGACGTGTCTGCACGAAGAACGGCTGGAACGGCATCAGCTTCTGAGTCTCGTCATAGTTCTCAACCATATCCCAGGCTGTATATGTGTCGCTTTCAGGATTATACTGGTAGAGATATTTCACTACCTCATTCAACACGACATTATGCTCCTTCGTAAGGTTTATGTTAGACAGATACGGATTACCAATGAGGTTCCATCCTGCGTCAAACTCGCTCTCGCTCGGATAATATTCAAGCATATCTGCATAAGCTGCGTTGCCGTTGCTGAGCAAGCTGCCGAGAGATGTGTTCACTATACCCTCCGCACCTCCGTCAGAGTCAATCTTTATCTTAACGCCGTCGCTGAGCACACCCTGCAACAGCTTAGCCTTTACGCCAAACGATACGTATGGCGATGTAGCCTCTATCACATTCGCTCCGTCTTCATTGTCAGCCAGCGACAGCTCTACAATAGGCTCGAGCGCAACGTTGAGCTTAAGTTCGCTATTGTCGGTAACTCCCGAAAGCTTTATTGTAACAGGATTAACAGCCAGACTGTTAAGGTTGTCACGATTAATCGTCACAATGATATTCTGTTCTGCCGGACCGTTAAGGTCGAGTTCTGATATGTTTGCAGAAGCATATTCTGACTCAACTACAGACACCTGCACCTTGCTTGTCGGATTCTTGCTTATCACGCGGCTCTTTACAGTTATCTTATTGTTTACCTCACTTATAATTATTGTGTCGCCGTCAGCATGACCGTCAACCGACAGGTTTACCTTTACAGGATATTCACCAGCAGCACCGTCGTACATCAGCATCATCTCACATCCGTCATTAAGGGTAGTGCCGTCAACCTCAAACTTCATTCTGCCGTTATCCTGACTCGACATCGGAACAAACGTTGAGAATGGTTCTGTAGATCCTATCGGACGCAGAGCCAACGTAACCGCCGGTGCCGATTCAGCCTGCTGCATAGCGAAGCTTACTGTTGCCTTCTGGCCAGATGAGAACACCGACGCCTTGCTCATGGTCAACGTATAGAACGAGTTGCTCAGCGGTGTAAGCTCTGCATGGTCAGCATTTGCATAGTTATAAGGTGTTCCGTTCATCACGCCAATGCCGAAGCTTGCACTTACTCCCTGCGGAGCTGCCACATGAACGGCCTGACCAGCCTCTGTATCCTGACTGTTCTGGCTGAACGTAGCAGTGGGGTGATATGGCATGTGAGAGAAGTCTTCGTTAGACGTTGTTCCATACAGAGTGAGCTGAGTGCCCGTAACAACATCATAAACTTTTCCGTCCTCGTTCGTATGATCCATATCGATGAACGACACCAGACCCGGCTCGTCAAGACGCGGATTGTTCAACATATACTTGCGTATCTCGTCAGACGAGAGCGCACGGCTCCACAGCATCACCTGGTCTATTGCACCCTTAAACCACTTGTCGCCCTGATAGTTCTGTCCAAGAAGCAATGCCGAATTTATCTTAGCTGCAGCAATCTTGCCTGAGCTGAAAGACTCGGCACCGTTAAGATATACATGGAATCCTTCAGGAGTAACCACAAGTGCCACATGCATCCAGCGGCCTACATCCGTAGACTTGAAATAATGTGTGGTTGACCATCCGTAATATCCGTCATTCCAGTGGAAACGCAGGTTCTTGTCTGCAATATGTATTCCGCAAACTCCACCGTTGCTGCCGCGGAAGAATATCAGAGGCTTAACGCTCTTAAGCATATCCTCGTTGTCTACACGCACCCATCCCATCATGGTGACATTGTTGAGTCCGTTAAGACTTCCGCTTATCTGAGACGACTGCACAGCTGCTCCGCCACTTGTAAATGTCATGGCCTTACCCGGATCCTGTGGCAGCATCTTGTTGTTTACAATGATCACCAGCGGCACCATTGTACCGTTCTTGCTTTCGATGGTATCCTTAAGTGTCTTGCTACCTTTCAGCATTTCTACGTCAAGCTGCAACTTTGCCACAGCCTTGCCGTTGACGAACTTCATGTTATCAGCAACCTTGAACAGTCCTGTTCTCGAGCTGATTTCATAAATTCCTTCAGGCTCATTCATTCCGCCTACAAGGCGCGCATTTACATCATATGAAACATCGCTTTGATCATAAACGTCGATTTCGTTTCCTTCCCAGTTTCCGGCGAGCGAAGGCTCTACCGCAGCCTTATTCTCAAGCACGGCGAGCATCTTGTCTGCCAGTCCGGCAGCTTTCACGCCTTTGGCAACAAGCGTCTTTCCGCTTTCGCCAGCCTCCATGTCGGCCACTTTCATCCACACCTTCTGGTCTTCATACAAACCGCAGGCATAGAGCTGATACTGCTTTCCGCTATGCCATGACAGAGGCAGCTCTATATCAAGAGTCAGCTGACCGGCATCAGAGAACGGACGTATCTGGAACACCTCGGAAGCAGCAACATAATACTGAGTGTTGACACCCATGCTGTCCGGATGCAGGTTTGCATAACGATAGACGCCGAATTCAGGCGACTGATCGCCAGAGGGCGTAAGATATATCGCAGTACCGTTGCCTGTGTCATAGGCTGTGCGTCCCTGAGGAGTCTTCACCTCTGACTTGACTGCACCTACAGCCACCGGCATCTTCACATAAGAAGTAACGGCCTGAGTACGCGGAGCCATTCCTGCACGCGAGAAGAGCTCATGCTCCTTGTCAAGCGCTCCGGCATTGAAGTCGTTGTAGTAAACCAAGGCGTCAGCCTCCGATGTGTCATGAGAGAACATGGCGCGCTTAACATCGTTCGCGTTGAGCGCACGGTTCCATATCTTCAGTTCGTCTACACTTCCCTTCATCGCCATGCTCTCAAATCCGTCGGCAAAGAGCGACAGGTTGACAGCACTATTGAGCGGAGCCCACTGCACTATGCGCGGAGCCGAAGCCACCTCGCTGCCATTTATATATAATGTAACATTTCCGTCACGGTCTTCGCTCAAGGCTACATGCGACCAGCGTCCCTTAGTCAGCGCTCCGCCTACGAGGTCGGTCTGCTGAGTCTCGTTTGTGTCGTATGTTGCACGGTCGAACAGCTGTGCTGGCGCATAGCGGAACTTCAGCTTGCCCTGATCCAGGAGCAACGCCCATCCGCGCGTATCGCGCTGCTGCTCTACAGGACGGTTACACAGAATGACACCGTCGTTCTCCGGATTAATCCAGAAGTCTATGGTAAAGTCATTAAAGAAGTAGTCAACATTTCCCAAGTCAATACGGCCGCTACCGTTGCTGTAAAGAGCCTGGCCAGGTTTCGGAGTGTAATCAACAGCCGTTGCCTTTGCCGAAGACGACTTGACTGTATATTCAGCCGACTCTGTTGTTACGTCCGGCGACTCGCGCAGGGTCAGCTTCAGCTTAACTCTGTCTCCGTCCTTCAGGTTAGACGTGAAATACTGATACGGATTGTTCACGTCTGTTCCGTTTACATACCATGTATAGTCATAGTAAAGCGGAATAGTCCACTTTGTATCAATTCCGAATGTACGGCGTCCGTTGACATTAGAAAGTTCTTTCAGCGCAAAGCCGTTCTTGAAGTATCGGTCAGCCGGATGCTCAAGGTCAGCCACCCACACGCCACGTCCGTAATCGCCTATCACCATTTCCTGGGTGGTATAGTTCAAGGCAAGACGCTTTGCCGAAAGCGGATTATATCCCTTAAGCCACAACGACCATTGGCCAGTATTGTGGTCGCGCAGATATATACCTGACGAAGAACTGAAGAAATACAGGTCTCCTGTTCCCTCATGGAAGAATATATCGTCACACGAAATTGACGGCAGGCCCTGAGACAGATCTTCACTATTTCCGGTTGTCAAATCATATTTAAGCACCTTTCCGGTCTGTGCAACATATATAACGTTGCTGTTATTCGGATCAGCAGCAATCCAGGCATTAGTAAACTTAGCCGGAACTTTAGAGCCGTTGGAACCGATAACCTTGACTGTCTCAAACGTATTGCCATTGTCTGTCGACTTGACAATTGTGTGGTTGGTGTTCAGCACAAACAGTGTAGGCTTGTCGCCGTCACGTGTTATCGCAAAATCACGCGCACCTGTTCCCGCACCGGTCTCATCCACTGTATTTGCAGACAGGTTTATCGTCTTGCGGCCGAAGTCCTCTATACGGAAGAACGACTGGGCATTGTTTCCCGGATTGTGAATCAGATACCAGTAGCCTGTACATACATCAGCCATCGAATAGCCTTCATACCAAGAGCTGAGCGATACGCCTTCAAGGCCTCCGCCTCCGCTTCCTGAGAAATAGCATGTGCCGGCATAAGGATTAAGGAAGGCTTCCGTACCCTCATATCCGCGCCAATTGCCCCAGCGTCCGTAGCGGTATGTCTGAGCGTCCACATCCTGTGTGTTGCCAAGCATTGTCTGGTCGCCAAACTCGTTTACCTTAATAGAATAGTGCAGCTGATTGCCCATCGAGCTGTTTATGTTTGTCCACTCATGATTGTTTATGTCCTTATCCTTTACCAGAAGTCCCGCATCAGAGCCGCGGAACACGCGTCCGCTGCGGTGAGACACGATGCAGTGGTTGTCTGCATTATGACGTGCACTCGTAGTTGTATAGTACTGTCCGTTGTCGGCCAGAGCCTTAAGGCGGTTACCCCATCCGAACTCTCTGAACGTATGTCCGCCGTCACTGCTTATTGCAGAACTCATTGAGCATCCGTAGAGCCACTGGGGATCCTTAAAGTTTACGCCAAATCCGCCGAGCCAGCCCCATGGCGACTCGTTTCCGAAGGCCAGTCCGCTGCCGATACCATTTATAGGCTCCTGCAGCGTGCGCCATGTCTTTCCGCCATCGTCTGAACGGTAAACAGCAGAATATACGCCATAGCTGACGTTACGCGACGCTGTTGCAAACCACATCTGCAACGGGTTGTCGGGATTCACTTCAAGGAAACTCTGGGTTGTAGCCTTAAACGGGAACTCGTTCACCTGACTGTAACGCAGTTCTGTTCCGTCCTGATTATACACGTCGAACGTCATGCGCTTTATGTCAAAGCTTCCGTCGCTCTTCGGAGTAAGTCCGTCTTCAGAGTAATATATACTGCGTGATGTCGGTATATATATAATGTTGCGGTTTGTGGGATGGAAGGCAAAGTTCTGGAAGAACGAACCCTTCATTCCTGTCTCAGGGTGTGTCTCCTTCAGGTTATCCGGCAGCACAATCTGCTTCCAGTTGACGCCCTTGTCCTCGCTGTACCACAACTGACTGCCGAGATAATTCGCGCCAGACTGTATTGCGCCGATAAACTTCAGTTTTCCCGACGCATCTTTAAAGGCGTAGCCGCGCTTAAACGACTTATGCGTAGCGCCCTGCACCCTGGTCCAGCTCTGTCCGCCGTCCGTAGTTTCATACACAGCACTACTGCCGCCGTTCTTCATGAAGGCAAAGAAATGGTTCCAGTCATCCGGATCTACGGGTATAGCCGAATGTGAGCAGATCTTGCGGAACTCACGGTCGGGTATTCTGTCCGTAACGCAGTCCCATGTCTTGCCAAGATTATCCGTACGGAATATTCCGCCTCCGTCAGGGATAACCATCAAGGCATCAGGGTCAGTAGGATGCACTACTATCCAGTGCACACGGCCCGTATAGGGCTTCTGCTGCACGGGGCGGAAGTAGCCGGGATTACGTATACCCTTCATCCTGTCTTCAGGCGTATAAGGTATTTCGGGATAATATGTCTCAAGCTGTTTTGAATAAAGGCGACGAACCGACTTCATTGTCTCGCCGTAATAAGCCGTATCCACAAACTGATAGATAGAGTCGCTGCCCGGCGTGTGGCCAAAAGTAGGAAGCCACTGCTTGGCATACATACCATACTCGCGCGAACCGCGCACCTTTCCACGATTCGTTTTTATGTATCGGTCCATAATCCTTGTTATCTCCTGCGGGAACCATCCGTCGCGCGCAAGCTTGATGTAGACCTCATCATTCAACAAATCCTCCTTTTTCACCTGTTCATAAGCAGAATCGGGTAATGTGGAAACAGCACGTTCCATCTTCGAACGCTTCTTGTCGTCAACGTTCTTCTCGCGGCCCAGATGTGCCTGCATGAACACGAACGGCAGCAGAAGCGCCACTAATCCTGTCAATCTTTTTCTAACCATAATACCTTTATTTCTGTTTATATAAGTTTTTGCATCAAATAATCTATTATCTGTTTCTCTGATGTGTGTGCAAAATTATACATTTGTAGCCAATTTAAAAAATAATTCGGATTATATTTGGCATAAATTAATAAATTTCCCGTTTTTTGTTCTATTTTAAAAACTTTTAAACAATCATGTCAACAAATACAAAATAATTGACTAACATCAATTCTTACAATTTGTAAGCTATATCAACCAATATTTTGCCATATCTGAAAAATAGAACTATTATTTTGATAAATAAAACAACACATTCGTAGCATATAGAAAGAATTGACTTATATCAAGAAGGCAGTATGCAGGAAAGACGGATTCTTGATTTTATAACATTATTTCATTATGCTTAATAGGCATTTCACCCATATTTTTACTATAAAAATCATAAAATATTGACGATTACCGGCCAAATTAAATAATAAACATTAAAAAAATTATGTTCCATTTGTATTATTGCATACATATTGTGTATCTTTGCACCCGAATCAAAAATACATTTAAATTATGAAGATGAAAAAAGAATACGTTTCACCCTCAATTCAAGTGTTACAGATAGAGTCGGAGAACATCCTTAGCGGAAGCAGTATTGGCGATATGAACCAGCTTCCATCAGAGCCAGGAAAACCATTTTACGACTACGAAGACGAAGAGTATTAACAAGACAAATAAGCATTATTATTTAATCAGATAGGACCGTTACATCAGATAACGGTTTTATTTTGTCTGAGACATTGCTCCATAAAGACAAAATCTGTTGGCAGCAAAAACAGCAACAGCGTTTACAATTATAATATTACAGGATAACAGCAATTTAAGAAATTAATCACCGACATGAAGAAGACTATTATTGCGGTTGCGTGCATCATTGCAGGCTGCACGACAAAGGCTAAGGCAAACACGGCCGACAGCGTCAACACATTCCGCTCTGTCAACCTGCAGGAGGTTGTTGTGTCTGTAAACAGAGAGCAGACACGCAAAATCAACACTCCGCAGCACGTTGTGAGCGTGCCGAAGAGCTTTATCGACTATGCCAACAGGCAGTCGACTGCCGATCTGCTCAGCGAAACGGGACAGGTGCTCGTGCAGAAGAGCCAGCAGGGCGGCGGAAGCCCTATCCTGAGAGGTTTTGAGGCATCGAGAATACTGCTCGTTGTCGACGGCATAAGGATGAACAACCTTATATATAGAAGCGGACACCTGCAGAACTGCCTCACCGTTGACCAGTTTGCGCTGAAAAACATGGAGGTGCTTTTCGGACCGTCGTCGCTCAACTACGGCTCTGACGCACTTGGCGGAACAATCACTTTCAACACGCTCTCGCCTACCCTTGCCGCCGACGGACAGACTCACACAAGCGAAGGACATGCCGTGCTGAGATACGGCAGCGCAAATCAGGAAGGCACGGCTCACGTTGACTTCAACTACGGAACAGAGAAGTTTGCGTCGCTCACGTCGTTCACGTTCAGCAACTTCGGCGACCTGCGCGCCGGAACAACGCGCAATCCCTTCCTGCCTGACGACGACAGCTACATTGAGAGCAACATATACGTGCAGCCGCAGGACGGCAAGAACGACATAATGCTGTATAACGACAAGCCGCAGCTGCAGAAGCGCTCGGGCTACCTTCAGTATGACTTCATGCAGAAGCTGCTCTACAAGCCCAACGACAACAGCCAGCACATGATTAATTTCCAGCTGTCTAACACCAACAACTTCAACCGCTACGACCGTCTGAGCGTAACGGAGGTGAAGGACGGCGAGCTGCGCCCCAAGTTTGCAGAGTGGTACTACGGACCTCAGTTCCGACTCCTCGCTGCTTACCATTACGACGGACGCAACCAGCTCGGAGCCGACAGAGTGCACATGGCCGTGGCATATCAGAACGTGAAGGAGAGCCGCCACGACCGCAAGTTCCAGAAGGAGGAGCTTTACAACAACTGGGAGAACGTGAACATCGTGTCGCTCAACACCGACTGGATTAAGTTTATGGACAACCACAAGCTGCATCTCGGAATAGACGGAACGCTGAGTTTCCTCAAGTCTACCGCCAACACCGAGAACGTGCTGACAGGCGAAACATCATACAACACCACACGCTATCCCGACGGAAGCAACAGCATGCACACCATCGAGGCATTTGCCACACACGTGTGGAACATCAGTCCGAATTGGAGCATGCACGACGGTGTGCGCCTCGGCTACGCCACCACTTATTCGAGCGTGCTCAACGTTGACGAGTTCCCCTTCTTCGGCGGCGACAGTCAGCGCAAGAACAACCTTACATACAGCGCGGCGATAGGCATGAACTGGCTGCCCACAAAGACATGGAAAATAGCCCTCTCTGCATCGACTGCTTACCGCGTGCCCAACATCGACAACACATCTAAGGTGTTCGACTCTAAGGTAAGCACCGTTACAATACCCAACAAGGACATCAGACCGGAGAAGACCGTGTCGGTTGACCTCAACATAACAAAGCATATTGACAACGTGCTGACATGGGAGAACGTTGTATACGGCACCTACTACTTCGACGCCATAACCACGGCGCGCGGCACATTCATGGGCGAAAGCCAGATGGAATATCAGGGCGAGATGTGCGACGTCTACACATACACCAACGCCAAGACGGCCATATTGTGGGGCTTTTCGTCGAGCCTGACCGCCACACCGACAAGACAGACCGAGCTTTATGCTTCGTTCAACTATACCTACGGCCGCATTCTGAGCGGCGAGAAGAAGCAGCCGCTCGACCACATTCCGCCAATCTACGGACGCGTGGGAGCAGCATTTCTGACCGCCGACGGCAAGGGACGCTTCGACATGTACGCCCTCTACAACGGCAAGAAGTCAGTTGACGACTACAACATGGACGGCGAGGACAACATCGACTACGCCACCGTGAAAGGTGCCGACGGCGAAGGCATGCCGGCATGGTTCACCCTCAACGTAAAGGGCAGCTACAACCTTAACAAGAGTCTGACGCTGCAGGCCGGCGTTGAGAACATCCTCGACACCCAGTACCGCGTGTTCTCGTCGGGCATCAACGCTCCGGGACGCAACGTATATGCAGCCCTGAGAATGACATTCTGATGCATGCCGTGCAAGACAACGGCTGCATAATGCAGACGAAGCCGCATTAAGGCGGCCGCCCCGGCAGGAACATCACAACAAGAACAATGCTGACCGGGGCCGCTAAAATTAATTTCCAATCGGCCATTAAGCCGCATAAGGTCTAACTATACGAGCAAACCTATGCTTTCATCCGTTCAGGACGAAACAGCGATACGGCCGAAACTTAATGACTGATTTGGACCAAACAGAAAAATAGGGGTTAAACATAAAAAAGTTTTTTCAAAAAACTCGTCACTCGTCACATCTCGACATATCTACATGATATACAGAGACATACGATGTGACGAGTTGTTTTTTCAACTCATCACACACCGCTTCTACACCATATTTTTGTACTTTCCTGATTTAGGTTGACTTCAAGCAGGCCTTCTCCTGATTAGAGTTGACTTCTG
>ENA-UEQK01001229-UEQK01001229.1-human-gut-metagenome-genome-assembly--contig:-NODE-1229-length-16316-cov-151.571710_pt1 | contig 16316 bp, 9 predicted proteins | sample MGYA00242939_ERZ507942 | MGnify/ENA primary metagenome ERZ507942 (study PRJEB26167, sample SAMN06115485) | human gut metagenome | host: Homo sapiens | place: China:Chongqing | collected 2015-03-30... | reverse complement strand
GACCCCACGGACGGGACGAGACTGGTTCTTGCCATTGACCGAAAGCCCATTGCCGAGTGGTTCAAGGAACAGTTCGACAAGCTAAGGCAGAATATTCGCCGACCTATACAACCGCAAAGGAAAAGCAGAGGAATGAAGATATAACCGTTTATCTTGCTGGAAAAAATAAAAAAGTGCCGTTCATGATGTCTTATGAATGGCACTTTTCGCTATATTTGCACCTAAAAGTATATCGGGAGCTATGCCGGATACGTGACGAGCAAAAAACTTTCGGAAAAATATACGTGAATACAGAACTATAAATTTAAAAGCTATGGGAACATTAGGCTGCATAAACGATATGTTACAACGAGATAAAGAAAATCGTGAACTTCGTAAATTAAACAGAGATAGAATAAAAGAACATCAAAAGTATCTTGTAAACAAAGGTAAAGGAAATGATTTATCCAATATTTCTATTGAGCAAATGGAAGAAATTCATAAAAGAACAATAGAAAAAGAAGCACTTGATAATGTAAGTTTATTCAAAGCAAAAATATATTTTATTGCAAGTATATTGCTTCTGTTTTTATTAGCGATAGTATGTTATATGCTATTTTTCAAATAAATCAAAATAATATGAAGACAAATATCATCTTATTCAGTCTTATATCACTTTTATTCTTTTCACCAAGAATGAAAGCACAGCCAAATACGGCAAAACACGATTTTACGCATAAAGAAAATGGGTGGTATCACGTATTAAGTACAGGTAGTTTGTCCTCTAAGCCAATCATAACAGTAAAGGATTTCGTTGGGCTAAAACTTGAAAAGGATTATTTCGGAAAATATGCTATAAGCGGACAAATCAGCAAACATAAGCTAAACAAATGGGCCGATGAAACAGAAAAGTCTATTGGGAAAAAAATAGCATTTGTATTTAATGATTCCATTATTACTGCTCCGCAAGTTAATTGCAGAATAGAAAGCGGTACATTCATGATAACGTCCTTTTCAGACCAAAAACTGCTAGAAATCTACAAAGGTATAATGAGAGAGAAGTCAGAATCTCTTGAAGTCGTTTTTAACGGTTGGGAAAAGGATTCTTTATACTATGAATTATCTCCAGAACAAAGAGATTCTGTAAGAATGAACATTGACTATTGGGAAGCCAAAGCATGGATAGACTTAATAAGCAAACCAGAGGAACATTATTGGTATAGCATACAAGATTCTACCGAATACAAGAAACTTGAAAAGGCTTTAAAAGAAGAACTAAAAAAGCCAAATTTCAGTAGTAGAGCAACAGACTATATGAAATCTGATGCATACAAAGCATACAAACAATATCTACATAAGAATAAAGACTATATAAACCTAATGTTTCAAGGATTTTTATTCAATAATTTGAAAGGATTGAATGGCTATTTGGTAGATGATATAATACAGTCCAAGTACCCTTATGCTCCAAGTATTAGAAGTTATATAGAGAAAACAAATAATGTTGATGATGAAAAACTGGCTGTATATGAATGGCAACGTAAAGTTTGGTATCAAATGAACAAAGAAAAATCTCCACGAAATAAATATAAAAAGCGATATCGGAGCGTTACACCATAAAAACAGCTTGCCGAATATTATATTAAACGGCAACATCTGTAGTAAATGTTGGTGATACCCCAAATATGAAAATACGGAACTATAAATCAAAATAAAAGTACTAAAGTCATGAGAAACAAAAACTTATTTACTTTTTTTTCTAATATTTCTATGCTTCTGCTTTACAAATTGCAGTGATGATGAAAAAACAGAAGATATACATCATCTATCTTTTGAAAAAGATTACTACGAGCGTCCTCTAATCGGAGCCAAAAGTATAATGATACGAAGTGGAAATAAAGATTACTCCGTTGAGATAAAAGATCCCTCTATATTAGATGTCAAAATAGATTTATCAAGCCCTATCGGTATGGGTAATTTAGATATATATCCTAAACAAAAAGGAGAAACAACTATTCAAGTAAAGGACAATATTGCACATGAAACAACTGATCTAAGAATAAAGATAGTAGATAGTTATTTACATTTGTCTATTAACAACCCTGTACGCCCACCATATAAGCAAGGTGATGAAATTTTCTTAATAAATAACGACGATAAAGATTTCTACTTGTACGATGATAAATTAAAGATAAAGAGTACAGGAAATTATGAATTTTCCATAAAGGGAAATATTCCGTTCTTAACATTAACTTATCATAAAGAATTGGAGAATAGAACCATATATAAATATAATCTAACAGGAACAGACCAAACTATGTTTGCTGTTGTAAAACTTTTTTTAGGCTGGGATTGGCACGATTTCATCGAAAGTCCAAAGACAAAAGAAATAGCACCTATTATAATGAGAGCAACAGATATAGAAACCAATACAGAATATTATCTAACAAGAAAAGCAACTGATATTCCCGAAAATGTATTAGATTAAAAACAGCCTCCGGCAGGGTTTTCGCTGGGGGCTTTCTTATGAAATCAAAAAGAAAGCGATATCGGAGTATTACACAAAAAACAGCTGGCTATTACATAATGAAACAACATACTTGACTGATTGGTACGCTTCTCCTACCATGCGGACAAATCCCGGTAACAAAATGACAAAGCGGACAATGTTCTTAACATGCCAACTTGTAAATGGGATGAATGATTTTCGTTTTTCGCAAGTTGATTTTATAAAATTGCTGCCAACAGTTCGTACTTTCGGAAAAAGATGTTATATTTGCAAATGAAAGAGTTATTTGACAGCATACAACGCAAAACGCTGAAATTCGCACAGTTGCCAAATCGTTACCTCTATTTCTCAAATAATTCGCTAATAGTTTATTTCTCAATCGGTTAAGTCAAACCGATAAAAATCTAAAATAAACTTTAATTTTAAAAACGCTGAATTATGAGAAAAAATGTACTGGTTTCTCTTCTCGCTGTGACCTCGGCTTCAACTATGCCGGCATGGGCCAATGCGGATGTAGATCAGATTAAGACAGATGCTGCAACCGACTGGGAAGGTGCGTCTGACTTGGAAATTGAGAGCGGACTGATTGTTTCTCCGTCTGGTGCAACAGTCACGCAGAATATCGGAAAGCTGTATCCCGGAACATATACGCTTACAGCTGAAACTAATGAGAATGCTAAGATCTTGATTGACGGCAAAGAACTTGCGGCTGACGGCCAGTTCAAGATTGATGCTGTTAAGGACGTAACCATCAGCATTGAGAGCAAGGATGGAAGCCAGTATAAAGTAGGCGGATTTAAACTGACACTGGTCTATAACTTTGCAAATGCCAAGAGCGTGCTCACCTCAATGCTTAGCGAGGCTACTTCTAAGATTTATACAGAAGATGAAGACGATGAGACCGGCAAGGCCCTTCTGCAGGAAGCCAGCTCATTGGCAACTAAGGTGGCTGCCATTGCTGACGACAATGAAGACTCTTATGCTAAATATATAGAGTATGGTCTTTATGCCGAGACTCTTGAAGAGTCTGCAATTTACAACGAAATAGCAGAATTCAGCAAGAAAGTTGACGCTCAGGCAAACAACTCTTCTGCTTTTGCTGAGGCTGAGAAGGTTTATGAAGCACAGAAGGCTGCTCTTGCTACAGCTAAGGCCGCTGTTGATGCAATAGCTGATGCTGACGAGAAAACATATGTTGAGGCAATGACAAAAGGTGCTTACGACACTATCAGCGAAGAGATTGAAAAATATAAAACTGAAGCCGATGCCGCATATGCAAAAGGTACTGCCGGCGTAAAGTTTACGACAGAATATAACAACAAATTTGTAACAAAGATAAATGGTCTTATATCAGACTATTCTGATGCGATAGAATCAGCTCAAGCTGATCATGCCGCTTATGTAGAGGTGGGTGAGGCTATTGCAACAATCAAGACTCTTTATACCGAATCTCAGCAGGAAATCTATAGCGGCCTGCAGGGTGACGATACTCATCCTGATGTCTATGAGGCACTGCGCACAAAGGCACAGACAGAGCTTAACGCCGTTTATGTAAATATCATGACCGTTGAGAAGGCTAACGGAACAGATGAGAATCATGCCGGTGCGGCAACTGCAAAAGAAGAAAATCTTGCCAAACTTGCAGAATATACAGCTTCAATCAACGAGCTGAAGACAACTTATGTTGACAAGGCAAATGCCCTTAAAGAAGCCTATACAAAAGCTAAGGCAGACTTGAAAGGCCTGCAAGACCGTCTTGACGCTTTGAAGAAAACTCCGGGCGTAGGCGACAATGCTGAGTTTGCAGAGACAATCAGCGAGATACAGGCATCTATCGACGCATTTAGCAGCACAATAGAGGCTGATAATAAGGAAAATACAATCGACAGCAAGGATTACTCAGAAACAGTAAGCAAGATAAGCATAGCTATCGATGAGCTTACAAGCGGTTCGCAAGGTGCTGTTGACAACTATAACGCTTGGGTCGCTGTTACAGAACTTCTGAAAGGCAAACAGGGCGAATACGACGAGGCAAAGAAAGCCGTAAATGCGTTGGTATCAACAGACAAGGTGTATGTTGTAAGCGGAAAATATGCAACAGAAGAAGCTGCTATCCAGAAGAGCATAGATGGCTTTAAATCAGGTGCTGAGACTGCTTTGAAAGAAGGAACGTGCGTTGACTATCAGACCGAAAACGCATCAGCAATCAACGAAATATCTACGACTGTTGCTGCATATCAGCAAGCTGCTAAGGATGCCCTTGACGCATACGAGATTATTGTTGGTGAGGTTGCAAACTGTAATATGGCCATCGCTTACCTTGAAGAGAAAGTTACCAACCGTTCGGTATATGTATATGCAGAATCTACAGACCAGAAAAAAGTAACTTATGGCGATAAGATCGACGGCTTCAAGGCTACTATAAAAGAGATAACAACTGATAAGGATGAAGCCCTCGACCTTGAAGGCAAAGAACATAGTGATAAGCTTATTGAAGTAGCTGACGAGGCATACACCGCAAAAGTTGAAATTGAAGGTAAAGCCGAAACTTTGGTTAATTCTTATGATACCGATAAAGCTAAGTATGATGAGGATGTGGTAAGCATTGCGTTGGAGAAACTTCTTGCGCAGGCAACAACTCTTGTTGAGGGAGCTTATGGTAAGATTAATGCCTATAGTTGGAGTCAGGAAGAACTCGGACTTTCACACGGCGATATCAATAATATGAAGGCAGCCATCGAAGCAGAGCTTAGAGATCAGGAAAGTAAGATTGAAGGCGCAAAAACAGAGTCTGATAAGGCTGCTGCAATGGCAGTGCTTACAAGTGTGACGACAGAAGTAAGCAAAATAAATACCAAGATTGACGAACTGATAAAAGAAGCTGACGGAGTAAAAGAAAAGGTTCAGGCCAATAAAGATGCCAAGACAGCAGCCGACAAAGTTATTAACGGCATAGTGACACAGCTTCTTGGAAACCGCAGCACGATCAAAGGCGTAGAAGAGTTGAACGAGGATGCTTCAAGAGCAGACGAGTTTACTGCTATGGTAAATGAGCTGAATGGCAAAATTGATGAGCAGCGTCAGGCCGTTAATGATGCAGATGCTACAGAGACACTTGTTGCTGCATGGGCTGACAGTGAAGATGAAGAGGGCAATAAGGTTGAAGGCATTGAGAACAAGCTGAATGCGATATCTGCTGATGTTGAGGCAGCACGCGAGGCTGCTCAGGCTTCTACGGCCAACTATAAGGCTTATACCGAGATACAGAAGACAATCGCTGATCTTGATATCGATGCTAATATAACAAAGGCAACAGATGCAGTAGCAGCCGTTAAAGATATAAAGACAGAGGCAAAGGCTTATTATAACGGCTTAATCAGCGGCTACAGCGATAATCTCGCAACTCTGAAGCAGAAAGCTCTTGACGCTTATTCAGGTGAAGACCGCAACTGCGCTGAGATTTCAGCAACGATTATAGCACAACTCAAAAACCTTAATACCCTTATTAAGGCCGTTGGCACTGATGCAGAGAATAACCAGACAACATACGATGCGCAGGTTGCAGAGTATAAAAAGACAAACGAATATTGGTCTGAAACTTATTACAAGATTTCAACCGGCGACCAGACAAGTATCGTTCAGGAATATCTTAAGCAGCTCACAGAGCAGCAGACTGCTCTTACAGAACTGAATGCACAGATGCTGAAGAATTACAATGAAGGTAAATCAGTAGCTGAGAATGAGAATGTATTGGCGAAACTGAATGAGATTAAGACTACTGTTAAGGCTATTGCCGACACTCAGGAAGACGGCTATATCCCAGCTGTTACAGCAGACAACAAGGCACGCTATGATGCGTTTACCGCTACTGTGAAGGATGCAAGAAATACTTATAATGAGGCCCTCGCCACAATAGCTAAGTTCAGTGCCCTTACAAATTCTGAACTTGTATCAGTTGCAAATGAAGCTGTAACTACAGCTAATGCTGCAATCAATGGTATACTTACAGACCTTCGTGTACTTGAAAGTAATGTTTCAGAAGAATATCTGGCAACTGTAAGTCCGGCAATATTCGATGCTGCTGAGTCTCATAAGGCAGAGGCTGAAACTTATATTACAAAGATAAATGATGCTGTAGCTGCACTTGATAACGCTGTAAGCACCGTTGCCAAGAGTGTGTTCAGTAACAACTTTGCTTTGGCAAACGCTAAGTTGGATGCAGCAATTACAGAATTGACAGATGCCGGTTATAATTCTGATGTTATAGCAAAATCATTCTCTGATGTAAGAAAGATTGTTGCAGATGCAAATAAAGATTTTGCCGACAAGTATTTCGCATTATCTGTTGATGCTCATCTTAACGCTTTCGCCACTATCGACGAACTGCTTGTTGCAGGTAAGGAAGATGCTGCACAGCGTGAATGGACAGTTGTTATTACAGCTATCGACGAGCAGGTGGCTAAAGAAAGCGCTGACCTTAAAGTATTTGAATATATCGGCGATGCAGACGGAACAAGAAAGCAGCAGATAATTGATAGTTATGATGCACTTGTTGAAGCTACTGTTACTGCTGCTAAGAATGCATATACAGAAGTAGAAAAGGGCAATTTGTATGCAAGTCTGCCGTCAATAAAGGCTTTGCTTGCTCCGTTTGAAAGCAGTACAATTTATTCTGACGCAAAGGCTGCATCACAGGATCAGGTTGCCAATAAAGAGGCTTACAATGCAATGAAGGCTGCTCTCGGTGAACTTCAGGCAAGTCTTGAAGCTGCAGCGGAATTTGTAAATGGCTATGTAATTACAGTTGATTGCGGTGAGGTAACAGCTCAGAATCTTTTAAACACACAGCAGTCAATCATTGATCGTAAGTTGTCATCAGGCGGATGTGTTGACTACTATGATGACGGTGAGGGAGCATTTAAGACAAATTGTGCTGGCATAGAAGCTGCAATAGCATCTATTTATGTCACTGCAAATGATAGAGAAAGTCTTAGACTTGCAGATGAGATAGTTTCGCTCAAGGGTGATCAGAACAAAGCTGCCGCAGCTGTAGAAGGTACAGACAAGGTTGCCGAGGTAGATGCTTATATCGAAAAGATAAACTCTATGGCTGAAGAACTTGAAGATATGGAAACAGATGCTGACTTCATCGCTCTCGATGAGAAAGACAAGCAGCCTAAGTATCTTGAGTTTGAGACAAAGATTGCCACAATGCGTGCCGAGCTTGCTGCATATTATGATGCAAATCTTGCTGCTACAACAATAGAAACTCTTAACTCTGCTTTAGCCGAGGTAGAGAGCAAGTATAATGCCGAGGTTGAGGTTCTTAACGGATGCCATGAAAATGTACAAAAAGATTACACTGGGGCTCTCGCTGCCGTTAAGACTTCTATCGACAATATGAGCGCTGAAATAGCCAAGTATGCTGAGGCCGGCTCAATATTGTTCTATGAAGGCAAACTCTCTACCGGCATAGCAGCTGTTGAGGCAGAACTGGCTAAACTCACACAGGATATTGCTGATGCTCAGAAACCATATGATGTTCATAAATTTAATTATGACAGACTAACGAAGGAACTTGGTGACTTGCAGAAATCGTATGATGAGGTTGTCAAGAAATTCAGTAATTATGCTTTCACTGTACTAGAGGATTGGGGTGCTTATACTGAAAGTATTGAGTTTATGATTAAGAATGACCGTGACAGATTGGTGGAAAATCCTATTAGTCGTGAAGATTTCTTGGATGATGAAAGTGATAATTTCTATGCAAATGATATTAAATTATATATTGAAACTTTTGATCTGGAGTCTACGTACTATGAATTGTTTGGTCGTATAAATGTCTCATTAAGAGATCTTTATAACTCTGTTAATGAAATTTTTATTGCAAGTAAATATACTTCAGATAAAAAAGAAGAACTGAAAAAAGACCTTTCAGAATTAGATAAGAATATCATAGCTCTCTTTGATTATAATAATGATGCGTGTGATAACATTATATCAAAAGATATTTACGGCAATGATTTGATTGATGAAGATGGTAATCATGTTGTGAAGTCCATCGACTATATGACAGAGGCCGTTCCTGCCGTATGGGAGCGTTATGGCGAGCTGACAGAGCAGCTTAACAGCCTGAAGGCAGATGCCGAAGGTTATGCTTATATCCTTGGCGACGTTAACCGCGACGGTTCGGTACTGGTAGACGACTATACTCAGATTCTGAACTATGTTCTTGAGGTTGAGACGGTAGATGAAGGCTCAATGGAATATCTTGCAGCTGATGTAAACGAGGATGGCAACATAAATATCGGTGACGTTACAGCTGTTACAAATGCTATTCTCGGCAACAATAATACAGGCCTGAGAGCAGTGGCACGCTATGAGGCAGCTCAGCAGGGTGCTGCAGGTAGCCTCGAACTTGCTACAGAAAGCAATGGCGACGTGACACGTGTGGCTGTCAAGATTAATGGTTCTGCAGCATATGTAGGCGCACAGATGGATATCAAGCTCCCGGCAGGTGTAACACTGCTCAGCGTTACATCCGGCAGCAGCGAGCACAACCTCTATCAGAACACATTGGCCGACGGCACACAGCGTGTGGTTGTAAGCTCTATGCAGAACAGCGCGCTCGGCACCAACGGCGAGGCTGTTGTATTGCTCGAACTTGCTGGCAAGGTTGACGGCAACATAAGCATCGCTAACGTGTTTGCTTCTGATGCAAGAGGTATTGCCTACAGCATCGACGGCACAGGCGAGGGCACAACAGGTATCGGCGGTGTTGACGCAGACAAGAGTCTGAAGGATAAGATTTACTCTGTAGGCGGTCAGGTGATGAAGACTCTGAAGAAGGGTGTTAACATCCTGCGTGGCTCAGACGGTTCAACCAAAAAAGTGCTTCGCAAATAATCGAGACCCTGAAAGTTAGATAGAATTATACTCTTATGGACATGAAGGCGTGGCGTCACGTAGGCTGTCACGCCTTCTGTTTAAGGAAAATAATTTCAAGAAACCATTTAGTTTAAAAATTGAGTATGATAAAAACAAACATTCTTAAATGTCACTTTGCCTCACGGCTGATTATGGCATGCCTTATGGCGGTTGGTTCTTTTGCTTGCGCATTGGCCGACAACAAGGTGACGATAGAGAGCTTTAACATAAAGCCAGGCGAGGAAAAGACTGTTGCTGTGTGTCTTGACAACAGCGACAGGATTACTGCTTTGCAGATGGATATAGCCCTTCCCGATGGTATCGTTTATGTAGCCAACAGTCTGACACGCGATGAAGTACGTCTTGACCGCGACTACCATTCTCTTTTTATGAGCACTCTTTCTGACGGCAATCTCCGTTTGCTTATTGTTCCTTCAGACACTGTCTCTATTTTTGGCGACAGCGGTGCTATAGCTTATTTTAAGGTTAAGGCTGAAAACAGTTTTGTAAAAGCCGGTAAAATAGACTTCACAAACATCCTTGGCAGCAGCCATGAAAAAGGTGAAGACGGCTATACAAAGAGTTTCCCCATGGCTGACTTTAGTGCAGATGTAGCTCCTTATGTAGGAAAACTTTATACAGCTGCTGACACATTGGCTATAAAGACCGACGGAACATCAAAGAAGGTAAGCCTTGTGCTCGACAACTTTATTAACGTAAGAGGCATGCAGGCTCTGATAACTTTGCCTCAAGGACTTTCGTTTGAAGTTAAAGACAACGGTAAACCGAAGTTTGAGTATGGCAGCCGTCTGCCTCAGAATGCTACTATAAGCTCTAACATGACATCTGACGGCAAATTGAAGATTGCTGTTGCTGGTATGACAACAGAGAATTTTGCCGGAACAACAGGTGAGGTGCTGGCTTTCTATGTTAAGGCTGACGAAACATTGGCGCTGAAATCTGATCTTGTGATAAATGATGTCATTGTTTCTAACGAGAACGGTAATGCTTTCGGCCTCTATGACGAAGTGAAACTTAGCGTTACAAACTCTTATCTTGCACATTATACTCCGGCAAAGGCATTGGTAGATTCATTGCGTAATTTGTACAACGAGGCAGTTGACAGCATTGCCGCAAATGCCGCTAACGTTAAGGATAACGAAGACATTCTTGCCGCTGAAGCTGCAATAGTAGCAAAGATTGATAGTTTGCATAAGGTTGTTGATGACTCTTATGCCAATGAAACTTTGGCCGAAGGTCTTGCTGATGTTCAGGCTGGAGCCGATGATATAGCTACATCGATAAAAGCTCTTGTTGAAAATGCTTTGGCTGCCCAGGCTGGCAAGGAAGCTGTAAACGAAGAGGCGTACAAGCGTCTGACCGCTCAAATAACTTCACTTCAGACAGAACTCGATGCCGCAAAGGAAACAATCAATACCGAGTGTAAGGACGTTGCCTCTCAGTTTACTGAAGTAATCGACAGCATCCAGACTCGCATCACAGCAATCTCCGACAGTGTTAAGACAGCTTATGAGGCTGTAGAGCTTACATCAGAAAGCACAATCGACTCATTGTCAGTAAAGGCATCTATCGCCCAGCTTCTTGTAGACGCCAAGGCCGCTCAGGCTGTTGTAACCGCCAATGAGGCAGCCTATAACCGTCTGACAGCTGAGATAGCTTCACTTCAGACAGAACTCGATGCCGCAAAGGAAACAATCAATACTGAGTGTAAGGACGTCGCCTCTCAGTTTACCGAAGTAATTGACAGCATCCAGAGTCGTATTACAGAAATCTCAGACAGCATAAAGACAGCTTACGAGGCAGGTGAACTTACTGCAGAGAGTACAATTGATTCTCAGTCAGTGAAAGACTCTATCGAAAAACTCCTTTCTGATGCCAAGGCTGCTCAGGCTGTGGTTGATGCCAATGAGGCAGCCTATAACCGTCTGACAGAAGAACTGGAGGCTCTCCAGGCAGAACTCGATGCTGCTGAAGAGACTGTCAATACCGAGTGTAAGGACGTAGCTGATCAGTTTGTTGATGACATTAAGGCCATTCAGGATGAAATCGATGAAATTTCGGAGAAAGTAGAAAGTGATTATGAGGCTGTTAAGCTTACAGAAGAAAGCACGATCGACTCTCAGACAGTAAAAGATGCTATTGCAAAGCTTCTAGCAGATGCTGAAAAAGCTCAGAAAGAGTATGAAGAGGCAACCGGAATTTATGGAATAACAATCGATGATATACAGAACGGTGATGTTGAAGTATATGATATTACCGGAAAGAAACTTAACTCATTGGTTAGAGGAAAATTGAATATTGTGAAATATTCGAATGGTAAGATCTATAAAATACAAGTTAAGTAGAATGCAGGTAAATTGTTATTCGACGTGAGTCGCGTAACATTAAAATTCAGATTGCAGCACGGCAGGGCTTTTCCCTGCCGTGTATTTTTTGTTTTCAAGTCTATACCTGTTTTACTTCTTCTTACAGCATTCGGTTTTGCTGCAATTCTTGCAGTCTTGTTTACATCCTGTCTGTTGCTTGTCGCAGCAGTTCTGTTTCTTCTCACAGTTTGCCTGTTGTTTGCTGCAGCCCGCCTGTTGCTTGTCGCAGCAATTCTGTTTTGGTCCGCAACTTGCCTGCTGTTTCTCGCAGCAAGTTTGCTTCTTGTCGCAGCCGGTCTTAACAGTGGCCGTGTATCCGATTTTCTCAAAGCCCTTCATCAGTTTTTCGGGCGTTGTTTTGTCGGCGTCGTAGGTCAGTGTAACCTCCTGCCGGCTAATGTTTGTCTCTATTGCCTTTATGCCCTTCTCGAAGCGCATGTTGCTCTTAATCTTGTTCTCGCATGCCTCGCAGTGCATCTGCGGATTTGTGGTTACGATGATGGTCTTGATGTCTTTGGCAAAACTTGTGATAGCGCACAGCGCCAATGTCAATAATAAAAAATGTCGTTTCATAACTTTCTGTTTTATCTGTTTGGTTTTATTTTTTGTATGATAATTTGTCTGTACTTTGTTCGGTTTACTGCATCCTTCCGATGTTTATCCTCACTCCGGCATAGAACATGCGGCCGTGCACGGGGCCCCATACAAGTGTAGGCTCGAAGCCCGTGCCCCAGGGATTGTCGGCACCGTAGATAGATGTCTTCTGGGTGAAGCCGGTAAGGTTTTCGCCTCCGACGTATACCGACCAGTGGCGGAACCAGCGCGTTATCTGTGCGCTGAGCTGCTCGTATGAGCCGAAGCGCTTGTTCCACGACATTGTGCCGTCCGGCAGTTCGTAAGGATCGGGCATCCGTCCGCCGCCGTTGAGCTGCAGCGTGGCGTCAAACTGCCACAGGCCGAGCGGCGTCTTGTATGATGCCGTGATAAGTCCCTTGTACTTGCTTGTCAGCGGTTTTTCGAGCAGTCGGCCGCCGTAGGTGGCCTTCACGTCGTTCAGACGGTAGGCTGCCGTGAGCGTCATGCCCTTGAATATGGGGTAGGTGGCGTCTATCTGCAGCGTGTGCGAATACGACTTGCCGTTCAGGTTACCTATGTGTATCACGCCCGGATCGGTGTCATAGTCGGTTACGGCCTGCGCCATGAAGCGTGTGTAGTAGTATTCGGCGTTGAGCTTCAGCGTCTCGCCCAGCAGCGGAATGTTCAGTGCGGCACTCGCCCCGTAGTTCCATGCCTCCTCCTGCTCAAGGTCGTCTATCACGAGCCGGCGTCCGCTCGCCAGCAGATAGTTGTTTTCGGCCAGAGCGTGCGGTGTGCGGTAGCCCTTGCCTGCCGAGAGGCGCAGCGTAAGTATGTCGTTGGGCATGTATTTCAGGTGTAGGCGCGGCGTTACGAATGTGCCGTACACCGAACTGTGGTCGGCCCTTATGCCCGCCATGGCTGTCAGCCGGTGGTCGAGGTTGAATGTATATTGGGCATATATGCCGGGCACGGTCTCCTTCTCGTTCATCCTTACGGGCGATGCCTCCTTGTCGTTCACCATGCGCACGGTCTGTCCCAGATAGTCGTGGTTGAGGCTCAGTCCGGCCGACAGGTTGTGCATCTTGGTGAAGTTGGTCTCAAACACCAGCGACGCATACACGTTCTTCTCGTTCACGTCATACGTCTTGTGTCCGTATCCGGCGTCGAGCATGTGCATCGAGCCCGATGCCATGAGGGCTATGTTGGTGCCCTTGTGGCGGTCTATGATGAAGGCGTGCTTCATGTAGGCCTCATACCGCTCCGTGTCGAGCCCTATCCTGAAGAGTTCGGCGCCGTCGTTGCCGCGGTGGCCTGTCTGTCCGCCGTTGCGGTGCTCCTTCAGTGCGCCTATGCCTCCGTGGAATATATACTTTTCTCCTGCCCAGAGCCATCTGTTCTGCAGGTTATACTGCTCCACCTTCGGCTTGTCGTAGAAGCCGTCGCCGTTGTCGTCGTGATTCTCAAAGCTGTTCTCGTAGTGCATCAGCACCTCCGTGCTCAGCTGCTTGTTTATGTGCAGGTTGGCATCGGCGTTGGCCTCTATGCGGCTCTTTGTGTCGCCGAAGAGGTTTACCTCTATGCCCTCCTCGTCCTCGGGTTTCTTGTAGTCTACGTTTATCTGTCCTGTTATGGCCTCGTAGCCGTTCTTCACCGACGCCGCACCCTTAGACACCTGTATGCCCTTCATCCATGGGCCGGGCACGTAGCCCAGCGCATAGGGCGCCGCTGCACCGCGGAAGTTGGGCATGTTCTCGGTCATCATCTGCACGTAGGTGCCGGCCAGTCCCAGCAGTTTTATCTGCCTTGCGCCCGTCGTGGCGTCGTTGTAGCTCACGTCTACGGCAGGGTTTGTGGTGAAGCTCTCGCCAAGGTTGCAGCATGCCGCGCGGAACAGCTCCTCGCGGTTCAGGTTGAATCCGTTTACGGCTCCGCCCATACGTGTCGTTCCGGCGCGGCGCGCCACCACAGCCACCTCGCCCAGCGAGCTTTCGCGGTGTATGCTGTCGTTATGGTTTATGCTGTCTGTGGCCAGTGAGGCCGTGCCGTTGCCGGCGCATATTGTGGTGCAGGCTGCCAGTGCGGCTCCTGCAGCTGTAAGTCTTATGTTCATCAGTAATTCTTGCTTTTATCCGTTTTTTATTGTTCTTTAGTTTCCGGCTGCGTGCTGTCTGTGCCTCAGCCGTTATGTCTTTGTCGCCCCGTCGTGCCTTGGTGCAGCCTCGTTGCAGCAGAGGCTTCAGCCATGCATGATATGGTCAGGCGCGCATGCTTGGGCGCCTGACTTAAGGGTGAGTAAAAAATATTATGATAAAAAACAGGATAAAATCAGATTATCAGCACTCTTATCATGGCCAGATATAGCCGTGGCGGAGCGTGCAGCAGTCTTGGCGCATACCGGCAGATGAGATATGCTGAAGCGGGCGCCTGACAGTATGAGGCAATGCTGTATGGCGGCAGCATCGTGGCCTGAGCGTCAGGCACGCTTGCCGGCTTTTGCAGCCCCGTGGTTGTAGGCCACAGCTTCATCACCACAGTTTCGGCACACGACTTGGCTTCCATGTGCAGCCTGTCGCACTGCCGGCAGCAGGTGCTGTGGCATTCGGTCTGCGCCTTGTTGCCCTTGCAGCAGCATTTCACAATCACAAAACCAGCTCCGCCGGCCACCATCATCAGTGACAGCAGCATGCATATCAGTATGTTGCCTTGGCGTTTCATCATTTCTTTTGTGCGTTATGTGACAGTGTTAAACAAGCCGGGATGTTGCTTCAGCCCTTGCTGCGTTAATGAAAATTTTTTGTGCAAATATATAGCATGAGCCTTACAATGCAAAGCAAATTAATTTTTTTTATAAACTTCACAGACAAAATAATGATTTCGGTATAACTGTCTTGTGCTGATAATATTGCGGATGCAATGAGAAAATGGTATATGTAGATTGCGTATTAATCGCAGGCAGCTCGGGCATATTTTGAGAACGTGTGTCTGGGGAGTTATAAAGCACTTGTTTTTGATGAAAAAACGGGCCACTTTTACATCAAAAGTGGCCCGTTTCCGACCCGTAAACGATAGGTTAATGATTTGAAAGCAATACGTCTTGTTTTGCTTACAGTCGGCGTTTTATTTGCTTTTATTTTGAGCGTTTGTTAATGAAAATAGTGTGTTTCCCTTATGATTTTTTTGCCGTTTTATATGACGGGCTGTTTTGGCAGGCGTATTTTGGGTGTTTCGTGATGGAGTAAAAAAACAACTCGCCACATCTTTAAGTAACTTTTTGGGGAGTTACTTGCAGATGTGGCGAGTGGCATGTTTTTATCTAAAAAGACTTCTTGTCCTATTATCTTGGCTTTTTGTCCGCGATATGCTGTGCGTTGTCTTGTCAGCGGGCCTTGCGTGCCATAAGTTTCAGCAGGGCAAATCCGCCGAACAGCTGAACGAGCAGACCGGGCCAGCCGAGGCGCAGGTCCTGAAGGGCGGCAGCCATCGAGCCAGTCATGCCCCATTCGGCTATTGTACCTATGGCCTGATATATAACAATAGCTGCGGCTACGGCTACTATGCTTACCTTCTTGCAGCGCGATGCAACGGCAGCAGCGGCAAGGGCGAGCAGGCCCGACTTGATTAATATTATCGGCAGCATGGGTGCCGGCGGCATGCCGAACATCATATTGTTTACCAACGGCGAGGCTATGGCCGTGAGCAGTCCGGCGGTGATGCCGTAGCGGTAGGCAGCAATGAGCGTGAAAAAGTAGATAGGCAGCCACACCAGTCCGCCCTGCGGCAGCATGTGGCACAGTTGAGGCAGCAGGATGTTGCCTGCCACGAATGCTGCAGCCAGGGCGTAGGTCTTGCCTTCGCGGTAGCTGAGCTGTTGTATCTGTGATATTGTTGTTTCCATTAATTGTGAATTATGAATTATGAATTACGCTTTATGAATT
>ENA-UEQK01001224-UEQK01001224.1-human-gut-metagenome-genome-assembly--contig:-NODE-1224-length-16343-cov-8.011189_pt1 | contig 16343 bp, 14 predicted proteins | sample MGYA00242939_ERZ507942 | MGnify/ENA primary metagenome ERZ507942 (study PRJEB26167, sample SAMN06115485) | human gut metagenome | host: Homo sapiens | place: China:Chongqing | collected 2015-03-30... | reverse complement strand
AAAACGTTTGGAATAAATGGCCAGACGGATGGTGTTATTAATCAGCGCAAAAGAAATAAGGGTAAGCAGCGCAGCCACAAGCGCATTGCATCCACCTTCCCCATCAGCCGGGTGTATCAGGCACATATCCCCACCTTTGCGGCGGGCTACTGGCTGTTCGGCTTTGCAAGCAAAAAATACCATCCCATTGATGATCTGGACGCAGAAGCGTGGAAGGCGCTGAATATGCGCACCCGCTACTATACCACCAAACTGCATATCGGAGCATTCTACCTGCCGGCTTTTCTGGAGGAGATGCTGCGGGAAGTGGAGGAACACTGATGCACCCCAACGTTGAGACCTTTATCGGCTGCGACAGCAGCTACCGCGCCGCCAGCATCGTGCTGTACGGTGCGCCTTACGATTCCACCACCAGCTACCGCCCCGGAGCACGGTTCGGCCCGGCGGCCATCCGGCACGAGAGCTATGGTCTGGAGACTTACAGCCCCTACCAGAACGCCGACCTGACCGATTTTGACGTGTTCGACAGCGGCGATCTGGAGCTGTGCTTTGGCTCCAGCGAGCTGGCACTGGCCGATATCGAGGCCCGGGCAGAGGAAATCCTGAAGGACGGCAAGTTCCCGCTGCTGCTGGGCGGTGAGCATCTGGTCACACTGGGTGCCGTGCGGGCTGCGGTGAAGAAATACCCGGATCTGCACATCGTCCATTTCGACGCCCACGCCGACCTGCGGGACGACTATCTGGGCGCGAAGCTCAGCCACGCTTGTGTGCTGCGCCGCTGCCACGAGCTGGTAGGGGATGGCCGCATCCATCAGTTCTGCATCCGCAGCGGCGACCGGGCAGAGTTTGAGTTTGCTGCCCAGCACACCGAGATGCACAAGTTCGATTTTACCGGCCTTGCCGAACTGACCGCACAGCTGTGCGAGAGCAAGGTGCCGGTGTACCTGACCATCGATCTGGACTGCCTTGACCCCTCCTGCTTCCCGGGCACCGGTACCCCGGAGGCTGGCGGCGTAAGCTTTTTGCAGCTGCTGGATGCTATCCGCACTGTGACCAAGGCCAACATCATCGGCGCAGACCTGAACGAGCTGGCCCCCACGCTGGACACCACCGGCGTTTCCACCGCCACCGCCTGCAAGGTGCTGCGCGAGACCCTGATCGCGCTGGACAAGGGCTGGCCGGGCTTTCAGGTATAAATACGAACCTACCATTTTACAGATAAAGGAGTAACCGACATGAGCAAAGTTCTGATCATCGGCTGCGGCGGCGTGGCCTCTGTTGCCATCCATAAGTGCTGCCAGGTGCCCGAGGTGTTCACCGAGATCTGCATCGCCAGCCGTACCAAGGCAAAGTGCGATAAACTGGCTGCTGAGCTGGCTCCCACCACTACTACCAAGATCACCACCGCACAGGTGGACGCAGACAAGGTGGAAGAGGTCATCGCCCTCATCAAGGCCTACCAGCCTGACCTCGTGATGAACATCGCCCTGCCTTATCAGGATCTGACCATCATGGACGCCTGCCTTGCCTGTGGCGTCAACTACATGGACACTGCCAACTATGAGCCCGAGAACACCGACGATCCGGAGTGGCGCGCCATCTACGAGAAGCGCTGCAAGGAAGCCGGCTTCTCTGCCTACTTTGATTACAGCTGGCAGTGGGCTTACGCCAAAAAGTTTGAGGAAGCCGGCCTGACCGCGCTGCTGGGCAGCGGCTTCGACCCGGGCGTGACCCAGGCTTACTGTGCCTACGCCAAAAAGCATGAGTTCGATACCATTGACACTATCGACATTCTGGACTGCAACGGCGGCGACCACGGCTATGCCTTTGCCACCAACTTTAACCCCGAGATCAACCTGCGCGAGGTGTCCGCACCCGGCAGCTACTGGGAGAACGGCCACTGGGTAGAGATCCCGGCCATGAGCATCAAGCGGGAGTACAACTTCGATCAGGTGGGCGACAAGGATATGTATCTGCTGCACCATGAGGAGATCGAGTCTCTGGCAAAGAACATCCCGGAGGCAAAGCGCATCCGCTTCTTCATGACCTTTGGCCAGAGCTATCTGGACCACATGCGCTGTCTGGAGGACGTGGGCATGCTGTCCACCACCCCCGTCAACTTCAACGGACAGGAGATCGTGCCCATCCAGTTCCTCAAGGCTCTGCTGCCGGACCCCGCCAGCCTTGGCCCCCGCACTAAGGGCAAGACCAACATCGGCTGCATCTTTACCGGCAAAAAGGACGGTAAGGATAAGACCTACTACATCTACAACGTCTGTGACCATCAGGAGTGCTACAAAGAAGTGGGCAGTCAGGCCATCAGTTACACCACCGGCGTGCCGGCTATGTGTGGTGCCCTGATGCTGCTCACCGGCAAGTGGACCACCAAGGGCGTGCACACCGTAGAAGAGTTTGATCCCGATCCGTATCTGGATGCACTGGATAAGTACGGCTTGCCCCGCTCCGAGAGCCATAACCCGGCTCTGGTGGACTGATGCGGGTGCGCGACAGCCGCCCGCCCTTTGCGGGGCTGGCAAACCTGTCCGAGGCGCAGCTGCACCGCCTGCCCACCCCCTGCTATCTGCTGGACGAAGCCCAACTGTGCCGCAACGGCGAGATCCTGCTGGGCGTGCAGCAGCGCACCGGCTGCCGCATCCTGCTGGCGCAGAAGGCTTTTTCCAACTTTAACGTCTACCCGGTGCTGGCACCCTATCTGGCAGGTACCGAGGCCAGCGGCCTGTACGAGAGCCGCTTGGGCAGGGAAGAGCTGCCGGAGAAGGAGAACCATGTGTTCTGCGCCGCCTACCGGACAGATGAGTTTGAGGAATTGCTGCAATACGCCGACCACATCGTGTTCAACTCGCCCAGCCAGCTGGCAAAGTTCGGCCCGGCGGCAAAGGCAGCGGGCAAAAGCATCGGTCTGCGCATCAACCCGGAGTGCTCCACGCAGGAGGGGCACGAAATTTACGACCCCTGCGCACCCGGCAGCCGTCTGGGCACCACCCGTGCTCAGTGGGACGCTGCTGTGGCGGCGCACCCGGAGCTGCCCGCCCTGCTGGACGGTCTGCACTTCCATACCCTGTGCGAGCAGGACGCCGATGCGCTGGCGGTAACGCTGGCCGCAGTGGAGAAAAAGTTTGCAGACCTGCTGCCCAGAATGAAATGGCTCAACTTCGGCGGGGGGCACCATATCACCCGCCCGGGCTATGCCCTTGCTACGCTGGAAAACTGCATCCTCTCGGTGCGGCAGAAGTACGGCGTACAGGTGTATCTGGAGCCCGGCGAGGCTTGGGCGCTGAATGCAGGCTATCTGGTTACCACCGTGCTGGACACCCTGCGCAACGGGGATACCAGCCTTGCCATTCTGGATATGTCCGCAGCCTGCCACACCCCGGATGTCATCGAGATGCCCTACCGCCCGCCGCTGTTGGATGCCGGTGAGGCGGGGGAGAAAGCGCACACTGTCCGCTTGGGCGGCCCCACCTGCCTTGCGGGGGATATCATCGGGGATTACAGCTTTGACGCCCCCCTTGCTGAGGGTGATAAGCTCATCTTCGGCGATATGGCCATCTACACCACCTGCAAGAACAACACCTTCAACGGGATGCCCCTGCCGCCCATCTGGCTGCTGGGCGCAGACGGCAATTGCAGGGAACTGGTGCACTTCGGCTATCAGGACTTCAAAATGCGCTTGGGCGCACAGTAAAATAAAAAGCGTTTGTCACGGCCTGCGGGCTGCGACAAACGCTTTTTTGTTCTGGTGGAGATTGCCGGGCTGCTGTAATCACGGTGACCCTCTTGCAGTCCATGCACGGCACTCTCCTGGGTGAGCTAAACCCTCACTCGTTTGGCGTCAAAAAAAGCACCACACATTTCTGTGTAGTGCTTTTTGTTTCTGGTGGAGATTACCGGGATCGAACCGGTGACCTCTTGCATGCCATGCAAGCGCTCTCCCAGCTGAGCTAAACCCCCAGATGTTTGTCCCCGTACCTGACGACGTGTGTAATTATACCAGCCGGAGGGGCGCTTGTCAACAGTTTTTTGAAAATTTTTTGCAGCAAAAGATCCCCGCAGGGCGTGTGCCCGGCGGGGATCGAAAAAGCGGGGGAGTGCTCTTTTGGGAAAAACTACACCTTAGCGTGCCTGACGGTCGAAGATCTGCGGGGCCACGCGGCACAGCAGCACAGCGGCCACCATGGTGAGCAGGGTCTCGGGCAGCATATAGCTGCCGTTGTAGGTCAGGCTGTAAGTCCATGCGGCCAGACCATCGCTCAGGTTGCCCCACACCAGCACACCGGACAAAAAGCTGCACATAAAGCGCAGGAAACCGGCGGCAAAGGTGCCTACGGCCACACCCACGGTGCGGTTCTTGAAGGGGCGGGCGAACAACTCGGCCAGACCCAGTGCCATAAAGGCCAGCACATAGTCCAGCAGCACCTCACCGAGGAAGTAGAGGAAGGTGGAAGCGGGAGGAGGGTAGAAGCCCATGATCATTTGCAGGCAGGAGTTCACGAAACCAGTGAACAGCCCCCACTTTGCGCCGTGGCGGAAGGACACCAGCACAAAGGGCAGCATACTCAGCAGGGTAATGCTGCCGCCATTGGGCATGGTGAAGAACTTGATGTTGGAAAGCACCGTGCCAATAGCGATCATCAGGGCGCATTCCACCAGAATGCGGGTCTTGGAATAGGTTTTAGACATGATGGAAAAATTCCTCTCTCATAGTAGTACACAAAAACAAAATGCGCCTGCTGGCAGCAGACGCATGGAGGTTTGTTGAACGTACCGGACGGTTCCGCAAACTCCCTACGCCGGCATTGCCCGGATCAGGTAAAGGGTACTCCGCGCTATGCGGATCTCAGCCTTACGGCGCCCCTGTTTTTATGTCCGCCCACAGTATACGCGCCGTGGGACAAAAAGTCAAGCCCGCAGACATAATCCGCCCCGGCGGCGCGTATGTTATACCATTGCAAAGCTGGAACGCAGGGAGGCGGGATATGAAAGCCGATCCGGAACAGCGTGCCGTGCAGCTGGGGGAGTACATTGCCGCCCACAACGCCACGGTGCGGGCAGCGGCGGCTGCGTTCGGGTGCAGCAAGTCCACCGTGCACAAGGACGTTGCCGTGCGGCTGCGCAGCATCAGCCCTGCACTGTACGGGCAGGTGCGTGCCGTGCTGGCACGCAACAAGGCCGAGCGTCATCTGCGGGGCGGGGCTGCCACCCGGCGCAGATATAGCCGCCGCTAAAGCCCAAAAAGACCGCTGCACTGCGCAGCGGTCTTTTTTGCTGAGAGGGTTTTCAAGCGGTTGCTTTCATCCCTCGGTGTGGAACTGCTGCAACGCGCCTTTTTCCAGCCGGCTTACCTGCGCCTGACTGATGCCGATCTCCTGCGCCACCTCCATCTGGGTCTTACCGCGCAGATATCGCAGCTCCATGATGCGCTTTTCCCGGGGCGAAAGGGCGGCTACCGTATCGCGGAACTGCAACCCGCTGATCCAGCTCTCCTCGCTGTCTGGGTCCCGCACCTGGTCGATCACATACATGGCATCGCCGCCATCGGTGTACACCGGCTCGTCAAGGCTGAGCGGCTCCACCACCGACTCCAGCGCGGCGGTCACCTCGCGCCGGGCAAGCCCCGCTGCGGCGGCGATCTCGTCCATGGTGGGCTCGCGCCCCAGCTGCTTTTCCAGCGTTTCCCGCGCCTGCATGGCGCGGTAGGCGGTGTCCCGCAGGGTGCGGCTTACCCGCAGGGCGTTGTTGTCCCGCAGAAACCGCCGGATCTCCCCGATGATCATAGGCACGCCGTAGGTAGAAAACCGCACCGGCTGCGCGGGGTCAAAGTTGTCGATGGCCTTGATCAGCCCGATGCACCCCACCTGAAACAGATCGTCCAGATTTTCGCCTCGCTGGGCAAACCGCTGCACTACGCTGAGCACCAGCCGCAGGTTGCCCTCCACCATCCGCGCCCGGGCAGCTTTGTCCCCAGCGTGGGCAAGGGTGAGCAGCTGCCGCTTTTCCGCCTCGGTCAGCACAGGCAGCTGCCCTGTGTTCACACCGCATAGCTCCACCTTGTTGTACATCCAAACGCCCCCGGTCTTTTAGCTTTACCGGAAGTATGGCTCTGCGCGCCGGGCGCTATGCGTGGAAAAAATTGAGCGCCCCTCCGCAAAAGAGAAGCGCATTATAGACAAACCTGATACACGTTCCCACGCGGAATGTCAAGCGCTGCGCCCGCTGCTACTCGCTTTCAAGGCGGGCTTTCAGGGTGCGGATGATGCGCTTTTCCAGCCGGGAGATGTAACTCTGGCTGATGCCAAGGGCATCGGCGGCTTCCTTCTGGGTGCGCTCCACGCCGTCGGTAAGGCCGAAACGCAGTTCCATAATCTGCCGTTCCCGTGCCGAGAGTGCCGCTACGGCGCTGCGCAGCACCGCGCGCTCGGCGTCCTGCTCCAGCTGCTGGCTTACCGCGTTGGCGTCGCTGCCAAGAATGTCCGAGAGCAGCAGCTCGTTGCCGTCGCCGTCCACGTTCAAAGGCTCGTCGATGCTGGCCTCCTGCCGGCGGTTGGAGCTTTTGCGCAGGTACATCAGGATCTCGTTGCCGATGCAGCGGCTGGCGTAGGTGGCCAGTTTGATGCTGCGGGCAGGGGTGAAGGTGTTTACCGCCTTGATCAGCCCGATGGTGCCAATGCTTACCAAGTCCTCGGCGGGCACACCGCTGTTCTCGTACTTTTTGGCCAGATATACCACCAGCCGCAGGTTGTGGGTGATAAGCTCCTCGCGGGCGGCAGCGTCCCCGGCAGCCATGCGGTCAAGCAGGGCTTTTTCCTGCTCGGGGGTAAGGGGCGGGGGCAGGCTTGGCCCGCCCGCCAGATAATGCACCGCGCCGCAGTAGCGCAAACGCCCCCACAGCTGCCGCCAGACTTGCCGTAAAAACTGCAACATGGAAATCCCTCCTGTGCATCAATTATTATATGTATTATAGGGGGCTTACACCCCCGCCTCCTCCGCTACGTCATCCCCCAACAGCAGCGTCCATGCGCCGGTGGGGGCGTCCGGGGCGCAAAAGGCCGCCAGCAGGCCGGGCACGCGGCGCTGCCCACGGCACAGCGCGGCGGGCACGGCGGGCAGCAGGCAATGGCCGGTAACGGCGGCGCAGGGTACAAACTGCACCCTCAGCCCCGGAGGCGGGGCAGTGCCGGCGGCAAACCAGCTGTCTAAGTAGGCGCGCAGCGGTGCTGGCAGCCGGCTGCGCAACGGCGGGTACTGCACCAGCACCACCCGCCGCCCGGCAAGGGGGTCTTGCAGGGTAAAGCCGGTGTCGTGGTAGGCCTGTACCGGCACTGTTGCCCCCGCAATTTGCAGCACAGCGGCAAAGCAGCCCCGCTGCGGGCGGCCAAACACCGCCAGCAGCCCGCGCAACAGTCCGTACACCCCGGCGCAGCAGAGCAAAAGCTGCCCCGGGCGCACCGGCAAAAGCACGCTCAGGTTGTTGGCCTGTACCCCGGGCAGCACCACCGCGCCGCACAGCAGGCCGTTCAGCGCCGCATACCATCCGCACAGCCGGGCAAAGCTGCGCACCCCGGCCACGCCGTAGCACACCGCCACCACCCCGCAGCAGCTGGCGATTTTATATAGTACCGCCAGCGGGGCGGGCCACGGCGGGGCCAGCAGGACAAGGGTGCTGACCGCAGCCGCCGCGCTGCCCGCGCACAGCCGCAGCCCGGTGCAGCTGCGCCCGCATAAAAGCCCCGCGCCCAGCAGCAGCGCGGCGGCTGCGGCAAAGTTTACCAGCAGCAATTCGTCCACAAAAACAACTGTTTTCATTGCAAAGCACCGCCTTATGGTTCTGGTAGTCTATTTTTCACAAATTTGCGAAAAAACTTGTCACACCAGAAAAACCCGCATGAACAGTGCAGTTTTGCTACAAAAGCCGGGACGATGTTTCACAGTTTTTACACTTTTTTCAAAAAAGTACTTGAACATTTCTGGAAAGTGTGGTATATTATTGCCATCCTAATAAGGATTGAGCCGGAAACACCGGTTCGAAAATATTTTTTCTATTTTTGAAGGGAGTAATTCATTATGATGATGCCTGCAAATTTCTCTGCTGTGTCTGAGAACGAGATGACCTACGTTATGGGCGGTAGCGTTGCTGACTACCTGGCACCCGCTATGGGCGCTGCTCAGTGGCAGAACTTCCACAAGAACCTGATTACCATCGTTGGTAACAAGTACGTTCAGGGCTTCCTGGACAACACCGTTGGTGCTATGTTCAGCGGCGCTTGGGTTCCCGGCAACGGCCTGAAGGGCTTCGGCGGCCAGTTCAGCGCTATCTGGGATGCCAACTACACCAAGAAGGTGAACGATCAGACCACTGGCGCTCAGAAGTTCGGCTACGGCGCTCTGGGCGTTGCAAACGGCATCCTGAACGTTGTTGGCAACCTGGCTACTATCTACAACCTGGGCTTCGGCACCGCTAAGAACATCGTCAACGAGGGCAAGTTCAACTTCCAGTAAGCTTAACTCTCAGACAATGCTTGCGTGACTGTGCCCCTAGGGGTGCAGGGAACATACTAGCATAATAACACCCCCGCAGGTTTATGCCTGCGGGGGTGTTTTTTGCGCAATTCCCTTAGTCGAAGCCTGCGGCAGTACCCCCTCAGTCACGGCTTGCGCCGCGCCAGCTCCCCCAAGGGGGCGCCTTTTGGCAATGCCGGAAAGTTTGCCATCACCGCCCAAAGCCGTCCCCTTGGGGAAGGTGGCTGCGAACGTAGTGAGCAGACGGAAGGGGTGCACTCCGGGAAGTCGCCAACTGGAAAAACGAGACTGAGAGGGTTTTCCCACGTTCACACTTCTTTTACCAGTCTGTTACTTTCCGTTTTATGCGGTTTGTGGTATACTATGGTCAACATGGGTCACCATGGCTACATTGAAACAGACAGGATGTGAAATCCTCTTATGAAAGATGGCTTTTTAAAGGCAGCTGCCTTTTCGCCCGCGCTGCGGGTGGCAGACTGCACCTATAATGCGCAGCAGGTGCTGGCGCAGCTGCAAGCTGCCGCGCAGCGGGGGGTAAAGCTGGCGGTTTTCCCGGAGTTTTGCCTTACCGGCTACACCTGCGGCGACCTGTTTTTGCAGCGCACCTTGCAGCAGGGCGCACTGGATGCACTGGAGTGGCTGCTTGCGCAGACCCGCGCACTGGACACCGTAGTGCTGGTGGGCTTGCCGCTGCTGGTGCACGGCAAGCTGTACAACTGCGCTGCCGTGCTGTGCCGGGGGCAGCTGCTGGGTATCGTGCCCAAGACCTACCTGCCCAACTACGGCGAATTCTACGAAAAGCGGCAGTTCACCCCCGGCAGCACCGAGGTGCAGACGGTGACCGTCTGCGGGCAGCAGGTGCCCTTTGGCACGTCGCTGCTGTTCCGCTGCCGCCAGATGCCCAGCTTTGTGCTGGGCGTGGAGCTGTGCGAGGATTTGTGGAGCGCGTTGCCGCCCTCTACCTTCCACGCGCTGGCGGGCGCTACCGTGATTGCAAACCTTTCTGCCAGCGATGAGACCGTGGGCAAGGCGGAGTACCGCCGCGCACTGGTGGCAAACCAGTCTGCCCGGCTGCTGTGCGGCTACCTGTACGCCTCGGCAGGGCACGGCGAAAGCACCACCGACATGGTGTTTGCCGGGCATGACCTCATCGCCGAGGATGGCAGCATTCTGGCCGAGACTGCGCCCTTTGCGGGCGACCACGCCGAGACCGAGCTGGACTGCCAGCGCATGGAGGCCGAGCGTGCCCGCAACACCAGCTTTGAGCACACTGCCGAGGGCTACGTCACGGTGGAATTTGACCTTACACCGGAGGAAACGGTGCTCACCCGCCGCATCGACCCCGCCCCCTTTGTGCCCAGTGACCCGCAGCGCCGCGCCGCCCGGTGCGAGCTGATTTTGAAGATGCAGGCTGATGGCCTTGCCAAGCGGCTGGAGCACGCCCACGCAAAAACAGCGGTCATTGGCATTTCCGGCGGCTTGGACAGTTGCCTTGCCCTGCTGGTGGCAGTGCGCGCCATGAAGCAGCTGCACCGCTCCGCCGCCGATGTGCTGGCGGTGACCATGCCCTGCTTTGGCACCACCAAGCGCACCCGCAGCAATGCCGAAATTTTGTGCGGGGAGCTGGGCGTAAGCTTTCAGGAAATTCGCATTGCCGACACCGTGCGCAGCCACTTTGCGGATATCGGGCAGGATGAGACCGTGCTGGATGTCACCTTTGAAAACGGGCAGGCGCGTGTGCGCACACTGGAGCTGATGGACCTTGCCAACCGCACCGGCGGCCTTGTGGTGGGCACGGGCGACCTTTCGGAGCTGGCGCTGGGCTGGGCGACCTACAACGGCGACCACATGAGCATGTACGGCGTGAATGCCGGTGTGCCCAAAACGCTGGTGCGCTATCTGGTGCAGTACGAAGCTGAGACTGCTGCCACCGCTGCTTTGCACGATGTGCTGCTGGATATTCTGGCCACCCCGGTGTCGCCGGAGCTGCTGCCCGCCAAGGACGGCGAGATCGCACAGATCACCGAGGACTTGGTGGGCCCCTACGAGCTGCACGATTTTTACCTGTATTATGTGCTGCGCTGCGGTTTTGGCCCGGCAAAAATCTACCGGCTGGCAAAGGTGGCCTTTGCAGGCAGGGCAGAGTACACGGATGCCGTGCTGTACAAGTGGCTGCGCAACTTTTACTGGCGCTTTTTTGCTCAGCAGTTCAAGCGCAGCTGCCTGCCGGACGGCCCCAAGGTGGGCAGCGTGACCCTTTCGCCCCGGGGCGACTGGCGGATGCCCAGCGATGCCTGTGCCACCCTCTGGCTGGCGGAGCTGGAGCAGCTCAAGCCCGGGGAGCAGTAAGCCATGAAGAACAAAAAGCTTTTGACCAATATCCTGTTTGCAGTGGTGGTGCTGGCCATCGCAGCGGTGCTGCTGGCCGTGCGCAGCCACAACGCCACCGGCGGAAAACTGACTGCCCAGCTGATCTACGGCGACGCGAACGCCGTGCTGGACATTCCGCTGGAAAAGGACGAGACTTACAGTGTGGACACCGGTTATTATACGGTGCATATAGAGGTAAAGAACGGCAGAGCGCGGTTTATTGAGTCGCCCTGCCCGGATCACATCTGCGAGGGCTTTGGCTGGCTGTCGGCGGAGGATCAGACCGCCACCTGCCTGCCTGCCCGCGCCGTGCTGACCATCGTTCCGGTGGACTGAAAAAAGGAGTATTCTCATGTTGGACGAAAACGAGCATTCCCGCAAGGAGGACGGTCGTTCCTTGCATCGTCTTTTGCACAAGGCTGGGCAGCAGGACGCTACTGTAGTGGTGGACAGCGCCGCGTTTTTCTCGGAGCTGCCGCCAGAGCAGGCTGCGCCGCCCCGCCGCCCGCAGCAAAACACCCCCCGCAGCACTGTGCCCGGGGCAAATGGGGCGTACCAGCCCCCGAAACGAGGGAAGATCTTGCTGATCGTACAGGCAATTTTAAGCGTTCTGGCGCTGGTGCAGCTGTGGCGCACCCAGATGCTGCCGGTGCTGTATCTGGTGGTTCTGGCGGCGCTGCTGGTGCTGCTGTGGCTGCTGGTCAAGCGCTGTCAGGAGTACAAAACTGCAGGCACAGTGTCCCGGGCGTTCTCGGTGGTGCTGTGCGCCGCCATGGCGGTGGGCTGCGTGTGGGCGCAGCAGGGCCTCGACGCGCTGGGCAATATGACCAACGGTTTTTTGAGCAACGCCGAGGCTAATAAGATCACCAAAGAGCCTTTTGTGCTGTACCTGAGCGGCGTGGACACCCGCGGCGATCTGACGGAAAAAGCGCGCAGTGATGTGAATATCATTGCCGCAGTGAACCCCGTTACCAAGCAGGTGGTGCTGATCAACACCCCGCGCGATTATTATGTGGACCTTGCCGGAACAAACAGCAAGGATAAGCTGACCCACGCCGGGCTTTACGGTGTGCAGACCAGCATGGACACCCTCGGCAACCTGTACGGTGTGAACGTGGAGCACTATATCCGCATCAATTTTGCAGGGTTTATCGACATTGTTGATGCGCTGGGCGGTGTGGACGTGTATTCCGATCAGGCGTTCACCTCGGTGGGCAGCCCCGGTTACTACGACCCCACCACCTTTGTGGAGGGCTGGAACCATCTGGATGGCAAGGCTGCGCTGGCTTTTGCCCGCGAGCGCCACGCCTTCAAGACCGGCGATGTGCAGCGCGGCATCAACCAGATGAAGGTGATCGACGCCATGCTGAACAAGATCAAGTCCCCGGCGCTGCTGATGGGCTTTACCAAAATTCTGGACGCTGTTGCCGACAGCTTTGTCACCAGCCTTTCTACCAACCAGATCAGCGCGCTGGTGCGCATGCAGCTGAGCGATTTTGCAGAGTGGAATATTGAACGCTACACCGTTACTGGCACCTCCGGCAGCAGCACCAAGTGCTACTCTGCCAAGGGGCAGAAGCTCTATGTTATGAAGCCGGATGAAGCCTCTGTGGCAAAGGCCAAAGAGATGATCGCGGCGGTGATGGGCGGCGAAGGCACGGTAAGTTCCACCACCCAGACCCCGGAAAAGACGGACGTGTACACCCCCACCACTGACCCCGATGCCGCCGTCTCTGTGCCCGAGACGCCCGCCGACAGCGTGATCGTGGAAGTACCGGCGGAAAGCGTGCCGGAGCAGCCCGCCGAACAACCGGCAGAGCAGCCCACCGAGCAGCCCGCGGAGACGCCCGCCGAGCAGCCCGCTGCCACCGAGACGCCCCAGCCGGAAACGACTGCTCCCGCCGAGGGCGGCAGCACCGAGACGCCCGCCGTCAGCCTGCCCACGCAGGAGCAGGTGGAGCAGGCCGCAGGCTCGCTGTACAGTGCCGCCTCCACCGTGCTGGACGCCATCCTGGGCGCAAGCGGGAACTGAGCAACCCCGTTCCGTGAAAAGGCAACCCGGGAAAATCCGCAGATTTTCCCGGGCTGCAATTAAAAATGACTATTCCGCTGAATATGCCCAAAGCGCACGCGGCGGGCATTTTCAATAGTCTTGCATGCAACAAAGAGGTCACTGCACAAATCCTGTGCGGTGGCCTCTTTTTACGTTGCTGCAACAAAAAAGCTGCCTGCACGCAGCAGACAGCGCAAAAACACAAAAGGGAAAACGAGATAGACCGTAAGCCGGGTTCTGTATTAAACGACGATCTGTCTAGGCCTGCCATTGCTGACAGGCTCGTGCCGCCTTCGGGACACGCGAGCAGCGCTGTACGTCCCATATAGGCGTTGCTTCCGGTAGGGTTTACAAAGCCGCATAGTCACCCATGCGCTGGTGAGCTCTTACCTCGCCCTTTCATCCTTACCGCATCGCTGCGGCGGTTTCCTTTCTGTTGCACTTTCCCTGAGGTCACCCTCGGCTGCCGTTAGCAGTTACCGTGCTCTGTGAGGCCCGGACTTTCCTCAGAGCGGTCAAAGCCGCCCCGCCGCCGTATGTTCCACTCGTTTTCCGTTCCTCATGATACCATAAAAAAGTAAGATTTGCAAGTGAAACGGATTTTTGTTATAATATCATTTGTGTTTTTGTGATTTTTGCAGGGGGAGGGCAGGCCATGCAGCTGTATTTTGCCGTGCCGGATACGGCCACCACCCACGATGGGGTGCTGGTGCGCAGCTTTCTGCGCCAGTGTGCCGTCTCTACGGATCTCGCCCGGGCGGTCAAGTTCCGGGGCAGCGGCTTTTTTGCGGACGGCGTGCCTGTGCTGGCAAACCGGAGCATCTACCCCGGGCAGATGCTCTCCTTTGCCCTGCCGCCGGAGGGGGACGGCGTGACCCCGCAGCCGGAAATCCCGGTCAAGGTGGTGTACGAGGATGCCTTTGCGGTGGTGCTGGAAAAGCCGCCGCAGCTGGCGGTTCACCCCACCCTGAACTACCCCGGGGGCACATTGGCCAACGGCTACGCGGCGTGGGCGGCTGCCCACGGCCACAGCCCGGTTTTCCGCCCAGTGAACCGCATCGATAAGGACACCAGCGGCCTTGTACTGGCGGCCAAAAACGCCTACGCCGCGCCGCTGTTGGCAGGCAGGGTGACAAAGCTGTATTATGCCATCGCGCAGGGCGCGCTGCCGCTGGGGGAAGGAGCGATCGATGCACCCATCGGCCGCCGGGGCGACAGTATCATCGGGCGCTGCGTTACCCCCGAGGGCAAGCCCAGCCGCACGGAGTATACTATTATAAAGGAAGAAAACGGTCTTAGCCTTGCGGCCTGTGTGCCGGTGACCGGGCGCACCCATCAGATCCGGGTGCACTTTGCGTCCATCGGGCATCCTCTTGCCGGGGACGATCTTTACGGCGGCAGCCGGGAGCGCATTGCCCGGCAGGCGCTGCACTGCGCCAGGCAAAGCTTTGCCGTGCCTGTATACACCCCGCTGCCGGATGGCATCCGGGTGGAAATGCCTTTGCAGCTGCGCACCGTCACAGTGGAAAGCCCGCTGCCGCCGGATATGGAAGCGCTCTTTTCGTGAAAACTGCGTGAAAAAATAGCCAAATTTTATGTAAGCGCTTGTTTCAAACCATGCAAAGTGTATAATAAAAAGAGAGCGTATTGTGTACAGGCCCTGTTGGCCTTTTGAACAGGGGAACGTACACCATCTAGCTGTTGTGTTCCGGGCCGGAAAAATGCCCTGCAGCAGCGCAGGAAGGAGAAAAATCCCGTTGACTGAAGATAAAATAAAGGAGCAGCAGCCTGCTGCGCAGCCTGTACGGCAGCCCCGCCGCCAGAAGCTGCGCTCGCTGTGGGCGCAGTTCCAATGCCGGGGCGTGCTGCGGCGGCACAGGATTCGCCGCAAGCGTCAGCACCGCTGGGAAAAGCTGTGGCACAAGCTGCTGCACAATCCCATAGCACCTATGGTGGGCGAGACGCTGTACGCCGTAGGCTTTTCTGCCGAGTATGCCGTTGTTCGCACAGGACGCCGCTTGCAGCACGGCTTGCAGCGTCTGCTGCGGGCGGGCAAAGATTTGCTGAAAAATATCGCATCCATGGCCTTTCCCGGGGCGGCGCAGCTGCTGCGGGATCTGTTCGGCCCGGTAGTGCTTGCCCTGCGGGGCACCGGGGCGCTGCTGCGCCACGCACACCGGGTACGCAAGGAAAACGGCTTTGGCGCTGCGCTGCGCGCAAGCGGCCACTTTCTTGCCCATGGCATCGCTGATAACATCCGCCTTGTGCCCCGTATGGCTATGTATGTGCTGCCAATGGCAGCGCTGGCCGTTATGGTGACGGTGTTCCAGACCACCATCCGTCAGCCCTACGCCTTGGAGGTGCAGGTGGACAATGAGACCGTGGGCTATGTGGCCAACGAAGAGGTGTTCAATTCTGCGCTGGAGGCCGTGCAGCAGCGTATCAATTATTCCGGTGCGGAGCAGGCGCGCTTTACCGTGGAGCCTACTTATTCCGTGGCCATCGCCCACGACGTGATGGACGAAAATGGTGTGGCTGACGCCATCCTTAAGAATTCCGGCGACCAGATCAGCGAGGGCACGGCTTTGTATCTGGACGGCGAGCTTACCGCCGTGTGCGCGGACGGCACCAGCCTGCAAAGCTACATCAGCAGCCTGCTGGAGCCCTATGAGAACCCGGACGACCCCAACACCACTGTGGGCTTCAACAAGGATGTCACGCTGGAAAACGGCATCTACTTCACCGAGAGCTTTCAGGAGGAAGCCGAGGTGGAGCAGCTGCTCTCCGGTGTGCAGCAGGCACAAAAGACCTACACCGTGCAGAGCGGCGACACCATCTGGGCCATTGCCCAGAAAAATGGCCTGACCGTGAAGGAACTGTGCGATATGAACACCGGCTTTGCCGCTAATGGGGAAAACGGCCTGACCCAGAACTCCAAGATCCTGCCCGGCGATGCATTGACCGTGGTGCGGGAGGAGGAGACGCTGGAGGTGCGCATCACCAAGGTGGAAAGCTGGGAGGAAGAGATCGCCTATACCACCGAAACCACTAAGTCCAATGATCTGAACTCCGGCACCAAGCGGGTGACCCAGACGGGCGAGAACGGCATCCGCACTGTGACGGCACAGCGGGTGTATGATACAAATGGCAATCAGCTTTCCCAGCAGATTTTGAGCACTGTGGTGACCAAGGAGCCTGTGACTGAAAAAGTTACGGTGGGCACCAAAAAGGTGTCCTCTGGTGCATCCTATATCACCGGCAGCGGACAGTTTATCTGGCCGGTGCCCGGCTATCGGAACTGCTCCCGCTGGTACGGCGGCAGCCACAAGGGCGTGGATATCTGCGCCGCCGCCGGTACGCCCATTTACGCTTCGGCAGGCGG
>ENA-UEQK01001222-UEQK01001222.1-human-gut-metagenome-genome-assembly--contig:-NODE-1222-length-16352-cov-75.060215_pt1 | contig 16352 bp, 15 predicted proteins | sample MGYA00242939_ERZ507942 | MGnify/ENA primary metagenome ERZ507942 (study PRJEB26167, sample SAMN06115485) | human gut metagenome | host: Homo sapiens | place: China:Chongqing | collected 2015-03-30... | reverse complement strand
TGTAATTTTCAGCTGGTTACATATTTCTTGAGCAGCAGCTAATTTACCTCCATCGCGTTTCCCTTGAATGAGAAAATCAATTTTCAACTTTTGGGCTCTATTGGTTACTATCTGAGTGTTTTCTGAAGTTATGATGCCTGTTTTTATGCCTGCTTCACGAAGCAACTGAAATCCCATACCATCACGGGTATTGAATTTTTTCAGTTCATCTCCTTTTTCGGAATAATACATTCCCCCGTCTGTTAAAGTTCCATCCACATCCGATAAGAATAACTTAATTTGTAGCTGAGAGATACGTTTGGATAATACATGTTTGCGCATCAGGTTTTCAAGTATGATCCAATCGTCAGGTTCATCTATTTCTGTTGCGGTATATTCTGGCATTTCATAAATACCAATTTTTCCACTTAATCGGTTGCCTGATTTTAAAATATTGCTGACAGTGTTGATATAAAAAGCCCCATTTTCCATCAGTTCGCCTTTAAAGTTTTGACGGCGTGGGCGATTCATGTAATCGTAGTTTTTACTTGTTCCGTCTTCGTTCCAAAAGAAACGGTAATTCCTTACACAAGTCAGCATAGAATCATATAGCCCTTTTTGATAAATCTCTAAAGCTTCTGTAAAATGTTTGGTTTCTGTTAAAGGGGATGTCGCCTGGACCAGCATGAAAATATCTTCTTGTGGCAAATGTCTATTATTGATATATTCCAGCATTACGCTTTCAGTGCTGGCTGTATCACAAGCATTTTCCGCAGAACGGCGGTATATTTTAGTCTTTTTGTACGATTGAGCTAATACAGTTGCTTCTATTTTATCTGAATCTGTAGCTACTATGATTTCGTCTATTAAATTACAATCCTCTAGAGCTTCAATATTCCAGCAGACTAAAGGTTTGCCACAAAATGGCTTTATATTTTTGAGGGGTATAGATTTACTTCCCCCTCTGACTGGTATAAATGCGATTGTTTTCATTGGTCAATTACCATTTAACTTGGTTTTTCTTTAATTTATTTCGTTGAACCTTTTCAATATCAAGTATATCCTCCTTTTTATAGGTTAATGCTTTAGCTACTGCACGGCAGTCTCGTGCTAATTTGCGAACACCGTCAGGTTCCAATGAAGCTGCGTGGTCAGTTCCTTTCCAAGTACGATCCAAGGTATAATGACGTTCAATCCATTCTGCACCTAAAGCTACTGCTGCAGAATCTACTGCAATACCCAGATGGTGACCTGAAAATCCAATAGCTTTTACTCGGTCAGCATAAAGTTCACGAAGACGGGTTATTTCAAGTAGGCATATATCTTCGAATGGTACAGGGTATCCTGAAGTGCAATCATAGATTACCAAGTCTTTGTTGCGTCCTTTTTCTTCAAAGAAACGAATAATTTGTTCTTCTTCTTCGCGTGTTGTCATACCAAAAGACAGGTGTATTTCTCCTCCAAAGTTGTCACACAGATAAGTAAGTAGACCTTTGTTTAAGTTACATGCAGAAGGTACCTTTATCAGATTGGGTTTTAGAGTACAAATTTCTTTTGCAGAAGTAATATCCCAAACAGAAGTTGAATATTCAATTCCGAATTCATTGCACCATTCTTGTAATTGGCGATGTTGTTCTAAGTTAAATTCTAAGAATTCTCGATGTTCCCCATACGTTTTTCCATAAGAATTCTGTGGATTTGGATGAGGGGCATTATATTCTTCAGGTGTAAGTAATTCTTTATTACATCTTTTTTGGAACTTAACAACATCTGCTTTACAATAAGTAGCAGCAGTCATAATCATTTCTTTTGCAATTGCCATATCACCTTTGTGATTGCAACCTATTTCTGCAATGATTTTGGGCGTTTTCATTGTTTTTTATTTAATTTTTGTTTGATGATTTGAATTATAAAGCACTTTTCTGTTTTATCTAAGCCAATTGTCCAGATTATTAATGATGAAGCTATTAATGACATAATGCAAGTAAGTAGTATCCGTTGTAATGACGGATTTAATGCCATGATACAAATCCATACGATTAAGATTGTAATACAATATACTATAATAACGTTTAGTAAAACTTGTTTGATGTATTTTTTTACATCCATTTTAAGTTCTTTTTGAGCATTCCATATAATAGAATATACATACAATATGGATAACATAATGGATACTATATATGGAGTTATTGGTTGGTTTGGGAAAAAACGTAGAAATATATAAGATATAGGTATATTTAGTAGTATAATAGTGCTAGAATATACTTGATATCGTTTAATTTTGTTTGCAGCCTGGTAAGCTCCAATTATTTGATTAGCTAAAGTTTCAATTAGTATAGATATTATCATTAGTTGGCCTATGGTAGATGTATATGGAGGGACATTGTGTAACCATATGTCTAAGATTTTGTCTAGTTCTAATAATAAAGGTATGCTCAGAATCATTAAAAGATAGAATGCCAATTTGCTGCTATGAAAGACTAATTTCCACATTGCATCTGTTTCATTATTTGCATAAAGCTTAGTGATTTGAGGGCGAGTTGCAATATAAACATTGTTAATGAATTGGGTTAAGACTCCATTAATTTGCTGCCCTATTGAATGAGCTGCGTTAAGTAATGGCCCAAAAAATATGTTAAGCACTATATTTAACCCTTGCTGTCTTGATATAAGTGCAATAGAGCCGATTATATTCCATCCTGAATATATTAGTAATTCTTTTCCTTTAGAAGAGTCCCATGAAAATTTGCAATTTTTACATTCTTCAAAGTTTTGATGGCAATATACTTGATATATAACCTGTATTAGAATTGCTATAAAGCAAATTAATGCAGAATAAGTAATTAAGTGATCATATAATATAAACTGTAAAGCAATGGCTGCTATTAGTTTTAGTACACATTCTAAAATACTGACATAGGCGAAAACTGACATCTTTTCATGAGCTATGACAGTTGAATTATAAGGTATTGATATAAGATTAACAAGAAAGGCAAGAATTGATAACTGAAAAACCCAATTTGCAGCATACATACGGCTTTCAGGAATGTTCATTTGGGTATTTAAAAAATAATACCCTCCAGCTTCCAGTAGGATAAAACCTATTATTGCTAGTATAATATAAATGGAAACTGTTGTGTTGAAAACTTTATGAAGTTGCTCTTTATTCTTCCTTCCAATTTCGTAGGAGATAAATCTCTGGGAACCAGATGCTAATGAACTGCCAATAAATGAAAACATTGTTACAACTCCTCCTACTACATTGTAGATGCCGTAATCTTCAACGCCTAATGTCTTTAGAATGATGGGGACAGTATAAAGTTGGACAAGGATAAGTAAAATCATCCTTATGTATAATAATAATGTGTTTTTTGCTATTTTTTTATTTTTTTCCGTTATATCATTCATTGTTGTAGTCTTTTGTAAACTTCCAATTTTAGGGTATCCCCTTTTAGACGGGCGCCAGTCGGCACCCGTCTAAAAAAGAATCTACAAATTTAACGATTATTATTTGCATATTGTCATGGGAAGAAGGTTTTCGTAATCCGTTCTTCCCTTTTTTAATTCTCTTAGCAGCTTGCAGAAGTAATCCCTGAGGGAGACTCCTGCCTGTTTGCAGGTTTCTATAAAGGTATTATAGATTGCGGAGTTCTGTATTCCTTTCACGCTTCCGAAGAACAGGCTGTTCTTTCGTTGGACAGTGATTGGTCTTATCGCCCTTTCTGCTGCCATATTGTCTATGGAGTATTCTCCGTCATTTCTGTAGGCAAAGATCTGACTCCAGAAGTTCTTCAGATAGTTAAGAGCCTTGCTCATAAGTTCGCTTCGGCTCAAGGAAGATTCTTGCCTGCAGGCTTCCCTGGTCGTAGGCATACTTGAACTTTGCCCTTGCATGAGCCAGACAGCAGAGATGATCTATATCCATAAGTTCGTTGTCAAGATACATATATACGTTATAACCGTCACTCTGTAGTGGAAAGACGTTCTAAAAGGGCATTATACTTTTTCTCAAGTTTCTTATACTCCTTATCGCGGAGCTTGTATTCAATAGCAGCCTTCTCAACCTTGCTGTTTGCCTTAAGCAGGGCGTTCGTAAGGGAATCAATCTTACGGTTGGATTCCTTCAGGTCTTTTCCTATTTCATCAAGTCGTGCTATCATTTCATCAAGCTGCCTGCTCTTTTTCTGATTCTCCTCAAACAGGAACAGGGCGAACCTCTTTATCTGCTCATTATCCATACCTTCAAGGGGTGTATGCTCCTTTTCGGGTCTGCCCATCATCTCTTCAAGATGCTTGCGTCTGAGTGTGTTTTCTATGAGTTCTTCCAGTTCCATGTTCTCTGATATTTTATGTAAAGATACTCATTTTCAATGAGATATACAAATATTTAGAGAACTTCTATCACTGATTTCCAGAGTTTTATCTTTAAATTCTTATACTCGTTATTACTGGAGTTTCAAGTATCGTGACCAGGTCTTTCCAGTCTATTTTATATACTGTCACATCGTCCTTGCGCTCTATTTTCATGAACTTATAGCCCTTAATGAAAGACTTCTCATGAAGGTAGTAGGCATTGCGCTCATAGTGTATCATACGAACCTTGCGCTGGTCTTTAGACATGAACATGTAAACATCACCATTCAATGGATCACGGTGGTATCGACCTCGGATTATCTCGCATATACGCTGAGCCTTGCATCTCATATCGTGAAGCTCAGGAAGGTAGTAGAAGTTGTGAAGACCGTTGATGCTCAGCATAAGCCCTCCAGTTTCCCTACCAGTGTTTTCAGCCCCTGATAGTCTAAGCCTTTCTTCTGTATGCACAAGCCCTCACGAGTTCTTATCGTCACCATAATGCTTCCTTTATGGGGAGTTGTACGTTTGGGCTTGTCTTTAGCAACCTCCTGTCGTTCTTCATTACCTGTCCGAATCAGCTCTTCCGGAATTCCTTCAACTTCTACAGGTACAACCTTTTTCTGTGTCTTCTTGAACCAGTCATAGAATGCCGTGTATGGAATATTGTTGCCAATGCAGAACGAGTTGATGGAAACTCCATTGGGCTCACCCTCGGCCTTGTAGAGGAACCACAGTCTTTCAAAATCTTTTTCGCTAAACATAATCTTTCGAGTTTTAAGTTTAGCACGAAGGTGTGCGAAAGAGACATGCTAGTCAATACGCCAATTTTGGATGGTTACGATTAATTTTTTCACATAATCGAAACAAGAGTTCACAAAGCCGACGGGGTCTTTGTCGTAACTGAGAAATAACCCTGGCTTTATGCGATGAGATACGTTCATTCTGTTTTCAATGTCTCCTGTTAGGTATTGGAATACATCTTTTGACCTTTCAAGAGAGAAGCTGGATTCTCCGGGAAGTTCTTCCGCTGCCATGCCGAAATAAATCTTCCTGTCATTGGTCTGGGCCAGTTGGCAGAAAGGAGGAAGGGCTTCCAGCGTGTACAGCCCCGTGACAGATTTTAATATTTCTGCCACTGTATCCAATTGCTTCTGGTCGAAATAAATCAGCACTTTATCTACTTTCAATGGCTTGTCGCACTGGGGCGAGCGGGCATAAAACTTGGCGGAATGAATGCTGACTTTTTGTTCGTACAGGGTCTTCATGACAGCCAGAGAATGCTTGTTGTTCAGCGTGTTAAGCTGGATGCGGTAATTGGTCTGGATGCTTGGATTAATATTCAGATAAATGTAGCCTCCTTGCGTATAGGCTTTCTGTAACACGGCAGACTTGCCGGCAGCGTCAGATGCTTTCCTGTATTCTTCATTCAGACTCGGGTTCTGTGGATAGGCACGCAGGTGGACTAAATCGCTGAAGTCAGACTCTGTCAGTTCTGCTTCTGAATATTCTTCTTCACGGTTGTTCTCTATAGTCAATATAGAATAGATGTCATCCAGACTGATTGTGCCGGACTTTTGGCCTGATATATATTTCTTAAAAATATACTCCAATATACTTTTAGAATGAGTCTCGTTATAGTTATCCACTATCAGGTAGTTCATAACTGTTTTATATAGGAGTTGTTCGTTTTTTATTTATTGTCTGCTTTGACTACCTTGTAGTTCCCCATGTTTTCTGCGGTCTGTGTTTTCGTGGTCAGAACCAAAGGTGCTGGAGTGTCCGTGACTCCTGACGGGGTAAACTTGATTTCTGTGTCGCTCCAACTGTTGGTCGGAATTTCTTTACCGTCGAGTGTCAGTTTTCCTGCTTCGTGGCCCAGATTCTGGCCTACAATCCGATAGGTGTGACCGTCTGTCAGGGCGTTGCCGGATACTTTCCGGTCTTCTTCGTAGATGCCGTCAATCCAAAGTGAGTCATTCAGCAGGGATTGCAGGTAGCTGACGAAGTTGCCGTACTCGGACGATGTGATGATGGAATCCAAATCGGCCGCATATTCTTTGATGAACGACGGAGTGACAAACATGTACACATCCTTGTGTAAGGTCATCTCTGTCTTCGTGCTGCTGGTTTTGACGCAGGGACCGGCCTGGAAAGTGAACTTTTGGCTACGGCTATCGGCATAGATGACAATGGCACTTATGATGGGCATGCCAAATAAAAATTCGCAGACAAAGACGATGTTGCCCACCTTGCTGTTGGTGGTGTCCGACTCGGAAGAAAGCTTGAGTCCTTCTTGGCCGATTGAGGAAATCATGGCCTGGGCAAAAGCTAGAGAACCACTACCTGTGGGGAGTGCTAAAAGTGCGCTGAGTAATTCCTTACTGAAATTGGCTCCAAATGAGGAGGAGGTGTATTTGATGTCTTCCTGCGTACAGTGGATGAAACATCCACTTCCGCCAGTCACCTTGGCCAGGGCCTCGTAATTGTAAATGGAGTAGTTTTCGTTGCTTCCCGGACGGGGAGTATTCGTGATGGCTCTGGTCATGGCGGCAAAAAAGACCGATACTTCATTGAACACGCGGCGACTACTTTCGTCCATGTTGCTGGAGTCGGTCTCTGTCGTGGCAATCATGATGTTGCCGGTGGAGTTGAAAATAAAGTTCTTATTTCCTTCTTTCACGTGAGAGTCATTGTTTTGCATCATCCGCATCTCTTCGTTCACCCACTTCTTCAGCAGAGGAAGCATCTATCAGACCTTCGAATATGAGGTTGCAGTAGCGAAGCAGGTTGCTAAAGTCGGGCGACTCGGTAAGCCAGATTAGTATGGTCTTGGGCATGCTTCGCCGTTACCACTCCCGGACCTTTTTAGTCAGGAAGGATAAACGAAACGTATCGGTATAAGACGATACAAAAATAGCGTTTATTTGATACTTATGCAATCTTTTGCAGGGTTTTATGTCCTTTCAGGAGCGTTTTTTTATAGTTCGACAAATGCGGGTGCGTGCACAGGAAAACGCAAGAGCATTTGTTCTCAAACGCAAGTAGGTTTTACTTCAAACGCAAGGGCGTTCGGACCAAAACGCAAAGGCGTTTTCGGAGGTTCTCTGCAGGGTGAGGAAAAGGGAAAAACTTGACGGGTTGTCGGGGTTGGCAGGCATTTTTATAAACTATATATACGCGGGGTGTGGAACAAGTCTTAAGAGTTATTCCACACCTGTATATAGAAAGTTAGAAAAACCGGTGACAACCCGTCAACCCGTCAAGTAGCGGCACGGGGAAGGCACGGTTTTTACTTCCGATCTGTGTCTTTTGTGTGAGAAATTTGAGCGCGTTGCTCTGATTTAATTCGCTCTAAATCAGTGGTAAGTGAATGGAAGAAATCGCGGAGCAGCTCGTCCTGCTTCTGCGGATTGGCGGCAAGCAGGCGGTGGTACACGGCAAGGATGCGACCGAGGTATATCAGATCCGTCAGGAGCCCTTTTTAACTTTTTGAAACGTATGTGCGCTCATCGGTGCCAGCCGGCACAGTTCCTGCGTGGTGAGGGTACGGCCATGCGGCAATACCTGGTGACGCCACGCTTCCAACATCTGTCCTAATTCAATCAATTTCGCTTGTTTCATAGGTTTTTTGATTTAAAAAATAAAATTATAGTGAATTATTAGTTAAAATATTGCACCCATGCGTGCAATATAGATTTGTCGATTTAACAAACTTCTGTTACATTCGTCTTGTCGTTCCAAAGAAGAGAATGCGTAAATTAAAACTAAAAGCATTGCAAATTTAATAAATCATAAAATAAAACACGAGAAAATGAACAAAATGATGCTAAGTATTTTTAAGGGTTATGCCGACACGGTGCCCGTGTCGGTGACGCTTGATGAAGTAGTCCGCCTGATCAGGGAGGACAAGGTGCTGGCCGACCACACCGAGAAGTACCGTTACTACCGCTCGCAGGGGCAGAAAGCGGCTGCCGACCGGGAAAAGTCGGCCTGCCCCTGCTTTGCCGTGGCGGTGCGTTTTGAGAACGGGAAACGGAAGACCGACATCAGTGGCTGGACGGGCCTCTCGATGGTGGACTTTGACCATCTGCCCGAAGGACGGGCGGGGGAGGTGTTTGAAAAAGTGTGTGCCGACCCGCATACCGTGCTGGCCTATACTACTATCAGCGGACAGGGGGTGAGGGTGGTGTGCCGCTACTGTCTGGAGGGGGAGGTGGCCGAGAATGACCGTCTGACCCTGTATGCCCAGGTGTTCAACAGGGTAAACGAGTATTACCAGAAGCTGACGAAGTGTGCTTTCGACCCTGCTTGCAAGAATGCCACGCGACTGAGTGGACTGGCGCATGACGCGCAGGTGCATTACCACGACGGGGCGGAACCTTTCCGCTTCGACCTTTCACGCATGAAGAAGGCGGATGAGCCGCGTAGGGGACGGGTGGAGCGCGTGGTGGCCCGTATCCGCAGGGAACTGGACGAGCAGGGCGTGGTGTATGCCCCGCATCACCACAACGAGTACATCATGCGCATGGGCTATCTGATGAATGAATTCGGTCTGCCGCTGGAGCAGGCCATCGGCTGGGCGGACGGACGTTTTCCGGAATACGACGGGGATGTGGCGGCCATTTTCCGCTCGTGCTATGCTGATACGGAGGCACACGGGCGGCGGGAGGCGGAGCTGTTTCGTGCCAGGAAGGAGAAGAAGGGGGAGGGGCGTACGCAGCTTGCCACGCCCGAGGAGATTGAGCAGTTTCTCGCCACGCAGGCGGAGTTCCGGAAGAACGTGATTACCGGAAAGGAGGAGATGCGGCATCCCGAGGCCAAGGAGTTTGTGGAACTGACCGACCGACTGGTAAACTCGCTGTGGAGCCGCATGACCAAGGAGGGGCACACGGTACGCCTGTGCGATGTACGCTCGGTGCTGGAGTCGGAGTTCGTGCCGGAGTTCAATCCCTTTACACAGTATTTCCGTTCGCTGCCGAAATGGGACGGGGTGACCGACCACATCGGGCGACTGGCAGCCACGGTGCAGGTGGAGGGCGATGCGAAACTGTTTGATGATTGCTTCCGCAAGTGGCTGGTGGCCACGGTGGCTTCGCTGATGGTGAAGGAGGTGACGAATCATGAAATTCTGGTGTTTGTGGGGCGGCAGGGATGTTACAAGACGACCTGGCTGGCGCGTCTGCTCCCGCCGGAGCTGCAGCGGTATTTTTCGGTGCGTTCCAACCGCGGGCGGGTGACGAAGGACGACAACCTGGCGCTTTCGGAGTTTGCACTGATTTGCCTGGAGGAAATCGACGAGATGCGCCTGGAGGACATCAACCAGCTTAAGGCGATGGTGACGCTGCCGGCGGTAAACGAGCGGAGGGCCTACGGGCACTACAAGGAGAACCGGCCGCACATCGCGAGTTTCTGCGGCACGACCAACCAGCCGGAGTTTCTGAACGACCCCACGGGAAGCCGGCGCTGGCTGCCCTTCACGGTGGTACACATAGACGACCCCTATACGCATCCCGTGGATTATGAGGGGGTGTACGGACAGGCCCTGAGGCTGTGGCAGGAGGGGTTTCACTACTGGTTCGACGAAAAGGAGATTGCGCAGGTGAATGCGCGCAACGAACGGTTTGAAACGGCCAGTCTGGAAACGGACTTGCTGCTGGCTTTCTTCCGGGTGCCGCTGCCCGGCGAGGAATGTATATTCCTGACGGTGGGCGAGATTCTGCAGCACATCAACGGGGGTATGAAGAATCCCCTCAGTGCCGTCAAGGTGGGGCTGGCTCTGCGCAAGGCAGGATTCGAACAGCTCCGCGTGGCGGGAAAGAGGGGATACCGCGTCGTGATGTACACGTATGAGGAGGTGAACCGCAACCGTCAGGCGATGGCCCGTTTCACCGAAACTGCCTGATGCATCAGTCCTTCTGCTTCAGACCTTCCTTGAGCAGCTGCCAGTATTTTTTACCCAGCAGTTCCCAGGCACCGGTAAAGGCTACAGCCAGGAAGATGAAGCCTAGTACAATGACTTTCCGGCTGGTGCCTGAGGGATTCAGGGGAACCACCGCCGGTTCGACTACCGCAAACACGGGTTTTTCTTCCTGCACCTTGGCGCGGGCTACTTGCAGCTGCTGGGCCACCTGACTATATACTTGGTAAGCCAAATTCATGTCGTTCTGTAAGCGTTCACGCTCCGCCAGGGTGCTCTGGAACACCACGTTACTGTTGGCATCCACATAGCGGGCATAACGCTGCTGGGCATCGTAGTATTCCTGCTGGCGTTCCTTGTAAAGCTTTTCCAAATACTGGCAGTCTTCCTTGGCTTTACTGGTGCGGTAGGCAGTGATGTACTGCTGGAGTTTGGATACCACGCTGTCCGCTATCGTCGCAGTGACTTTTGGGTCTTGCAGGGTGACGGAAAGTGTAGTAATGGCTGTTTTTTTATCGACATCGGCCATAATCTGCTGGCGCAAACCTTCTAATTTTGCCGCATCTTCCTCATTTAGTTCAATAGTTCCTTCTTGTATGGTTTCTGTTTTTTCTTTTTTTTCACTGAACAAGGATTTGATGCCGCTGATGGCCATGCCGGGAGCTTTCAACACATAGCCCATCCAGGAAGATTTCTGTTCGTCCAAGTAGGCCGTGAAGGTGGTGTCAATCTGTTTATCCTGACTTACCACACGGGCATCGAAAAGTTCCATAAGGAAAGGAGTAGAAGTCACAATGTCCGGAGTCAGGGTGGCATTCAGGGCATCGGGGCTGTCGGAGCCAATGCTTCCACCGAGGAAGGAGGCTGCCATGCTGGCCAGGCCGCTGCCGGATTTACTGCTGCCCATTTCGGGGGAGAGGGTAATGCTGACGGTATATTGCTTGGGGGTTCCCAGCGCAATGAGAATACCTAAAACGACGCCCACAGCGGCTGCTTTGTAGAGCTTCTTGCGGATGGCGAGAACCTGGCGGAGGATGCCCATCCAGTCTATCTGGAGTTCATCGTCGTCTTCTGTAGCCGGACGATATTCCGGGTTAGTGTAGTGCTTGTTTTCTTCCATGGCTTTACTTCTTAATCAGGTTAGAGATGGTAGCGAACATGGTGGCCAGTGAACCGAAGGAAGAGGCATAGCCCAGGATTTCGCCTACATTGACTCTTTTGTTCTTCTTGCTCGGTACGATGATTTCGCAGCCCGGCTCAATCTTGTCTTTGCTGCGGCCTTTGATGCGGGCCACCTGGCCGTTCATGTAAATAACGAACTTCTTGCTCTTCTTGGCATTGAGGGCATAGCCGCCGGCCTGGTCGAGGTAGTAGTTGGCGTTTTTGTCACTGAGGTAGCCCACGGTGTTCGGCATCATGACGGCACCGTTCACTTTCACGGTGTTGTTCAGCTTGGGAACACTCAGTACGTCGCCTTCGCGCAATACCAGGTCGTATTCACTGCCGGGGTTGGCTACGGCTTTTTCCAAATCGATACCTACGGTGAAGGTGTCTTCCACACGGATGCCCAGGGAGTCCATCATGGCTTCACCGAACTGGCGGTTCATCAGGTTGATGACGTCGCGCATGCGTTTCTTTTCTTCGTCGTTCGCCACGCGGATCAGCTTGGCACCACGCAGGTAAGCTTTCGAGGTAGCACCGCCGGCTTTCTTGACGAGGTCGGACAGGCGTTCTTCGGTGGTGGTCATGGCGTAGGTACCGCCGAAAATGACTTCACCGGTTACCTGTACGTTCTGCTGTGCCTGGTAACCCGGGCTGCGGCGTACGAACACCTGGTCGTAGGGCTGGAGGGTGAAGCCTTGCTCCCCGTCGATTACGAAACCGTCTTTCAGGGCAAAGGTGAACATCTGGCCGATGCTGTCGGTAGAGTGGGTGCTCTTGGGGTCCTTGATGCGGCGGGATACGTCCACACGTACGGTAGAGGCCGATTCACGCAATCCGCCGGCGCGGATGATGAGGTCTTCCAGCGTCATGTTGTCCGAATAGGAATACGAGTCGGGCTTGGCCACTTCGCCGAAGATGGCCACATCGCCGCGGTCTTCCAGGTCGTGGATGCTGGGGATATAGAGAATGTCGTTCTTCTGCAAGGGGATGTCGGGGCTGGTGCCGGCCATGATGCTGCGCACGTCTACACTGATGATTTCGGTGGTGAGGTCTTCACGCTCGCGCTGCAATACGGCACGGTTGGTAAAGGCGTCGCCCATCAGACCCTTGGCTTCGTTCACCAGGGCACGCACGGTATTGATTTCGCCGTTGAGCTGGTAGATGCCCGGACGGTACACGGCACCGCGCACTTCCAGCTTGTTGATAAAGCGGTTCAGGATGGCTTCGGCGGTCACCACGTCGCCGTTACGCATGGGGTAGGCGGAGTAGTCTATTTCTTTCACCGTGTTGATTTCATATTCTTCGCCGTTCTGGCGCACTACGCGCAGGGAGCGGGTGTAGGCATCGGCCGAGAAACCGCCGGCATGGCCGATCAGGGTGGCGAGGGTTTCGTTTTTCTTCATTTCGAACTTCATGGGGCGCTTCACGTTGCCGCTGATCTGCACCAGGGCTTCGTAGGCGGGCACGATAATCACGTCGCCTTCCTGCAGGCGGATGTCGTCCTGTGTCTTGCCTTTCATGATGAAGTCGTACACATCGACCTTGGCCACGGTCTTGCCGTTACGGGTTACCTGCACATTACGCAAGCTACCAATCTCGTTCACACCGCCGGCGCGGTAGAGGGCGTGGAACACGGTGGAGAAGGAAGAAAGGGCGTAGGTACCCGGCTGCACTACTTCGCCCATCACGTTAATCTGGATGGTGCGGGCATTGCCCAGGGTCAGGCGGATTTCAAGGGTTCCGTCGGGGGCGTCCAGTCCGCTGTAGGTCTTGCCCAGCACACGCTTCAGGTATTCATTGGCTTCGCTCACGGTCATGCCGCTCAGGTTGACCGGACCGATTTTCTCGATATTGATGGTGCCGTCGGGCGAAATCTGCTGACGGATGGTGTTCTGGCTGGTTCCCCAAATGTCGATAATCACTTCGTCGCCCGGACCGAGACGGTAGTTGGGAGGGGTGGCGAGGTTGACGCTGGGTTCGAAAGTAAGGTTGCGGGTATTGAAGATGTTGCGTCCGAATACCTGATTTTCCTGTGCCAGTTCGCGGCTGTCAGGCTGCGGATTTTCCAGTACGGAGGTGGTGCTTTCTTCCTGAGTGGCTTCGCGCAGGCGGGCCTCGTTCTGTTCGGTGCCGCTCATCTTGGAAGTGTTGACTCCCTGTTCCTGTTCGTACAGCTTCTTGACACGTTCGGCCTGTTCGCGGGTCACGCCACGACGGGCCAGCTCAGTGGCCATCTGGCGCTGGTCCTTACCTTCGGACATGCCTTGTTTTACATACTCTAGAACTTGCTGGTCGGTCATGCTCGATTGTGCCATCAGCAGCGGGGAGCAGGCCATAAAAACGAGAAGTGATAACGCTTTAATCTTCATATTTTGTTTTTAGATTGTTTTTTTGTTTGTGGTTTCACTTTGCTTCTTCCGTCCGGAAAAACGGAAGGTTAGTCTCTCTGCTTCTGTAAATTATGCAAAAGTACGATTTATTTCAAATCTGTGCAATGATTTGGGGTGTTTTTGGGCGTGAAGGGCTGATTATTGATGTTTGGACAAATAACGCGGGAGGAGTCTGGCGGGGCGGTGTGCGAGGAAAAAAGTAGCGTCCGGCCATGGAAACAGAACGGAAAAGATTTGCATATCCGGCTGAAAATGAGTATATTTATATTCGTAATTTAAACGAAAGGAAGATGGAATACATGCAACTGAATACGAGGGAAGGGCGGGGAACGCCCGGAAGAGACGGACGGTTCTGTCTGAGGGTGTATCGCAAGAATGAGCTGGCCCGGCTGTATTTTCCGGAGTTGGACAAGAAGTCGGCACTGCAGGGGCTGGCACGGTGGATCAAGCGGTGCAGGGAACTGGAAGAGGCGCTCGCAGCGGCGGGCTACGACAAGAACCGGAAGTTTTTCCTGAAGCCGGAGGTGGAACTGATTGTGCGCTTCCTGGGAGAGCCCTGAGCGGGGGAGTGAAAAAATAATTTCTTCAAAAGTCTTCGTATGTCTTCATAAGTCTACACGGCGGGAACGGCGCGTCGTATCTTTGCCTTTGTAAACGAAAAACAAATCATCAGTCTTCGTTTTTAACTTTTAACTATTAACTATTAATTGTTTTGACCTATGAAGAAAACAGTGACTTATTCGGTTGTAGGGCGTGTGAACCCGGCCGATCGTGAAAGCGGTGAAGTGAAGTATTATGCACAGTCGCAGGCTCGCGGCGAGATGGGCATCCGTGAAATAGCGGAACGTATTCACCAGATGTGTACCGTGACCCGTGCCGACGTGATGGCGGTGCTGACGGCGCTGGAAGACATCGTGTCGGAAGGCTTGCAGGGCGGTGAAATCGTGCGACTGGGCGAACTGGGCTCGTTGCAGCTGAGCTTGAGCGGAGGCGGTTCGGACACGGAGGAGACTTACACGGACGCGCTGATTGACAAGGTGCGTGTGTTGTTCCGACCGGGTACGGCGATGCAGGAGGCCATCGGCAACCTGGCTTTCGAAAAGGTGCCGGTGAAGTATAAGAAGGAAGAGGAAACCGACGAAGGTTTGGGGGCTTAATCTTAATGAGGTGCAGTGAGAAATGACGAGGGTAAAATGGATTGTGGTCAGGGTACTGAAGTGTATTCTCTGTCTCCTGACCGGGAGAAAACCGGATTGTGATGAGAAAGATTGACATGATTGTGATTCATTGTACAGCAACGAGGGCGGATAGTCCGCTCTCGCCTGCTGAACTGACCAGGATGCACCGGAAACGGGGCTTCAAGTGCTGCGGTTATCATTACTATGTGCGCACGGACGGAGAAATCTGCACCATGCGTCCGGTGGAACGGGCCGGGGCGCATGCACGGGGCTACAACGAGCGGAGTATCGGCATCGCGTACGAAGGGGGACTGGATGAGCAGGGCCGCCCGGCGGATACACGCACGGAGCTGCAGAAGCGTTCGCTGCGGATTCTGGTGAGGGTGCTGAAGGCGGATTTTCCGGGCATCACGCAGGTGGTGGGGCACCGCGACCTGAGTCCGGACCTGGACGGCGACGGGGTGGTGGAACCGGATGAATGGACCAAGGCGTGTCCTTGCTTTGAGGTGAAACGGGAGCTTTGACTCCCGTTTTTTTTATGTACGCCGGGAAGCGATTCTGTTGCAGATATGAAATAAATATGTAACTTTGCAAATCGAAGTTACGAAAAGAGTGTAATTTATTGGAAATGAGCGTAGGTTAATTGCTCTTGATAGTAATAGGTTACGATTTAGTTAGTTATCTACTGCATTATCCTTCTGCGCGTTGCGTAACCTTCAAAGAACTCTTCGTATGCAAAAGTAGCTATTTAATTCGAGATTTTGATATAAACTCCCGTTTTTTATCCCCTCATTCATAAGAATTTTCCGTAAAAGCGGTATTGTCCGTCGGCACACCATTGCCCAAAACGAGTTTGGAACAAACGTGTGCCGACTACCGCATAGCTGGAGAAAAGGGCATTGCCTCACGCCTAAACGATGTTTAGACAGATGAAGCAATGCCCCTTTCTTTTGCGCCTATGCCAAGAGGTGCTTTTACGGGTTTTCAAATGATTTTTCTTTTTTCGCTGTCTCTTTTGCCGGAAGCGGAAAGTGAATGCAGAGTGTGTCAGCCTGCCCCATGAATGAAACAGGCGCCCACACACAGCCGGACAAACCGGGAAGAATGATTGTTGCCACCCGGCTGAACAAGTTCCGTCGGATCGGAAACAATCATACTTCCTTTGTTGTGGTTTGCCCTTTTCACGCTTCCGGTGATGTCTTTTTCCTTTTGGTGATTCTTTTTTTTACGGATTTTCCCCTGAAGTTTTTTTCTACACAATCTGCCTCTGTTTTCGTTTACCTCCATTTTGCGCCTTTCAGTAAGCCGCATCAGTCAGTCATTTTCGTTCTGGGCGCAAAGGTAATTCCGGGATTGGACGGGAAAGCA
>ENA-UEQK01001221-UEQK01001221.1-human-gut-metagenome-genome-assembly--contig:-NODE-1221-length-16356-cov-4.858222_pt1 | contig 16356 bp, 10 predicted proteins | sample MGYA00242939_ERZ507942 | MGnify/ENA primary metagenome ERZ507942 (study PRJEB26167, sample SAMN06115485) | human gut metagenome | host: Homo sapiens | place: China:Chongqing | collected 2015-03-30... | reverse complement strand
GAAAGGTGACCCCGGACTCGATACGACTCCACCGGATGTCGGTTACTTCACTCAATTTGCAGAGGACATGAAAATCACCAAGCAAATTACTTATACTATATCCGGACATCAGGTGAATGTTCAAAACGGAGAACAGGCAGTAGCTTTTGAAATAAAAGAGAATGATAACCTGAAATATTTCGGTACTTCTTTCCAGTTTGAAATTCCCAATACTATTTCACCGGATCGTGTCAAATTATACGCTGTACAAGCGGACGGTGTACGAATCGAAATGACTCGTAAATAAAATCAATGATTAGTATGGCCCTATTAATCAACAGTATATATTTATAATCAATAACAATCTAAAAAAAACACCATGAGAAAAGTCTTACTATTCGTGTGCCTGTTAATGGCAGGAATGACAGTCAACGTAAACGCTGCAAAACAAAAAGCCAAGCACGTCATCTTAATCGGTATGGACGGTTGGGGGGCTTACAGTGTCCCTAAAGCGGATATCCCGGCTATCAAAAGTCTGATGGCCAACGGATGTTACACACTTCATAGCCGGAGCGTACTCCCTTCTTCGAGTGCTATCAACTGGGCTTCCATGTTTATGGGAGTGGGAACAGAGTTACACGGATACACCACCTGGGGCTCGAAAACTCCGGAGATCCCTTCACGTGAGGTCAACGAACGGGGGATCGCTCCTACCATTTTTTCTGTCTTGCGCGAACAGCGTCCTAAAGCCGAAATCGGTTATTTCCACCACATCCCCTTCCCGTCGTACGAACTCTTCCGCATCCTGCCCGAACGGGCCGAGATCCTGCGGGGCGTGCTGGGAGCCGATCTGGTCGCATTCCACACCCACGACTACATGCGCCACTTCATCGGTACGGCGGAACGGGTGCTGCACATCGATTTCCGGCTCGACGAGACGCAGATCGGCAACCGCTGCGTCCGCGTCGACGCGCTGCCGATGGGCATCGACTACGCCGCCTTCCACGGCATCTCCTCGAACGCCGGAGCGCAACCGCTGATCGCGAAGACACGGGAACAGTTCGGCGACCGCAAGCTGATCCTCTCGGTCGACCGGCTGGATTACAGCAAGGGAATTCTCCATCGGCTCCGCGGCTTCGGTTCGTTTCTGGAACGCTATCCCGAATACCGGGGGCAGGCGACGCTGGCGATGGTGATCGTCCCCTCGCGCGACCGTGTCAACTCCTACGCCGACTTGAAGACGGAGATCGACAAGGAGATCGGGGCGATCAACGGACGCTACTCCACGATGGAGTGGACACCCGTCCGCTACTTCTACCACGGCTTTTCGTTCGAGGAACTGGCGGCGATGTATTACGTCGCCGACGTGGCGCTGGTCACCCCGCTCCGCGACGGGATGAACCTCGTGGCCAAGGAGTATGTAGCCGTCAAGAACGACAACCCCGGTGTATTGATCCTCAGCGAAATGGCCGGAGCCGCCGTCGAACTGGCGGACGCGCTGCCGATCAATCCCAACGACACGGAGCAGATCGCGGCGGCGATCCACCGTGCGCTGACGATGCCCGTCGAGGAACAGCTGCGGCGCATCGAACGGATGCAGGCCGTCATATCGACGCAGACCGTGAACAAATGGGCGGCCGATTTCATGAAGGAGCTGGCCGACGTCTGCCGCCGCAACGAAGCGGTACGCCGCAAACGGCTGACGTCCGAAACCGTCGCGGCCGAGATCGTCGGGCCATACCGTCGTGCGAAACGACGGCTGCTGCTGTTCGATTACGACGGTACGCTCGCTCCGATCCGGTCCCGTCCCGAAGAGGCCGTACCCTCGCACCGGCTCTGCGAACTGCTCCGTACGCTGGGAACGGATGCCGCGAACCGCGTGGTCATTTGCAGCGGCCGCGACTCCGGCACGCTCGAAAAGTGGTTCGGCGGACTGCCCGTATCGCTCGCTGCCGAGCACGGTGCCTTCTACAAGGATCGCGGCGCATGGCGTTGTAACATCCGCCCCGCCTCGTGGGATCCGAAGCTGTCGGCGTTGCTCGAACACTTCGCACGGAAGACGCCCCGCTCGCGCATCGAACGCAAACAGACGGCACTGGCATGGCATTACCGCGAAGCCGACAGCTGGCTGGGACAGTTGCGCGCACAGCAATTGGTCAACGCGCTCATGCCGCTGTGCGCACGCCTGAACCTGCACATCCTGCAAGGGGACAAGGTCGTGGAGATCAAGTCGCCCCGCTTCACGAAAGGCTCCGAAACGCTCCGCCTGCTGCGGCAGGAACGCTACGATTTCATCCTTGCGCTCGGCGACGACACCACCGACGACGACATGTTCGCAGCCCTGCCGCCCCGAGCCCTCTCGATCAAGGTCGGCAACGCTTCGGAGCATGCCCGCTACAATATGCCCGAACAGAGCGAGGTCGTTCCTCTGCTGGAACTCCTCGCCCGGGACCGCGGCAGTTTCGACCCGGCCGGCGTGAAACACGCGATCCGCACGACATGGAACAATCTGAAAAAACTGGTGGCCGGCCGCCGAACCGAGGAATATGGACAATAATCTGAATTACGGCGTCGTCGGCAACTGCCGTACGGCGGCGCTCGTCTCCGCACGCGGAACCATCGAATGGATGTGCCTGCCCGACTTCGACTCGCCATCGGTGTTCGCATCGCTGCTCGACCGTCGGAAAGGGGGATGCTTCGGATTCGACGTCGCGGAGGAATACCGCATTTCGCAGGCCTACATCCCCCACACGAACATCCTCGCCACGACCTTCTCGGCCGCCGAGGGCGAGTTCGTCATACTCGATTTCATGCCCTGCTACCGTTCGCGCAGGGACGAACACTACATGCCTCCCGAACTCTACCGCTACGTCCGGTGGGTCAGGGGAAGGCCGCGCCTGCGGGTACATTACGCCCCTGCGCCCGACTATGCCCGCGGCCGCACGGAGCAGACCGTCACGCCCGAATTCATCGAAAGCCACAGCCTCTCCGACCCGAAGAACCGGCTCTATCTCTATGCCTCGCTGCCGCTCGGAAAGATCGCACGGCGGGAGGAGATCGTCCTCGAACGCGACGAATTCTTCCTGCTGTCGCACAACGAAAAAGTGATTCCGGTGGACATCGAACGCGAAAAACTCGAATACTGCCGTACGCTGGTCTACTGGCTCAACTGGACGAACCGCACGAAAAGGTTCACCTATTACAACGACGTGATCGAACGGAGCCTGCTGACACTGAAACTCATGTCCTACTACAACGGCGCCGTGCTGGCGGCCCTCACGACCAGTCTGCCCGAAAGCGCCGGCGACGTCCGCAACTGGGATTACCGCTTCTGCTGGCTCCGAGACGCTTCGATGTCCATCGAGACGCTCTTCCGCATCGGACACCCCGGAGCGGCCGCCCGGTTCATGCGCTTCATCCAGTCGACGTTCGTCAACACGCACGAGCCCTACCAGATCATGTACGGCATCCGCGGCGAGCGGACATTGACCGAGACTACATTGGATCATCTGTCGGGTTACAAGAACTCCAAACCCGTGCGCATCGGCAACGATGCCTACCACCAGCGGCAGAACGACTCGTTCGGATACCTAATGGATCTGATCTACCAATACTACCGCCTGATGCCGGGTTCGCTCGACGAAATCGAGGACATGTGGGAGATGGTCAAGAACATTCTCTCGACCGTGACGGAAGAGTGGCGCAAACCGGACAAGGGAATCTGGGAGATCCGCGGCCGGAGCCGTCAGTTCGTCTCTTCGAAAGTGATGTGCTGGGTGGCGTTGGATCGGGGCGCGAAGGTCGCCGACCTGCTCGGCAAAAACGAGTACGGCCGCCGCTGGCAGCGGGAGGCCGACGACATCCGCGACGACGTGATGAAAAACGGATGGAAGGAGGAAATCGGAAGTTTCTCGCAAGCCTACGACAACCTGGCGCTGGACTCGTCGCTGCTGCTCATGGAACCCTACGGTTTCATCGAGGCGACGGACCCGCGTTACAGCCGAACGGTAAGGGCGGTCAAGGAGGCGCTGCTGCACGACGGCCTAATGTATCGCTACAACAGCGAGGACGATTTCGGTATGCCCGCATCGGCCTTCACGATCTGCACGTTCTGGCTCATACGCGCGCTCTTCGTCATCGGAGAGCGGGAGGAGGCCCGACGGTTGTTCGACGGAGTCCTGCGCTGCGCCAACCACGTGGGGTTGTTCAGCGAAGATATCGATTTCGATACGAAAGAACTGCTCGGAAATTTTCCGCAGGCCTATTCGCATCTGGCACTGGTCAATACCGCCGTGCTCTTCGCGGAAGAGGACAGAAGCCTGACCTTCGTCCGTCCCTGAGAACCGGCGGCTCGGCCTCGTCCCCCCCCGCCTCGATACGAAAAGAGACCCCGCTCTACGGCGAGGTCTCTTTCGCATTTCCGGCGAGCGGAACGACCGGCAGGCTCTCCTCCTCCTGTTCGGGCGGACGCCAGCCCAGCGAATACATCCACTCGATCACGTCGGGCTGCACCACGTCGTTGCGGTCGCTCCAGCGGCGGCTCTCGATCAACCGGCGTTTGAAGGCGTCGATGCGCGCCGCGATCGGGAACTGCGGGCGTGACTGGCTGCTCTTGGCCGCACGGATCGAACGCCGGATCGTGCGGTCGAAGACATCGCGCTGCGCGGGCCGGCGCTTGGCCTCCCATTTGAAATCCTTCAAGAAGAGATCCACGTCGGGCGGAATCTTGTCCATCGGATAGATCGTATAGACGGGATTGTTGCGATAGGTGATCTTCACCACCTGCTTCTCCTCGATGAAGAAGGTCAGATCACCGCTTTCGAGCACCAGCAGCCCGATGATGTCGGGCGAATCGTCCTCCTGCATGAAATAGATCGTCTGGGCGTTGCCCTTCACGTCGTTGCGGTAGATCTGGTTGTTGCGGAACAGGGCGGTCATCGTCTTGCCCGCCACCTGGTTGTAGTGCATCGTATCCAACTCGGAGACCATCAGCGGCCGCCCGACGAACTCCGCCCGAACGATCTGGCTGTTGGCCGTAAAGATGTCCATCACGTCCGAAGTGATCTGGCTGTTCTGGTTCCACAGCACGGGATCGATGTAGAGATGAATGGTCGAGTCGCGCGAAACGGCCACCAGCGAATCGCATACCGACTGGAAGTCGGAGCGGTAGATGCGCACGTTGCGGAATCCTTTGACCAACCGGTAGATCGTATCGCGCGCCAGCGAATCGAGCGAATCGGCAGGCGTCAGCCCCAGCGAGTCGAGCGACAGCGAATCCGCCGCCAGAGAATCCCTGCGCAAGCTGTCCGCCGCCAGCGAGTCCGCTCCCTCCGTATGCCGGTCGAGCGAATCGAGTTTCGTGCTGTCGACCGGTTCGGGCAGTCCCAGCTTGGCACGCCGCCGCGCCGCCTTTTCGGCCCGTTTGGCCGCCAATCGGGCATTGCGCAGCGAATCCTTCGCACGCTGTGCGTCGAGTTTCGCGCGCGTCTTGGCCAGACGGCGCGCTGCGATCGTATCGAGTTTGGCCTGCCGTTCGGCATCGCGCTTCGCTTTCAGTTCGGCCTTCTCGCGTGCGGCCGCCTCGCGCAGCAACTGTTTGCGCTGCTCCTTGGTCATTACCACCGTATCCTGCTGCAACGAATCCCGAAGGAGCGAGTCGACATGCAGCGAATCCGCCGCCAGAGAATCCCTGCGCAGGCTGTCCGCCCGTCGCGGCGCCAGAGAATCGGTGCGCTCCGTTCCGTTCCGTTTCGCGTCGCCCCGCCCCTCGGACAACGATCCCCGGCGGGCCGCGACGATCGGCGCCTCGGGCCGCACACCCTGCACCGAATCCCCGGCGGCGGGCGCCAGCGAATCGACACGCAATGAATCGGTACGCAACGAGTCGGCGTGCAACGAGTCGGCGTGCAACGAGTCGGCCGCACGGGCTGCGGCGCGCAACGAATCGGCGCGCTGCCTGGCCGGATCGATCGTATAGAGGAACATCGAGTCGGCCGCCATGAAGAGCGAATCGCCCTGCGACGTATCGTAGCTCACCACCGCGGGGCGGCGCGTGAGAAAGGCGTTGCCCGGCTCCTTCCAATACTCGCCGAAATCGCCGAACGCGAGCACCTTGTGCTCCGTGTCGTCGATCTGGATATTGCCGCGCAGTACGGCATGTCCCGCGAGTTTGTAGTAGTCGATCGAATCGCTCCACACCTCCTGCTTCTCGGTGAGGATATAGCCGTTTTCAGTGACGGTATACAGTTCGCCGCCCTTGTCGTAGCTGCCGCGGTCGGCATAGAGGTAGTCGCCCTGCGTATTCCAGATATTCGTATGGCGGAAATAGTAGGCGTGATCGGTCGTCAGGTTGTAGACCACCGAATCGCCCGTGAGGTCGTACTCCTCGCTGCGGATCTCCACCCGATCCACGCAGATCACCGTGCGGTCGTTGGCATAGTAGTAACCGCGGTCCGATTCGAGTTGGTTTTCGCGGTTGGTCACCACGCCCCCGTCGGCGAATTCACCGACGTTGGTCTTGGTGTTGAAAAGGAATTTGTAGGTGTAGAGCGTCGCGTCGCCGTCGACCACCTTCACCAGATCGGAGTAGACGTTGGCCACGTGCGTCTCGCCGTTGTAGTCGGCGCGGTCGCCGTAGACGTAGGTGTCGTTCTTGTTGATGAGCACGTTGCCGAAACACTCCATGTGCTTCTCGCTGTAACGCACGGCGCTGTCGCAGGTGATGACCGCACCGCTGTGGTAGAAGGCGACGTTGCCGACCAGACAGACGGCCGACGTATCCCGAAACTCGATCGGGTACATCACGTCGGCTTTCAGGTCGACGACCTTCTTTTCGGGCTGTGCCGCACCGCGGCCGCCCGTCCGGGCGAACATCGTCGCGCCGACGGCCAGCAATACGAACGCTATGGTCAGGAATCGTCTCAAACGGATGACTGCTTCAAAAAACGGGCCGGCCCGCCGCATTCCTTCACCGGACGCAGCGCAGGAGCGCCGGCCGGATTCGCCGCGGAACCGCCTTCGCTATTTTACCCAATGTTTGTTGGCGAACTCCCCGTCGCGGAACTCGGGATCGATGTAGACGTACATGCCGTCGATCTTCTTGGAGAGCCACTCCCCGAAAACCTTCTCCTGCTTGCGGTTGAGCGCCATCTGCTCCAAACGCAGGTAGTCCTCGTTGAGCGAAGCGACGTGCGTGGGGATGATCTGAACCAGCTTGACGATCTTGCTCAACTGGTTGCCGTTCATGTCCTGCGTCTGATAGGCCGGTGAAATATCGCCGACTTTGAGTTGCGAGAGCGTGCGGAAGTCGGCAATGGCGCTGGGGCCCATGTTGCCGAAATCCTCTTTCAGGAACTTCGTGGCCGTATAGCGTGCGTCGTTAGCGTTGTAATGCTCCAGCAACTCGTGGTTGGTCACGATACCGCCGTTCTGGCGCGAATAGGGATCGTCCGAAAAGCGCAGGGCCGCCTCCTCGAACGTCAGCGAATCGGCGCGGATCAACTCCGCGATGCTGTCGAGCTGCCGGTCGGGCTCGGAGAGCTCTTCGGTGGTGTAGGTCGGGCGGATCAGGATATGACGGCAGTGATAGAGGTTGCCCTTCTTGTCGATGAGCTGGATGAGGTGGAAGCCGTACTGCGTCTCCACGACCTCCGATATCTGCCCCGGTTTCAACTCCGAAAGCGCGTCGGCGAAGGGCTGCACGAAGGTCTGCAACGTCGCAGGCTCCATTTCGCCGCCGTGCAGCGCCGAACCGTCGACCGAATAGATACGCGCCAGCAGGTCGAACTTGGCGTCGCCCGTGATGATGCGTTCGCGCATCTCCAACAGACGCTCGCGCGCGCGGCGCTTGGCCTCGTCGATCGACTTGGGAAACTTGGTGATATGGGCGTAGACGTATTGGTCGCCGATCACGGGCAGGCTGTCCTTGTCGGTCTGGCGGTAGAATCGCTCCACCTCGCCGGGGATGATCGTCACCTTGCCGATCACCTCGCGCTGCATTCCCGAAGCGTAGGCCTCCTCCTCGTAGCGGCGGCGCAGATTTTCACGGATGTTGAAGATCGGGTTGTGCATCTTCGCCTCGACGGCCGGAATCGTCCCTTCGCGGGCGATCATATCCTGCACCTCCTCCTCGACGCGGGCCATGATGTCGGTCTTCATGATCTCCACCGAGTCGATGAGCGCCTGGTTGTAAAGCAACTTCTGCATCATCAGTTGTTCGAGCGCCTCGTTCATCGGGTCGCGGTCGGAGGTATAGCCCTGTTCGCGGCGCGACTCGGTCAACCGCCGCGCGGTGTTCTCCACTTCGGAGTAGGTGATCGACGACCCGCCCACGACGGCCACGACCTTGTCCAGCATCACCTGCTGGGCCCGCACGCCGAAAGCGCAAACCGCCAGCGCAGCACAACACAGAATCCTTGCAAATCTCATATCGTAAAGTCTATAAAGTCTAATTGTTCCTGTTCCCGTAAATTTTCGCCTCGCCTTCCGCCAGCGCCGCGTCGACCAGCTCCTCCTCGTGCGAACGGATCACCTCGGCCTGCCGCAGGTTGAACAGGATACGGCGAATGGTGGCCCGGCGCGTTTCGAGCGGCGCCGTCTGGCCGCTGCCGGCCACCTCCGTCACGAAGAAATAATAGTGCGACTCGTTGTCGCGCAGCTGCTGCACCTCGCCCGATCGGATCAACTGCTCCGATGCCATTCCCTGACGCAGCGGCAGGTTGGCCGCAAAATCGCTCCACGGCGTCCACTCCGCGAACTCCTTCAACTCGAAATCGTTCTTGGCGCAGATGTCGGCCAGATCCTGCAAGCGGTCGGCCGAACTCGCCTTGACCAGTTCGCGCAGTTTGAACGACTGGCGGTGGTTCACCGGAAAGCGCACGATACGCCCCTTGACCAGCGGCCGATCGAGCTTGAACTCCGCCTTGTGAGCGTTGTAGTAGGCCGCAATGTCCTCCTCGGTGAAGGTCGTGTCGATGCGTTCGTCCACATAGAACTGGTCGAGCTTGCGGATCAGCAACGACTGGCGGTAGGCCTCGACCTTCGCCTCGATGTCGTCGGCCGAAGCCGAAAAGAGCTGTTCGGCCTCCGACAGCTTCAACTGCTTGCCGATCCATTTGCGGACATACAACTCGGCGAAGGCGACGCTGTCGTCGCCCGTCAGCCCCGCCGGCAACGCACGGCCGAGTTCCTGCTCGTCGAGCGTCGCACCGCCCGCCTTGGCCAGCGTACGGCCGCCGCCGGTCACGGTCGGCATCTCCCGACAGCCGACGGCCGCCAGCAGCAGAAGTCCTGCCGTTATCTTCGTAACAATTCGCATATCCGATGGGCAAAGATATAATTTTTACCGCAAAAGAACGCTAATCCGACCGGATTATTGTGCTTCGGCTGCCGCCTGCTCCTGCTCCCGCAGGCGCGCGATGGTCTTCCACACCATATAGCCGGCCACGAGGAAGATGCCGAGCGACACGCCGTAAACGACCGTATAGAGCATCTTCAAGCCGTGGGCGGACATCAGTTCGTACAGCGTCGTATGCGCATATCCGAGCGTGAGCAGCAGCATGGCCAGCGCATTGTTGAACGCATGGAGGATCACCACGATGTAGAGCGAATTGGAACGGATATAGATGAATCCGAGCAGCAGCCCCATCACGAAGGCGTTGACGACGGCCGCCGGATAGAAATGGATCACGCCGAAAAAGAGCGCCGAAAAGAGCAATCCGTAAGCCGCGCCGCCCTTGGCGCGGGCGGCGTCGAGCAGAATGCCCCGGCAGAGGAACTCCTCGGCCAGCGGCGCCATGACCACCGTAAGCAGCAGCGCCCGCCAGCCCCGCCCGTAAAAATCGGGGATTTCGGGCAGCAGTTGGAGCAACGGCTCCAACACCACGTTGGTCGCCGCCATCAGGAGCATCCCCCACAGAATCAGCACGGGATTCAGCCCGCGCACGGCGTAACGCCCGAGGCGGCGGTTCCCCCCGCGCAGACGGCGGTAGATCAGCGTCAGGCCGATCATCAGCCCCATCGTCAGCGGATAGGCGTAAAAGTTGAACTGCGCGGCCGCCGCATGGGCCCGGGCGGCAACGGTCTCGTCGGCACTGCCCAGTGCGGCCGCATCGGGCATCCTCGCCCCCGCGAGCAGCAGCACGAACGCCACGACCAGCTGGATGACCACGAACAGCCCTACGAGGGCAAGCAGATCGAACCACGTGGGAAACTTGTAGCGCGGAGCGGCCGGATCGGCAGGAGCGTCGTTCGGGCCGGGAGCCGCCGGCGCTGCGCCCTCCGGCGCGGACGGGGCGGTATCGTCCATGGAAACGGGAACCTCCTCCCGGTGCGATTTTCTGAATTTCATCTGTATAACTTTCACGGTCAACGGTTCGAGAGACCAAAGGTAAGCATTTTTTCGGGAACGTTGCTGAAATTCGATTTAAATTCACTAAATTTGCCCGATTGTAAACCCTTTTTACGAATGGCAAAAATCATCGCACTCGCAAACCAGAAAGGCGGCGTGGGAAAGACCACGACGGCGATCAATCTGGCCGCTTCGCTGGCCATTCTCGGCAAGAAGGTGCTGCTGCTCGACGCCGACCCGCAGGCCAACGCCACGTCGGGCCTGGGCTTCGACATCAATGCCGAGGGCATCTACGAATGCATCACCGGCGCACGCCGCGCCTCGGAGGTGATCCTTCGCAGCGAGGACGTCAAACGGCTGTGGCTGCTGCCGTCGAGCATCAATCTGGTGGCGGCCGACACCGAACTTCCGAAAATGGAACAGGGCCACCACGTCGTCAAGCGGATTCTCGCGGAGGTGCGCGAAGACTACGACTACGTGCTCGTCGACTGCTCGCCCTCGCTGGGATACACCACCGTCAACGTCCTCACGGCCGCCGACTCGGTGCTGATTCCCGTGCAGTGCGAATACCTGGCGCTCGAAGGGCTCTCGAAGCTGCTCAACACGATCAAGATCGTCAAGAGCGGCCTGAACCCCGCGCTCGAAATCGAAGGATTCGTGCTGACGATGTACATGCGCAATCGCCTGAACAACCAGGTCGCCAACGAGGTGCGCGAGCATTTCGGGCCGCTGACGTTCGATACAATAATCCAGCGCAACATCCGTTTGGGAGAGGCCCCCTCGCACGGCAAGCCCGTCATGTTGTACGACGCGGCCGCATCGGGTTCGGTCAATTACCTCAACCTGGCCAAAGAGTTGCTCAAAAGAAACAGGAAAAACGGGAATTGAGTATCGGCGGCCGGTCGGCCGCCATGCGGGAAACGACGCAGACGATCGTCTCTGCGCTCGTGCGAACTTTACGATAGGACGCCGACCGGCCATCGCGAAACCAAGGCCCGCGGCGCATACGGGGAAGTACGATTCCCCGACTTTAATTACGAGACAGTATGAAACAGAAGGGATTAGGCAGGGGGTTGGACGCCATTTTCGGCAACGACCACCTCGACGCAAAACTCAAACCGATGACCGAAATGGCAGAAATCGCCGTCTCGGAGATCATCCCCAATCCCACGCAGCCGCGCACGCAGTTCGACGAGGAGGCGCTCGACGAGCTGGCCGACTCGATCCGCACGCTGGGGGTCATCCAGCCCATCACGGTCAAGCGGCAGGGCGACGGGAAGTACATCATCATCAGCGGCGAACGCCGCTGGCGCGCCGCACAGCGCGCCGACGTGGCCACGCTGCCCGCCTACATCCGCGAGGTGGACGACGAGAACCTGCACGCGATGGCGCTGGTGGAGAACATCCAGCGGCAGGACCTCAACGCGATCGAAATCGCGCTGGGAATGCAGCGGCTCATCGACGAGTGCGGACTTACGCAGGACGCGCTCTCCGAAAAGGTGGGTAAGAAGCGCTCGACGGTCTCCAATTTTCTGCGCCTGCTCAAACTGCCCGACGAGATCCAGCTGGCACTCAAAGAGGGATTGATCTCGGCCGGCCACGCCAAGGCGATCGCCGGAGCACCGGCCGACCGGCAGCTGCATCTGCTCAAACGCTGCATCAAGAAAGACCTCTCGGTACGCCAGATCGAGGAGTTGGTGCGTTCGTTCAACGCGCAGCGTCCCACCGAGCCGGCCGAAGACGAGGAGTATCCCGAAAGCTACCTGCGGCTGGTGGAGCAGCTCGAACGCTTCTTCTCGCAGGAGATCAGCATCAAGCGGTCGAAAAACGGCGGCGGAAAGATCGTCATCGATTTCGCCGGCGACGCCGACATCGAAAAGTTCCTCACCCGTTTCGCCGACAAATAGCGCATGAAATTCCGTCCGGGCATACGTCGTTCGCTGCTCACGGCCCTGCTGGCCGCGGTCGTCTGCATCGCGGCGGCGGAAGCGGCCGTACCCCAGACTCCCCCGCAGGGCGTCAAAGGCGGCTCGGTGTCGCTCGAACGGTTCCGGGGAAAGAAGTCCATCGTGCGGGGCGGACGAATGCCGTTGCCCGACTCGCTGCGGCGCGATTCGCTGGGGCGCGATTCGCTGGGGCGCGATTCATTGCGCACGGCCGTCGACAGCACGCTGCTTAGGCTCGACTCGCTGGGCGGCGCGCTGCTGCCGCAGGATTCGCTACTGCTGCAACTCACCGGCGGCGACTCGCTGCTGCGCGACACGCTGCTGCTCGATTCGCTGCGACGCGATTCGCTGGCGCTCGCACCGGCCGACACCGCCCGCACCGAAAAGAAACGCAACTGGTTCATGAGCGACTCGATGTCGCTGTCGCGCGTCTGCTGGATGTCGATCCCCATCCCCGGCTACGGCCAGATCTACAACAAGCAATATTGGAAACTCCCGATCCTCTACGGCACGTTCGGCACCTCGCTGGCGCTGTACTTTCACGAGAACAAGAAGTTCAAACCGCTCAAACGCCGCTTCGAGGAGATCACGAGCCAGGAGATGTCGCGCACGGAGGAGCTGGACGCCGTGCAGAGCGAAATGATCCGCCACAACACGCGCCGGCAAATCTACCTGTTCGCAGCCATCGGCTCCTACATCTATTTCATCGGCGACGCGGCGGTCAACTACGCCACCAACGACGTATCGTCGGTCAAGAAAGCCACGACGCTGGCCACGATCTGCCCCGCCGCCGGCCAGATCTACAACAAGAGTTACTGGAAGGTTCCCATCGTGCTGGGCGGATTCGCCTCGATGATCTACATCATCGACTGGAACACCCGCGGTTACCAGCGCTTCAAGAAGGCCTACCGCCTGCGCTACGACTACGACCAGAAGGTCGCGGCCCACAACCAATGGAAGGAGGACGTGAAGAACGACCCCGACCTGCCCGAACCCGAAAACCCCGCGTCGTCGACCGACGAATTCAAGGGCCGCTATTCGGCCGATTTTCTCAAAAACCTCAAAAACAATTACCGACGCAACCGCGACCTGAGCATCATCGCCACGGCGGGTCTCTACATCCTTCAGATCGTCGACGCGCACGTCGACGCGCATCTCAAGGATTTCGACGTCTCGGACGACCTCTCGATGCGCATCGAACCCGCAGTCGACTACGCCTTCATCGCCGGCACGGGCGTACGGCCGGTCGTCGGGTTCAACTTCTCGATTAACTTCTGATTATCCCTGTCCGCCGATGAAAACCGCCCTGCGATACGCTCTCCTGCTCACCCTTCTGTCGATCTTCTGCCTCGACGCCTCCGCCGCACGCAAGCGTCCCCGCAAGCGGGCGAAAAAGAATGCGGCCGAAGCGGTCGCACCCGATACGGTCTACATCATCAAATACGTCCAGCCCGTCGATACGGCCGAGGTTCCGCAGCGGCCGAAATTCGGCGAACGCGGCTGCACCGACTATTCGCCCGAAGTACGCGACTCACTCCTGTCGGGATGGTACCGGCGCAACGTCGTCGCCTCCTACGACGACTTCTTCGACCGCTACGTCTCGGAAGACACCACCGCAAACGGCTCCGAAGACGCGACGCCCGACTCGGTCTACGCCCGCCGGCTGCAACAGCTCGTATCGCCCGTCCAACTCCCCTACAACCCTATCGTCCGCGGTTACATCGCCCGCTACACCAATCCCCGCTACGGTACGATCAGCCGTATTCTGGGGTTGTCGCAATACTATTTCCCGCTGATCGAGGAGGAGCTGATCAAGGCGGGGCTCCCCGTCGAACTGCGGGCGCTGCCGATCATCGAATCGGCGCTCAACCCGACGGCCGTGTCGCGCATGGGCGCCGCAGGTTTATGGCAATTCATGCCTTCGACAGGAAAACTCTACGGACTGGAAGTCAACTCGCTCATCGACGAACGCTACGATCCCGTGCTGGCGACCCGCGCCGCCTGCCGCTACCTCAAAGACATGTACGCCGTCTTCGGCGACTGGATGCTGGCGATCGCCTCCTACAACTGCGGGCCGGGGAACGTCAACAAGGCCATCGCCCGTTCGGGCGGCGGCAAGACCTTCTGGGAGATCTACGACTACCTGCCGCGTGAAACGCGCGGCTATGTCCCTGCCTTCATCGGCGCCTCCTACGCCTACGCCTACCATAAGCAGCACGGCATCGAACTGACCGAACCGCCCCTGCCGCTGGCCGTCGACACGATCCGCGTCACGAAACTCATGCATCTGGGACAGGTCGCCTCGACGCTCGACCTCCCGATCGAAGTGCTTCGCCAGCTCAACCCCCAGTACCGGCTCGACATCATTCCGGCCACCGGCAAACACTACACGCTCGTGCTTCCGCAGGAGTATGCCTGCCGCTACATCGCCTGCGAGGAGGAGATCCAGCGCAAGGATTCGCTCTATCTGAAAGAGTATATCAACCCGGTCAACGTCGCCAAGAAACGTGCGGCGACAAGCAGCTACCTCACCCACACCGTCAAACGGGGCGAAACGCTCGGCTACATCGCCCGCAAATACCGCGTTTCGCAGCAGACGATCATGCGCGACAACCGTATCCGCAACGCCAACCGTCTGAGCATCGGCCAAAAACTGAAAATTCGCCGCCGATGAACACCCCGAACGATACCATCGTCGCGCCCGCCACTGCCGCAGGCGGCGCGATCGCCATCGTGCGCATGAGCGGCCCCTCGGCACTCGCGATCTGCGACACCGTATTCAGCGGCGCACGGCGGGCGGGCGAAGCGGCCGGCTACACGGTGCTCTACGGCACGATCGCCGACGGCGCACGCGTGCTCGACGACGTGCTGGTCACGGTTTTCCGTGCGCCGCACTCCTACACCGGCGAAGATGTGGTCGAGATCTCGTGTCACGGCTCTCGGTACATCGTCCGCGAACTGCTCGCACTGCTGGTTCGCCGCGGCGCCCGCATGGCGACGCCCGGCGAATTCACCTCGCGTGCCTTTCTCGGCGGCAAGCTCGACCTGTCGCAGGCCGAAGCGGTTGCCGACCTGATCGCTTCGGGTTCGCGTGCGGCACATACGCTGGCCACCGACCAGATGCGCGGCGGTTACTCCGCCGAGTTGGAAACGCTGCGCGGCGAGTTGCTGCGGCTCGCCTCGCTGCTCGAACTCGAACTCGATTTCGGCGAGGAAGAGGTCGAATTCGCCGACCGCACGGAACTCCGCGCCGCAATGGAGCGGATCGGTGCGAAGATCGACCGGCTGATCGACTCCTTCGCCCTGGGCAACGCCATCAAGGAGGGTGTCGCCGTCGCAATCGTCGGCCGCCCCAACGTCGGGAAAAGCACGCTGCTCAACCGTCTGCTCAACGAGGAGCGGGCGCTGGTATCCGAAATTCCCGGCACGACACGCGATTTGATCGAAGCCACGCTGAACCTCGACGGCATTCTCTACCGGTTTATCGATACGGCGGGTCTGCGCACGACCGACGACACGGTCGAGCGCATGGGCATCGAACGTACCTACGCCAGTGTCGCCCGCGCGCAAATCGTCCTGCAAGTGTTCGATGCCGCCGACCCCGCCGTCGAGCCCCTCGACCTCCGGCCTGACCAATGCCGCATCCTGGTCGCCAACAAAATCGACAGGATGGATCCGGCAGCCGCACCGGTATCGCTGCCCGACGGGGCACTGCCCCTCTCCGCCCGCGAGGGCAGGGGAATGGAACAGCTGTTGGAAAGACTGCGCGCAGCCGTCGACGCCTCGGCGCTCGACGACGGCCGGACGATCGTCTCCAACAGCCGCCACTACGAAGCGCTGCACCACGCCCGCACGGCGCTCGACGCCGCCCTCGGCGGTCTGGAAACATTACCCTCCGACCTGCTCGGCGAAGAGATCCGACAAGCGATCTTCCATCTGGGCACCATCACCGGAGAAATCACCACAGACGAGGTCCTCGGTCAGATTTTCTCGAAGTTCTGCATCGGCAAGCATGCACAGCGTATCACAGCCGGTAACCCCAACAAACGCTGTCCATTCTCGTTTTTTGACGTGAAAGGCTGG
>ENA-UEQK01001205-UEQK01001205.1-human-gut-metagenome-genome-assembly--contig:-NODE-1205-length-16519-cov-63.657158_pt1 | contig 16519 bp, 13 predicted proteins | sample MGYA00242939_ERZ507942 | MGnify/ENA primary metagenome ERZ507942 (study PRJEB26167, sample SAMN06115485) | human gut metagenome | host: Homo sapiens | place: China:Chongqing | collected 2015-03-30... | reverse complement strand
CCGCTAATTTAAGTGAAAAATGAAAAGTTAAAAATCCAATAGCCAATGTTAGCATAAAATTGTGATATAATGTGAAAATGGAAGTTAGCGGATTGAAAATTGGCTAACGCTGAACTCTGTTTCTTATACTTCTTACCGGCGGATTAATTTCATTGATTGTCGGCTGCTCTCGGCATAACCAAATGAGATTTGCTTCTGCTCTCACTTGCACGACAATTGAAAATTCCCCGGAACATTACCAAATGTAGTGCGTCTTAATTTTTAGCGGATTAAATAAATCCTTATATTTAATTCCGGCAGATTTCAAATCAGCCGGAACAATAGCAACGTAGTGCTTCTTACGAAAGTGAAAAGTTAAAAGTGAAAAACGAAAAATCCAAATGTATTGTGGTTTCTACTTGTAAGCAATACGTTTGCATTTGGATTTTTCATTCTTCACTCTTCGTTCTTCACTTAAACACGCACTACGTTAGCATATGACTTTAACTACTAGCCAACTCCGTTGGCGATAACTCCTCTAACTACTTTAACTACTTAAAACGAATCTACTGATTCGGATTCTTCACATACCCCTGGTATTTCGGAGTCAGGTCGGCCATAATCTCCTTATAGCTTATGTCCATGCGCTTGCTTATGTCTTCGGCACCCTGTCCTTCGGGATATATCGGCTTATGGATAGTCAGTGTCAGCGGATGCCATTTCACCCAGAACCATTTGTTTGTCCTTGGCAGCACGTCGAAAGAGCCGTTGATGGTCAGCGGCACTACGGGCAGCTGAAGCTCGTCGGCAAGCATGAAGGCGCCACGCTTAAACGTACCCATATGACCTGTAAACGTGCGCGAGCCTTCGGGGAACACCACCACGCTCATTCCGTCTTTCAGCGTGTGGCGTGCCTTGTCGTATGTCTCCTTTACCTTGCTCGGGCCGCGCTTGTCTACAAATATCTGGTGAGACATCTCGCAGGCAAAGCCAACGAGAGGAATCTTGCGCAGCTGGTGCTTCATCATCCATTTGAAGTTGCGTCCCAGATGACCGAATATCAGAAATATGTCGAACGAGCCCTGATGGTTGCTCACAAACACATACGACTCGTTGTGCTTCAGGTTCTCGCGTCCCACAACCTTTACCGGCAGAAACAGCACCTTGAGTATGGCTGCTGCCCACAGCTTAGGCGGATAGTAGCCCCAGAAGTGACCGTTGCCAAGCACGCAGCCCACGCTCGTGGTGAGCGACGTAAGTATGGTGAGCACGAGTATTATCGGCAGCGCGATGCATATTTGATATATTCGGTAGATGTATCTCATTGTAAGTTGTTTTTATCGTTTTTTCGTTAGAATAATATTTGCGGTTAACCTGTCTGTGATGCCTGCTGCATCTGTGGCAGCCTTGTCTGCCTCGGTGAGCGTTGTCGTGTCTGATAAGCCGGGGCGCTCATTCCCTTGCTCGTATTCTGATATTGCGCGGCTTGCGCTTTATGCCTGTATCGCCTTGCGTCCGTACAGGCCGTTTTTGCGCAGCAGCGTTGTTGCGGTTATGGTGTTGCAGCAGGGCAGCGGCCCTGCTGCATGTCCCTTCCTGCTGTCAGTCTTTAATCTTGGGATACTTGCGTGTCCATCCGTCCCAGCGCAGACGCATCACACCGAAGAAAGCCTCGCCGAATATGCCGCCGCTCATCTTCGACACGCCTTCACGTCTGTTGACGAATATCACGGGCACTTCCTTAATCTTGAAGCCTATCTTGTATGCCGTAAACTTCATCTCTATCTGGAAGCCGTAGCCCTTGAAGCGTATCTTGTCCAGCTCTATGGTTTCGAGCACGCGGCGCTTGTAGCACTTAAATCCCGCAGTGGTGTCGTGCACCTTGAAGCCCGTCACCATGCGCACATACTTAGATGCAAAATAGCTCATCAGCACTCGTCCTATAGGCCAGTTAACCACGTTCACTCCGCTCACGTAGCGCGAGCCTATGGCAACGTCGTAGCCCTCGTCGTGGCATGCCGAATAGAGGCGCGGCAGGTCGTTGGGGTCGTGACTGAAGTCGGCGTCCATCTCGAATATATAGTCATATCCGTGCTCCAGGGCCCATTTAAAGCCCGTTATGTATGCCGTGCCCAGGCCCAGCTTGCCGCTGCGCTCAATGATAAACAGACGGTCGGCAAACTCGCTCTCCATCAGTCGGTGAACTATAGCCGCGGTGCCGTCGGGCGAGCCGTCGTCTATCACGAGAATATTAAAACATTTTTCAAGCGAGAACACCGCCCTTATAATCTTCTCGATGTTCTCTTTCTCGTTATACGTAGGTATAATGACTATGCTGTCGCTTTTGTTCATGTCCTGAATGTCTTTTGTTTATGCGTGCTATATATGTATTGTCTCCCTCCGGCTGGCGTCGTCATGGAGCCTTCAACGTTGTTGTCTTCTTCTTCAGATAAAGCAACTCTCAGTCGTGCCCGTGCGTCCTGTCTCCCCGGTCAGTCCTGTCTGCCGCTTATCTTATGTGCAAAGATAATGCAAATCGAGAGCAGAATCATCAAGTCTTGCTTGAATGTTATGCCTAGATGCCGCTTATCTTATGCAAAGATAATGCAAATCGAGAGCAGAATCATTAAGCTTGCTTGAATGTTATGCCGAGATGCAGCTTATCTTATGCAAAGATAATGCAAACCGAGAGCAGAATCATCAAGCTTGCTTGAATGTTATGCCGAGATGCAGCTTATCTTATTGCAAAGATAATGCAAATTGGCATAACTACAAAATAAAAATTTGCCAACGGAGCCATTATTTTTCGTCCTTGCCTTTTAAAATGACGTTTTTCAGTCAATTTGCTTTATTACATCACGTTTTGCGTAACATTATTTATGACTTTTTTATCAATCGCAATACCATGAACCATAGTTGCCCCGTAGTCCGCAACATTGACATGAGCGACACTTCTTATCCCCAATCGCCCGATTAATATTTGTCAGCTCCCCAGTCCGGTCGCCTTTTCACGTCCGGACATTCGCATCATAAAAATAGTCTCGAAAAATCGCAAGTATTTGTGTTGTTTTATGTTTCAAATTGAAAGATTATGTCTTTGTATATGGCTTCTTGTTAAGCAAGTTCAATGCATTTTCTTCTAAACTGTTAATGGCTGAGTTTTGCCTCGTAACTCGGCCACTTTTACATCAAAAGTCATAGGTTTTTTATGCGTAAATCATAGGTTTGTTTTTGGGAAATAATAAGGTGGATAGTTAAGAAGACGGAGAAACGCAGCTTGAGGTCAGAATAGACCAAGATACGGTATGGCTGAATGCCTATCAGATAGCCGAACTGTTTGGGCGCGATTCAAAAACAATCCGTAAGCATATAGCCAATGCCATAAAAGAAGAACTAGCAGGCGAAGTGGTTGTCGCAAATTTTGCGACAACCACAGAACATGGTGCGATAAAAGGTAAAAGCCAGACACATGATGTACGTTTCTATAACCTTGATGTCATCATTTCTGTCGGTTATCGGGTCAAATCAAAAAAAGGTGTGGACTTTCGCCGATGGGCAAACAAGGTGCTGAAAGAATATTTAATAAAAGGCTATGCCGTCAATAAGGCCCTGACAGAACAACACTATAAGGAGCTAAAGCAGCTTGTTAACGTATTGGGCAGAGTATAGCTGCAACTCTCTTCTTATGGTTTATGGCAGGTAACGGCATTCTCTATAATCCTGATGGCATCAAACGCATAGCCGACAACACTCTTGTTGCCCTTACGCTGATGATAGCCGAGAGCTGCACGGAAGAAAAGGACGTGATGGTGAAAGTAGTTGTAAACCTGATTAACAAGAATAATTATGAGTAAGACAAACTACAAGCGCTTGGGCGGATTATATCCGCGAAGTGGAGAATAAGAACAACACGCATTTTTTGCGTATTGATAGAGTGAAACATCTTGTTTTCTTTTGTTCTTTGAATGTTATTATTTCCATAGGCTATTGCATGAAAAGCCAGTGCGTTACGCAATTTCACATTTAGGCAAATAAGGTGCTGGTAAAGATAATATTTATTGTTACGATGAATTGTACATTACAATAAAATTGAACTATTATTTTTGAGAATGTTAGATAGTTTTGATTGAAGAGAAATATGGTGTTGAGCATGACGGGGGACAACAAAGAAAATTAATGTGAATTGTTGTCAATAAGTTGTATAGTGATAAATTTGATGTTTTCTAAGTATATTCGCCAACAACGATTAGTAGAGATATAATTTTTTACAATCCTTTTAATAATGAACCACATAATATAAGAATTAATGAATTTATTAATAATAAAATTTTTATGTTTTATTATAATCTTCTCATATTTAATCACTATTTTTGCAAAAACTAATTATATCCTTTTAAATCAATATGGCAAACAAAAACATACAATCTGTAGAACCTAATATTGCTGACTTAGCTAACGGATGGCTCAAATCATATAAATTAAATTACAAATTAGAGCAAGAAGCACTTAATCCTGAAATAGATAAAGCACTTGCTGATTATTTTACCAAAAATGGCGGTAGTGGAGCTAACCGCCCAGACGCAAAATTACTCTTGCGAGACAAGAAACTTAAAGATTATCCAGTTTTAATAGAATATAAAGGTTATAAAGATCGTCTTGTAAAACTTGACGCTAATGGGTATGTAGAGAATAAAAATAAAAAAAATGAATGGCTATTCAAAAATATAAAATCGTATGCCGTTAATGGTGCCGTTCATTACGCAAATGCCATTTTGCATCTAACAAATTTTACGGACATTATAGCTATTGGTGTAACAGGATATAAAGATGAGTTTGGCAAATTACAACATGAAATAGGTGTATATTATATTTCCAAAAAAAATTTGGGAGTTGGACAAAAAGTCGGAGATTATTCTGACTTGTCATTTTTAGCACCTACAAATTTTGATGCCTTTATTGAAACTGTCGAGTCTCTAAATCTTACCCAAGAAGAAATAGACAAAATAAAAGAGCAACGGGAAAGAGAAATATCAATTAGTCTAACTAAACTGAATAATGATATTTATCAGAATGAACATGAACATGGCCTAAAAGAAGAAGATCGTATTTATTTGGTAGCAGCTTCTATTATAGCAACCTTAGGTGTTCCTGGAAAAGTAGTTCCACTTGAGAAGTCTGATTTAAAGTCTTCATCTGAAAAGGGTAATACAGATGGAGACATAATAATAAGAAAAATAAAAGCTTTCTTGAATGAAAGAAACTTGCCAGAAGGGAAAAAACAGCTTATTATAAGGACTCTTGAAAACACTCTTACAACAGACAATATCAATAAAGTAGAAAACGGTGAGAGCCAATTGAAAAGAGTTTTTACTAAAATTATTGATGACTTAGGCATATATTATAAAATCGGACTTACAACTGATTTCACAGGAAAGCTTTTTAATGAAATGTACAGTTGGCTTGGCTTTACACAAGACAAGCTTAATGATGTAGTGCTTACTCCTTCGTATGTAGCCAAACTGTTAGTAAAACTTGCTCGTGTAAATAAAGATTCTTATGTTTGGGATTTTGCTACCGGCTCGGCAGGATTATTAGTTGCAGCCATGAATGAAATGCTAATTGATGCAAAAAATAATATAACATCTCCTGATGAATTAGCGAAAAAAGAAATAAATATAAAAGCCAAACAATTGTTAGGTATAGAATTGCTCCCAAGTGTGTACATGCTTGCTATCCTGAATATGATTCTGATGGGAGATGGCAGTTCTAATATTCTAAATGAAGACTCTCTTAAAGATTTTGACGGAAGCTATGGATATAGCGATGAAAAAGACAAGTTTCCTGCTGATGCTTTTGTGCTTAATCCACCATATTCTGCAAATGGCAATGGAATGAACTTTGTAGAAAAAGCTCTTAGTATGATGAGCAGAGGATATGCAGCAATCATCATACAAGGTTCAGCAGGTTCTGGTAAGGCTATTGACTATAATAAGAGAATTTTGAAAAGAAATACTCTTTTGGCAAGTATAAAAATGCCAGCAGATTTATTTATTGGGAAATCAAGTGTCGAGACCTATGTTTATGTTTTCCGTGTAAACGAAGCGCATAAAAAAGACGACATTGTTAAGTTTATCGACTTCTCAAATGATGGTTATACACGCACAAACAGGAAAAAAGCAAGTTGTAATTTGCGTGATACAGATCATGCAAAAGAACGTTATGAAGAAGTAGTAAACCTCGTTCGATTTGGAAAAAGTAAGCTACATTATTTTACAGAAAAAGAATATTACGAAGGTACGATAGACCCTGAAAGCGGTAAAGACTGGAATAAGACAGCTCCTATTGATACTAAACCTACTTTGCAGGATTTTAAGAAGACTGTAAGCGATTATCTTGCTTGGGAAGTATCAATGCTTTTGAAAAATCAGCTTATAGAAAAAGATCGCTTGGGAAAATAAATGCCTCACTTAATAGAATGTTGCGGACGGTTAAGTGGGGCGAATACAAGACAAGCGAATTGTTTAAGCCGCAAAAAATAACAAAAATGTTATCTAAGGAAGATTTATCAGATCAATTTTGCTTTCCTGCATATTCTTCCGAAACGACTAATAACGGAATAATAGGATATACTAATACTCCTGAGTTTATTTGTGATGAAACGCATCCTGTTTATATTACATTTGGAGATCATACAAGAACATTTAATATTGCGACAAATAGTTTTTCTGTTCTTGATAATGTAAAAGTGCTTTTACCGACAATTAGTAATATCCATTGTTTGTTATGGATTATTACCGCTTGGCAGAAACAGATACCAAATCTTGGATATGCGCGCCATTGGAAAATCGCTAAAGATTGTGTGATAAAACTTCCTACTCAAAATAATGAAATTGATTTCAATTTTATGGAATCATTTATGGTAAAGCTGGAAGCTGAGTGCTTGGCTGAGCTGGAAGCATATTTATCTGTAACAGGATTGAACAATTATAATCTAACAGATGAAGAACTAAAAGTTTTAAAGAATTATAATAATTTGCCATTTAAAGATGTTCCTGTCCCGGATTTGTTTGAAGTAAATAACGCAAGTAATATCCTTTCAAAGGATATAGTAGAAAATAGTGGAGAATATCCATACTTGTGTGCAAGTGCTGACAATAATGCTGTAAGCACTTATATTTCTTATGATAAAAAATATATGGATAAAGGTAACTGTATCTTCATTGGAGGAAAAACATTTGTCGTAACTTATCAAGAAAAAGATTTCTTCTCTAACGATAGTCATAATTTAACATTGCGGTTAAAAGAAGAATCAAAAAGGAGTAAGGATATTCAACTTTACATTGCAACATGCGTTAATAAGAGCTTAGGTCACAAATATTCTTGGGGAAATAGTATTAGTAACAAAAAAATTAAAAATGATGTTATTTCGTTACCATGTTTAGGAGAATGTATTGATTATGATTCAATGCCAGTCTTAATTTCCGCTATAAAAAAGTTGGTTATAAAAGATGTTGTTTTATATGCAGATAAAAGAATAAAAGCTACAAAAGAAATTATAAAATAAGGAGTAATATTATGGAAAATCAAATAAAACAGAATATTATAGAATGCCGGAAGGTTGTAGAAGATATTCGTCTTTCCATAAATAATGGGAAATGTGTTAGTTGCTCGACTTCCACATGTAAACATTTATCAAGTCTGAATAATGCACTCAAACAGTTGGCTGAAAATATTAAACTTGATTTACCAATAGAATCACAGCAAATACAAGAATATTTGCCAAGGTTAGTTGGAGTTCCACGAGTTAATCCTTTTGATTTTGGAGCTATTATCGCTATAATAAATATAATTCAAGCAAGATATAATCTGACAAACAACAGTAAACAAAAGAAAATCTTTATCAGCCATTCGTCTAAAGACAAACATATTGTTCAAATATTTGTTGATGACATTCTGCAATTAGGAATTGGACTAAAGCCAGAACATATATTTTGTACCTCTATTGAAGATATGGGGATAAAGAATGGAGAGGATATTAGAAGACATATTCACGACAATATAAAAAATGCAGATTATTCTATTCTGCTTATATCCAAAAACTATAAAAAGAGTGAAATATGTTTGAATGAAATGGGTGCTGTATGGGCATACGATAACAAAGTTAGGTTTTACTTGTTGCCTGATGCTGATTTTGATAGTATTGGATGGTTATGTAATACAAGGATAGCAGAAAGAATAGATAGTTCTATTGCTTTAGATGAATTACATGAGCAATTACAAAAATATTATTCTTTACAAAATACATCCATTACAAGTTGGAGTAGGCAGAGAGAAAAATTTCTTCAAGATATAAAACGTATTTAATTATAATTCTGTATGTTTCAAGCAAATGTATATAAAATGATAATCTATGAGAAAGTTATTAAATATGGTACATTCGTTTATGACGGATGTTGATAGAGTAGAATTAGAATTAAGTTGGATTAGAAAACTATGGTATGTAATAGTGCTGATAGTAACAAGCATTTACGTCTTGTGTAATTTCCCTGAACTAGTAGATTTTACCTTCTTCGACCAGTTTAACGGAAAGAACTTAATATTCATTCTGTGGTTGTTATTAATATTAATACCCTTATTTGATAACTTTGAAGGTTTCGGAATTCGTTTTAATACGCATAAAATGATAGAGTCAAATAAGATTTCGAGTCAATTGGCTGATGATGTATTGAAAAGAGGTCCTAAAGGCTACGATGAATTAACGAAAGAATGGGAAACATCTCAAAAGGAAAAAAAGGATGAATAATTATTATAACCGGGTATTAGCTCGTAAATATATAAAAGAAGTAATCGAAGATGGTCTACAAAAGGCAAAAGACAGAAATCTTTCTTCGGAGGTTTGTAATGCTTGGATTGAATATTCAAGAAGAATGGTGGAATTAACAACCAAAGATTATAACCCATCAATACTTCTAAACTATTTAAGGGTCATAAACAATACGTTTACATCTTCTCATTCACCACTAGATAAGTTAAATATGTGTTTAGAATATCTAATTGGCATTTTTAATTTATTATAAAATAGATGTATCAACTGCTGTTTTACAGATATCATGATGTTGAGATTAGGGTAGTGTTTCACTAAGTGTGTCTGAAGCAAGTCTGCCTTAGGAGTGATGATGCAAAGTTAATGGATCATTTTGTATATTAACGTGAGTTCGACGAATTTAGAATAATGCAAGCTGTGTGTCAATCGTTCTTGTAACATTGATACATGGCTTCTTAGGAAAACAGCAATATGTCGCAATTGCACTCAAGAGGTTTACGATAAAATTATCAAAGGTCCTATGCCTTGAATGTTCCATTTGTGCTATATTTTTGAGTTCGTCATTGACAGTTTTAATAATGGCCCGTTTCCTGAGAAGCAGTTTGTCAGAAACGGACATCAGTGCACCTTTCATATTGCTCTTCAACTTGGTTATAAGTTGTATTCCATCAACGAATAATTTCTGAAACAGATTCTTTCCTGTATACCCCTTGTCCCCGACAAGCTTTCCATATATAAACTCTACAAAGGTTTTATATTCAAGCGGTTTACGGTCATCAACATCACCAAGCGTAATCATGAAATTCAAGAGTTCTCCTCATTCGTTGCATATGAGATGTAATTTAAACCCGAAGAACCGGCCCATGAGTCATTTACCTTTTTGTGCTATTCCTTTGAACGTCTTATGGATGTGGATTCTCTGGTTTTTACATACTCGTAAAGGAATACTATAAACGAAGCAGATGTCTATACATTTACCAAAAAAGAAACCTCTTGATGAAAAGAGCCAACGAGATGGCAACGTCTTTTTCCAATTGAACAAAACGGTTGTAAGAAACGACCTTTGGAAAGAAATGGCGCATATGTTTGCAGACTTTTTCCTGATAGAAATGCCTCAAACAACGTAATCTTGAGTCATGGAAAAGTATCATGATGAGCATGATTTTCGCTTTGGACATGGTGAAATCATGATGATATTTGCGCTTTGCTGTTGGTTTAAACGTATATTTTGCCGTCATAGCATCAAAAAACTTGCAGAAATCATCTGCCATACAAAATAATTCTATAACTTTGCAGTCGACGATTATAGCAATTATTGTTTGTAATCTTCTGTAAATTAACACTATAAAGATACAACAATTTTCGCTAATCACCAAATTTTCAAGGATTTATAATTCGTCGAACTCACGTTAAGTTATGCATAAAATATTTGTCTATTAAATGCCTGACTACTTTTAATATTTTAATATCAACAATGTACACAACTTTTTATCAATAAACCTTTTATGATTTATTCCCACTACCGAGTATTGGTTAATCTTAGTATATATTAGTTGCTTATGGCTGTAAGTTACACTTTAAAAGATAATAGGTCTATAGAAGCGAAAGTCACTTTTTTGCGTATAGCTCCAAATAGCAAAAGACAAACTCTTAATGATATATTCACCAAGTTGTCAGATTTATCTTGGATTAACAGAATGACGCCTCCTGCATTACACAAATCGTTTGAAATTCGTGCGAAGCGTACATTGGATAAGTTTATGGACATTATTAATAAATCAGCAACCTTACCAGCTGTTGATGCCGTTGTAACAGATGCGGCTGAGTACATCGTTTCAGTGTTAGCACAAGAAGCCATAGTTAAAGAATTGGGTTATAGGGAAATTCCTCTTCCTGAAGTTTATAAACAACAAAAAAGTCAAAATCCAGGATTTGATTTTATAGTTTTAAATGCGCGGGATGTTGTATTATTTGGTGAAGCCAAGTTTGAAAGTGGGAAAAATGCATACGGTAGTGCTCTAAGTCAGATTGTACGTTTTATATCTGAACAAAACGATATTGCTGATTTAGTTGAATTATATATTTTGATACCAGTTCAAGTAAATAAAGTTAATCAAGGTGATAAAGGTTTTATAGCAGCCTTTTCATCAACAAATTTGAATACAAATCGGCTTATAAACCATATACAAAATAATCTTAATTATAAGACCGCTAAAGGATATGATGAACTTATATTAGTTGCAGTAGATATGTTATGATTAAGAATGTAATAAGTCAAATCGTTCAAGGAAAGAACCTTCAATATATTTTAAATAAGACTCTTGCTAGAATATATTCTGAAGGTCCTGTCCATATTACAGATATGGAGATTTTATCTTATTTTGCAACATATAGAAAAGAACTTATTGATGAGCACATGAATGAACTTCTTCTCTATATGGGCATGTATTATAAAGTAAGTGATGTTGAACCACAAACTTTAAAAGAGTTAGTTCAAACAACATATCGGGATGTAATAAAAGCAGATTTAGGAGAGTGTTATACACCAGTTCAAGTTAATATTATTGATAGTATTAAATCAAATAAATGTTTTAGCTTTTCTGCTCCAACTAGTACAGGAAAATCGCACGTTTTTAGAAGACTAATTTTAGGTTCAGAGAAAGATATAGTAATTTTTGTTCCTTCAAGAGCCCTTATAAATGAATATTATATAACACTGTGTAAGAACATTCCTGATAAAAGTATAAACATATTAACATTCGTTGACAAATTGAACACACTTAAAGCTAAACGTTCGATATTTATTCTTACCCCAGAAAGAGCTAGTGATTTGTTTAGTCGTTCAGGTGAGTTTGACATAGAATATTTTTTATTTGATGAAGCACAGTTAGGTGAGGAAATATCTATAAGAGGACTTATATTTGATAGTGTTGTTAGACGTGTATCCAAATTCTATCCTAACGCTAAGATGGTATTTGCACAACCTTTTGTTGCAAATCCAGAGGCTCAATTTGGTAAGAATTTTATTCCCGACAACGTGTCCTTAGGTATTCCATATCGTCAACGTAATGTCGGGCAAATCTTTTATAGTTATGATAAAAGCGAAAATAAATTTTATCATATTGGCATTGATGCTAAAGTCATGGGGCCAAAATTTTCTTTAATGAGTGATCCCATAGAACTTACACTATTGTCTGGAGGCACTGTTTTATTTTATGTTTCTAAATCAAATATTGCTAAAGATAAAGTATTTGTTGATTATAAAAAATACATAGATTTATGTGGTGATATAGATAAGGATTTGATAAAAGAGTATCAAGATAGATTTAAAAACTATACTGGGGCTAAGGACGATCATAATAAGTTTTTTTATTCGGCATCATTAGAATTACTAAAAAAAGGGGTTGTCGTGCATCATGGCTCTATGCCTTTAAAAATGCGCTCTATAATTGAAGATTTTATTAATGCTGGTTTATGTAGAATTTGTTTTGCAACAAGTACTATTGAGCAAGGAATCAATATGCCGTTTGACGCTGTATATATTACGCGATTTGAAAAGAGTAAGCCATTGGCTATAAAGAATCTTATTGGAAGAGCTGGCAGGTCAACATCCTATAAGAAACTTGATGTGGGTAAGGTTATTATCAAGAGTAATAATGTTACGGATTTCAGAAAAATTGTTACTAACGATTATACAATACGTACAACTTCATTACTTGAGAATCCTGTTGAAGAATTAGGAACGGATTTTGATGATTTTAGAGAATCTATTATAAATGGAACATTCATAGAAGAGTTTAATATGCCAAAAAAACAGTTAAACTTTTTAAGCAATGAAGAGTTACAAAACAAAATATCAAAAACGATTTCTATACTCGTCAATCAGGACAATACACTTGTTGATATTTATAAGCTACCAACAGCAGAAAAGGATTCTATATTCCAACTTCTAATAGAAATATATGAAAATCATTTAAATAGAAATGTTACAGAAGCTGAAAATGTTATTTTATTACATGCTCTACATATCTTGTTCTATAGAATGTACTTTAAAACATTTAGCGCAATATGTAAGGTGCGATACAAATTTTTATGTAACTTTAAAGAAATCAAACGACTTCAGGTTTTAGGTCGTGATTATAGTAGGATTAAAGTTAATTATCTCCCTGCATATGCTGATATTCCAAACTTAAAATTAAGCAAATTCCCATTGGTAGATAGGTCTACAAAAGTAAAAGATGTTGATTTCGATGTAGTCGTGTATGATACATATGATTTTTTAGATAAACTAATAGGTTTTAAATTATCGGATATATATTACGCCGCTTTTAAAATTAATTTTGAAAATACACATGATGAAAGAGTGTTGACATTTGCTAATTTAATTAAATATGGTACATCTAATGCAAAAGAAATTTATATGATAAGATATGGTTTATCATTAGATGATATAAGTATATTGGAACCTTATATTTTGAGTATAGATACCAAAGGAATTAAAGTCTCTCCTGATTTCTATGATTTGCCATCAGACATTAGAAAGCCTTTAGAAAGATTTGTTTAAGATGCATATTATTTATCTTGAAATTAATTGGTAAAGAGAATTTGTATATAATAACTGAAAAGTAAGCAATTAAAGAAAAAGAACAGAACTTTAAATAAAAAGTAAAAGCAACAATTAAAATATAGTAGAAAAACAAAACAAGAAATAATTCGTTGGCAGAATTAAATATCCACTAATTTAATTTTGCCAACGAGAATGTAAAATCGAACTCGCGTTAAATAAATTGCAAAAATTGGAATTATTAATTCTTCCCCGATGTAAGATGTAATACGTGTATTTATGAATGAATATATAAAATTGATAGAAAATGCTCGTAAGAAAGCAATACGTCCACTATGTAAGTGTATGTATCCGTCATGTGATAAGGAACCTATAAAATCTCATACCTTTCAAAAGAATGGTATGCTTAGAAAAATTGCAGAAAAAGGCAAGGTTATGTCGTTTGACTATAAATCATTATATTTATTATTAAATAATGAAATTCCTATAGGTTATAAGGAAAGAGGTTGCCAAGAAAAATTTTTTTGGTTTTATGGCTTTTGTTCTAATCATGATACAAAAGTATTCCAACCAATAGAGAAACCAGAAGAAGATGTTGATTGGAGGAATGTCAGGAATCAGTATTTATTAGCGTACCGTACTATTTGCCGAGAACTTTATATAGATTTTCAAGTGAAAGAAATTCTGTATAATCTTTGCCAATATTATACAGATGAAATATTTATAGAATTGTCAAATATCAACTGTTCTATTCAAGAAATAATCAAGTACAAAAGACTGTTTGAGGAGGGTATTTTTAATAATAATTACTCAAAGTATTATTTCAAAATTTTAGAATTGCCATTTAAATTGGAGTTATGCTTAGCTTCACCCATTACAATTAGTGAGGAATTAAAGGGATTTTGTTTTAATACAGAGCAAAAACAACTTGAACAGATAAATATAGTAGAGGTATTCCCATACAAGAATCACACAATGATAATTTTGGGATTCCTTAAAGAAAGCCCCAATAAATGGATGAACAAGATATATGAGAATTTGCATTCAGACAATATTAACGATATTTGTATATCCTTACAAGATTTCTTGTTTCGTTCAGAATATCATTGCATTTCAAAAAAATTATATTATGAGATAAAAGATGAACTTCCGCAATTTTTTCAAGAATGGTGTCGTCTAAAACGTATGTATAATCCACAACTTGAATACAAATCAAATATTTTAAGAAAGCCCGTAATGAAATTATTAGGATATAGCAACGAGGATATTATGCAATAGGACAACATAATCCTGTATTTTACATTTACACAAAATATTTTATAGTGCCTCCATCCACGGGTGCTACTAATGGAGAAATATTGAGACCTTTCTTCAGAAAGGACGGATTATACATAAAATATGATAACCTACGTCTGGCATCCCAAGCCAATCTGCCAATTTCCTCATCCCAAAGGATTACTTTTAACGACTGTACCATAAGTTTACGTTATTTAGAGTGTCTGACACGTTGCGCCTTTTTATCATCCTTACGCATCAGATAAGGAGATTCAGGCAACTCAGGAAGAAGGTTGTCTATCGTGTTAATCTGACCGACTACTTTCAGCAACAAGATAAATGTTGACAACGAAATATTGCCTGCAGTACCATTTTCAAATTTGTGTATGGTTGTAAGGCCAATGCCTGACTGCTCTGAAACATCTTTCTGAGTAAGATTGCAACGGATTCTATATTCTTTGAATCTGTTGCCTAATAGCCTTACAAGCTCAGGCGTAGAGTATTCATAAAAGTCTACCATATTATTCTTGTTTATATATCATTATGATGATAGTTATGCTTGTTTTTAGTTGTTAATCTTCAACATTGTGAATGTTATAAACGCAAAGCTATGCAATTTTTGAGAATAAAACTAATTTTTTTGAAAAAACTTTATCATTAAATTATATGACAGATTGTAATTCTTAGATTTTCGACTTGTTTTTATCCAAATTTCACTATATTTGTATTGAAGTTTTGGCTGCAAAAAATCGGAATAGTACGAAGTACAAGAATATATATGTAATCATTGATTTTCAGAGAGTTGAGTTTACAGTAATTTCTTTTCCTATTTTCAAAATGACTACTCGTACCTATTAATTTAGAAAGTGCCGAATATCATAATTGTGAATATACTGCATTGGATATTGAAAGCAAATTTACTGTAACTATCACTCCTATGGAGCGTATTGAGACTTCTGTATGTAAGATGTAATCAGTTGATGTTTCTCTATATGAGCGTCAAAAAAAGTTCTGCAAAAGGCATCCGCAATACAGAAAAAATCTATAACTTTGTCATCGTTGGTTATTTTTTATATAAAAGCATTGATTCCGGCTTTTGGGTGTTCTTTCTGGCAGACAATGACTTTAAAAAGTAAAAAGCGCCAGGGGGAATAAGGCCTATTGCAACTTGATTGGGATGAAGAATATAAAGGTTCTCTAATGTACTGAAGTATGGAAGAAAATAATATAATTATCTATACCGCAGCGGATGGGCTGTTATGAATTTTTTAAGATATGAGTTATGAAAAAAATATTTCTACTTTTATATTTGTGTGTTATTCTCAGTAATATCGCCATATCACAGAACATAATGGATGTGAAACAATATTCATTTAGGTCATTAACTTATAATGATACACGTTCTTTCAGGATTGCTTTACCTGCTTCGGCTTATCCAAATGTAAAGTATAATGTGCTGTTTGTCCTGGATGCAGATTATACCTTTGATGTGATCGCTTCGACAGCCGTTTATTTACAGACCTTTGACTATATTCCTCCAACGGCAGTTGTTGCAATCGACTATTCAACTCCCGGAAATAGAAATGATGTAGGATACGACTTGTCCGGCAACAGTCTTGATTCAAGCGGAGAAATGTTTTATAAATATGTTAATACCGATTTGGCAAAGGAAATAGACAGAATTATTCCAACATCAGGTTTTAATACGTTAGTTGGCCATTCATATACGGCAAGCTATCTGAACTATTATATCGATGCAGGGAATGATAATATGACGTCATATATTCTATTCTCGCCTGAAAAGATGGAACGGATGCCTGGCTTTGAAACCAAGTACAAGACAAAGAGTCCGAGTGTCCGCATAATTACAGCTATGG
>ENA-UEQK01001203-UEQK01001203.1-human-gut-metagenome-genome-assembly--contig:-NODE-1203-length-16543-cov-5.694886_pt1 | contig 16543 bp, 12 predicted proteins | sample MGYA00242939_ERZ507942 | MGnify/ENA primary metagenome ERZ507942 (study PRJEB26167, sample SAMN06115485) | human gut metagenome | host: Homo sapiens | place: China:Chongqing | collected 2015-03-30... | reverse complement strand
GTTGGCATCGCCGTGGATGGTGTGCTTGATGGCGCTGCTGGCCACGGCAAAGTTGATCATATCCATGGCCTTGTAGTCGTGCAGCATGGCGTAGATGAGGCCGCTGGCGAAGGCATCACCGCCGCCCACGCGGTCGAGGATATTAAAGGTGAACAGCTTGCTCTCGAAGGTGTGGCCCTCGTACCACATAAAAGCCTTCAGGCTGTTCTCGCTGCCGCTGTGGGCATAGCGCACATGGCGGGCGATGCACTTCAGGTTGGGGTAGCGCTCAATGAAGTGCTGGAAGATCTCGTCCTGCTGCTCATAGCTGGGCTGCAGGGGCACACCGTCCTTCCAGTCGCCCTTGGAGTGGTCGGTCTCGTCCTTCCACAGGTGGTAAGGCTCGATGCCCAGCAGCACATCCACATAGGGCAGGCACTCGGTGCAGAAGTCGCGGGCTTCCTCCCAGCTCCACAGGGTGGAACGGAAGTTGCCGTCGAAGCTGACGGTCAGGCCCTTCTTCTTGGCGGTCTTGAGCATGTCGATGATGAGGCCGCGGCAGTTGGGGGCCAGAGCCGGGGTGATGCCGCTCAGGTGCAGCCAGTCGAAGCCATCCAGCAGAGCGTCCAGATCGACCTGCGAGAAGTCATACTCCGTGATGACGCTGTGCTTGCGGTCGTAGATGACCTTGGAAGCGCGGATGCCGTAGCCGGTCTCCAGATAGTAGGTGCCCAGCCGGTTCGAGGGGGTCTCGTCCGGCTCGGTCAGGATCATGGGGGTGCAGTGGACATCGTTGGAGCGCAGCCAGCGCACGGCGCTCTTGCCCAGACTGTTGTTGGGCACGACGCTGAAGAAGGTGCTGTCCACGCCCAGGTTTGCCAGCGCCAGTGCGATGTTGGCCTCGCTGCCGCCGTAGCTGGCCTCGAAGCTGGAAGCCATGCGGATCTTTTCGTAGTTCGGCGGGGTCAGGCGCAGCATGATCTCACCGCAGGTGATGAACTTCTGCCCGCTGGTCTCGCTGCCAAGGATCGGATTGTAGTGTTCCATAACGCTCCTCCTAAAAAGTCGTTGCTTTATACCGTAACGATGTGAGAACACATTGTTGTATCCATTATACCGCACCCCGAAGCAGATAGCAAGCAAATGCCGCGGATGAAAAGAGAAAATAAGCGGGGATTTTTGGCGGTTTTGACGAACCCTCTCCGTCACCTTCGGGAGAGTTGCACCGCCGACGGAGAGGGTCACACCCCCGTCAGATCAAAGCTGGGGGTATACTCTTCTTTGGCACTGCTCTTCTGCTGCATGTAGCCGTCCGAAAGGCCGAGGTCCATGGCGTAGTTGACCACCCGGCGGTATTCGTAGGTGGTGATGCGCCGCCCGATGCCATGGTCGGCGGCTTTATAAAAAGGTGTGTACTGGCTCATGACGCTGGGAAGGAAACAGCCGGGGTCGGCGCGATTCCAGGCGGCCATCTGGTCCAGCACGGCGAAGCTGTCGTCCACGTGGCCGGGCAGGGCCAGATGCCGCAGGATGACGCCTTTTTGCAGGATGCCGTCCGCATCGAAGACCGGGTGCCCGGCCTGCGCCATCATGGCTTCGATGCCGGGTCTGGCCACCGCAAAGTAATCCGGCGCGGCCGAAAGCTCGGCGGACAGGGCAGGGGAGACGTACTTCAGGTCGGCCAGCCAGATGTCGATATACCCCCGCCAGCGCTCAATGCTCTCCAGCGTCTCATAGCCGCCGGTGTTGCAGACGATGGGGAGATGCAGCCCCTGCGCCCGCGCCAGGTCGAGCGCAGCGATGATCCACGGCTGCCACTGGCCGGGCGTGACCAGATTGATGTTGTGCGCGCCCTGCGTCTGCAGGTCCAGAAAGATCTCGGCCAGATGCCCGACGGAGATCTCCTTGCCGAGCCCCTCGGCGCTGATGGGGTAGTTCTGGCAGAAGCAGCACTTGAGGGTGCAGCCGGAAAAGAACACCGTGCCGCTGCCCCGTGTGCCGCTGATGCAGGGTTCTTCCCAGAAATGGAGGGCGGCGCGGGCGGCTTTCAGCGCACCGCCTGCCCCGCAGAAGCCGATCCGCCCGGCGGCGCGGTCCGCGCGGCACTGCCGGGGGCAAAGTGTGCAGGTTTCGGGTGCGAAGTTGGTGGTTTTGGGCATACTATCTAAGTCCTTTGCGAAAGTTTTGAACAAATTGCTCGCTTCTATTATACCATTTTTGGGCGCAGTTGTGGTATACTATGGTTGAATATTTCATGCGATGAAAGAATACTGCATAATGGGGAGGACGCTATGCGCACTGAAAATGAGGAGATCCGGGACCACCTGAAATATCTGGCCCTGCTGGCGCGGGATTACCCCTCGCAGGCGGCAGCAGCCAGCGAGATCATCAGCACACAGGCTTTGCTCAAGCTGCCCAAGGGTACGGAGCACTTTATGAGCGATCTGCACGGCGAGAACGAGGCCTTTGTCCACATCCTGAACTCGGCGTCCGGCGTCATCCGCGAAAAAGTCGATATCGTGCTGGGAGATACCATCCCGGAGGCGGCCCGCGCCGAGCTGGCCACCCTCATCTATTATCCCAACGAGAAGCTGCCCCAGCTCAAGGCCCGCTGCGCCGATGAGGACGGGCTGGACCAGTGGTATACCGAGACGCTCCTGCGCCTCATCGACATCTGCCGTCTGGTCTCCTCCAAACACACCCGCGAGCATGTCCGCGAATGCCTGCCCGCAAGCTGCGGCTACATTCTGGATGAACTGCTCCACGCCCACTTCGAAGACCACGATAAAGATCTGTACTACGGCCAGATCGTGGGCAGCATCATCGAGAACGGCCGGGCTGACAAGTTCATCGTCCGCCTGTGCGAACTCATCAAGCGGCTGGCTGTGGACAAGTTACATATCGTCGGCGACCTGTTCGACCGCGGCCCCCGCCCGGACATCATCCTGGACCTGCTCATGCGCCACCACAATGTCGATATCCAGTGGGGCAACCACGACGTGGTCTGGATGGGCGCGGCTGCGGGCAGTCCCATCTGCATCTGCACCGTGCTCAAGACCACGTTGGCCTACCACAACCACGGGATGCTCGAAGACTGCTATGGCATCAACCTGCGGCATTTGCAGCGGATGGCGGAGCAGTTCTATGGCGACGACGACCTGTCCCTCTGGATGCCCCACACCGATGCGGCCCGCGGCCCCTATACGCCCGGTATGCTCCACCGCTGCGCCGTCATGCACAAGGCCGTCACCATCCTCATGCTCAAGATGGAGTGCTGCGTCATCGACCGCAACCCCGATTTTAAGATGAAGGGCCGCGACTTCCTCCGCCACATCGACTGGGAGAAGGGGACCGTCACCGTAAACGGCAGTTCCTACCCCCTGCGGGATACGAGCTTCCCCACCGTAGACCCCACCGACCCCGCCCGGCTCAATCCGGACGAGCAGGTGGTGCTGGACAAGCTGGTCCAGTCCTTCCGCCAGAGCGAGAAATTGCAGCAGCACATCGAGTTCCTCTACGCCAAGGGCAGCGTCTACCACATCGAGAACGGCAACCTGCTCTATCACGGCGTCGTGCCCATGACCCGCAGCGGCAGCTTTGCCGTGGAGCGGTTCGAGGGGCACAGCTACTCCGGACGCGCCCTTATGGATTATTGCGACGAGCGCGCCCGCCGGGGCTACTTTGGACCGGAAGGCTCTCTTGTGCGCCAGAGCGGGCAGGACTTTTTGTGGTATCTGTGGTGCGGCAAGCTGTCGCCGCTGTTCGGCCGCAGCGCTATGACCACCTTTGAGCGGCTCTACATTGCCGACCCCGCCACCCACGAGGAGGTCAAGGACCCCTATTATACCTGGTACAACGAGGAGGCCGCCTGCCGCCGCATCCTGTCCGAGTTTGGCCTGCCCGGCGCGAGCCACATCGTCAACGGCCATGTGCCCGTCCGCGAAAAGAGCGGCGAGAGCCCGGTCAAGGGCGGGGGCCGTCTCGTCGTCATCGACGGCGGCTTCTGCCGCGCCTACCACGACAAGACCGGCATCGCGGGCTACACGCTGGTCTATTCCAGCCGCACCATGTCCCTGCGCACCCACCAGCCCTTCGAAAGCACCGAAAAAGCCGTAAATGAGAACATCGACATCCTCTCGCAGAAAAACATCCTGGAGACCGAGAACCACCGCATCCTCGTGGAGGAGACCGATGAGGGCGAGGTGCTGCGGGAGCGGGTGTATGACCTGAAACAGCTGGTCAAGGCCTATCAGTTGGGCTGGCTCAAGGAGACACATTGCGAAGACTGCGTCTGGTAACGGCGGCCTGCTTCGTGCAGCCTGACAAGATTTTTGTAAAATTTTTGAAAAAACAAACAAAATAACTGAATATCTGCGTTTTTTCTGGGCAAAACAGAAAATAATCCCTGCTGTGCAAATGGGTCTTTGCTTTTTGGCCGAAGTCGTGTATAATAAGATAGCATATCTTGAGAGCGTATGCCCAATGGAGTGCATCGGATTTTAACGTGATGAGAAACAAAAGCCCTTTGGGGGCGCACACGCAAGCCCCACGACAAGGAGATCATAAAATTGGAAAAATTTGTTATTACGGGCGGTAAGCCCCTGCACGGTGCGGTCACTATTTCGGGTGCCAAAAATGCGGCTGTGGGCATCCTGCCTGCCACCATTCTGGCCGGGGACGTCTGTGTCATCGAGAACCTGCCCGACATCAGTGATGTGGCCGTCAGCCTGAAGATCCTGAGCGTCCTGGGTGCCCAGATCAAGATGCTGAACCGGAACACCTACGAGATCGACACCACCCACATCAGCTGCACCAATGTGCCGGACGATCTGTCCCGCCAAATGCGCGCCAGCTATTATTTCCTGGGTGCGCTGCTCTCCCGCTTCGGCAAGGCGCAGGTGGCCATGCCCGGCGGTTGCAACCTTGGCCCCCGCCCCATCGACCAGCACCTCAAGGCCTTCAGCGCTCTGGGCGCCGAGGACAGCGTGGACTACGGCATGATCACCGTCCGCGCCAAGGAAGGCCTGACCGGTGCGCACATCTTCTTTGATAAGGTCAGCGTCGGCGCGACCATGAACGGCATGCTGTCCGCTGTCATGGCGGAGGGTCAGACCATTCTGGAAAACTGCGCCAAGGAACCCCATGTGGTCGATCTGGCGAACTTCCTGAACATGTGCGGTGCCGATGTGCGTGGTGCAGGCACCGATGTCATCAAGGTGCGCGGCGTTCAGCAGATGCACGGCTGCACCTACAGCATCATCCCGGACCAGATCGAGGCGGGCAGCTATATGGTAGCTGCTGCGGCCACCGGCGGCGATGTCCTCATCGAGAACGTCACCCCGAAGCATCTGGAGCCGATCACAGCCAAGCTCCGCCGTGCGGGCGTGGAAGTGGAGGAGTTCGATGACGCTGTCCGTGTCCGCCGCACCGGCGACATCCTGCCCCTGAAGATCAACACCATGCCGCACCCTGGCTTCCCGACCGACATGCAGCCCCTGATGGGTGTGCTGCTCAGCGTGGCAAAGGGCACTTCGACCATCACGGAGAGCGTGTGGGACAACCGCTTCCGCTATGTGGACGAGCTGCGCAAGATGGGCGCAAACGTGCAGGTGGACGGCCAGGTCGCCGTATTCGAGGGCGTGGACAAGCTCAGCCCGGCCCCGCTGCGCGCTTCCGACCTGCGTGCAGGTGCTGCCATGGTCGTGGCGGCCCTGATGGCAGACGGCACCAGCGAGATCGAGGAGATCGGCCACATCGAGCGCGGCTACGAGAACATCGTGGAGAAACTGCGCGGTCTGGGTGCCGACATCAGCAAGGTGGACCGTGCGCCCGCTGCGCTGGAATCGGCCATGTAACGGAATAAACCTCTCCGTCATCGCTGATGGGATGCCGCTTCTCCGGATAGGGGAGCTGGCGGGCGTAGCACGACGGAGAGGCTGCATAGAGAATCACAAAATTTGAACCAGCCTGCTGCGTCTTTGCAGCGGGCTGCTTTTATGAGGAGACCAATGGCAGAATTTATCTCATTATACTCCGGCTCGTCCGGCAACAGCAGCGTGGTGCGCTGCGGCGAACGATATCTCATCGTGGATATGGGAAAAGGCGTCCGCACCACAGGCGCGGCCCTCAAAGCACTGGATCTGAACGTCAGCGACTGTGCGGGCATCCTCGTCACCCACGAGCACAGCGACCATGTGAAGGGGCTTTCCACCTTCCTGAAAAAGAACCCGTTGCCGGTCTACGGCGCAGCGGCTACGCTGGATTTTCTGGACGCCAATGGCATCGTGCCCGTTTCGTGCGAGATGCACAGCGTCTCCGGCGGGGAAGAGGACATCGGCGATTTCGGCGTCACGGCCTTTCCCACCAGCCACGATGTGCCCTGCGTGGGCTACCGCATCCACACCCCGGACGGCAAGACCATGACCATCGCCACCGACCTCGGCGTTCTGACGCCGCCGGTGCACGAGGCGCTTTCCGGCTGTGACCTTGTTGCGCTGGAAAGCAACTACGACCTGCACATGCTGCGCAGCGGGCCGTATCCTTATTACTTACGCTCCCGCATCGAGTCCACCCGCGGCCACCTCTCCAACGACGAGTGTGCAGCCAAGCTCCTGGAACTGGTGCAGGAGGGGTGTAAGAAGTTTGCCCTCTGCCATCTTTCTCAGGAAAATAATACCCCCATGCTCGCGCTGCAGACGGTCTTCAACACCTTTGGTGCGGCCGGTGTCATCCCCGAAAAGGACTGCATCGTCCAGACCCAGCGGCGGAATGAGGTCAGCCCGGTGCTGGAATTTTGAGAAAAAACGCTGCAAAACACCGAAAAGCGGCCCAACAGATGCACCCTGCAGCGTTTGGATGGAAGATGAGATCCAAGAAAATGAAGGAAATTCAGATTTCCTTGAAAAAACTTGTAAAAAAGTGTTGACATCCACCCCGGTGTATGGTATTATACTTGAGCGCCAAGCGCTGAGACAAAAGAATGACTTCTGAAGTCCCAGCTGAGAAGCGAGAGAAAAGAACCAATAGACGCCAAAAGATTCCAGTCAGTTCTGAGAAATCGGAAGCGATCCAAGTTCAAAACGTTCGAAACGCTTCGAAAAAAGTGCTTGACAAAAAATCACTTCTGTGATAAAATAATCAAGTCGTCAGCCGCTTGGCTGAGGCGCACAGGACCTTGAAAATTGAACAATATCGAAAAACTTGTAACGGAACCTATTTTCGTGTTGGAAAAACACGTTAAACAATTCCAAACAAAGTAATTCACACAGGACGCAAGCGATTGCGTGCTGAGCGAAGAGAGATTTAACACTTTTTAAGTGATAAATATCATTTATAAAGAGTTTGATCCTGGCTCAGGACGAACGCTGGCGGCGCGCCTAACACATGCAAGTCGAACGAGCGAGAGAGAGCTTGCTTTCTCGAGCGAGTGGCGAACGGGTGAGTAACGCGTGAGGAACCTGCCTCAAAGAGGGGGACAACAGTTGGAAACGACTGCTAATACCGCATAAGCCCACGGGTCGGCATCGAGCAGAGGGAAAAGGAGCAATCCGCTTTGAGATGGCCTCGCGTCCGATTAGCTAGTTGGTGAGGTAATGGCCCACCAAGGCGACGATCGGTAGCCGGACTGAGAGGTTGAACGGCCACATTGGGACTGAGACACGGCCCAGACTCCTACGGGAGGCAGCAGTGGGGAATATTGCACAATGGGGGAAACCCTGATGCAGCGACGCCGCGTGGAGGAAGAAGGTCTTCGGATTGTAAACTCCTGTTGTTGAGGAAGATAATGACGGTACTCAACAAGGAAGTGACGGCTAACTACGTGCCAGCAGCCGCGGTAAAACGTAGGTCACAAGCGTTGTCCGGAATTACTGGGTGTAAAGGGAGCGCAGGCGGGAAGACAAGTTGGAAGTGAAATCCATGGGCTCAACCCATGAACTGCTTTCAAAACTGTTTTTCTTGAGTAGCAGGATAGGAGCAATTGTGAAAGCCCGTATATTGGAAGGGACTTCTGCGCATTGGAGTAAGGAGTCGCGATAAGTTTGTTCTATCAAATCATTCTTGCGTGATTCTATTTCACTGGAAGCAAAATTCTTCTGGTGATTGTAGATAGTGGCTTGCCCGAGGAAGTATTCCACTTTAAGTTTGGGAGACAATAATTGATGTTGTATGGGATTGACGATGGACAATGCCTCTTTGAAAAATCCCATGGAAGATAAAATACGTGCATAGTCTAGCTTGGCTTCTATGATAAGCTCTCCATCTCCACTTTCTTGAGCCAACTCATTCATATGAATAGCATAGGTTAAAGCGGAATCTTTTTGAAAGGAAGAATAGGCGAAACATAATAATTCGGCTATTTGTACTTTTTTGCGTATTTTATGGTGTAACTTCAGTTCTATTTTCAGACTATCTATTTGCTCTTGCTTTTGTTCTGCATAATCTAACTTATACTTTAGGGCTTTATCTAATGTTTTTAGTAATGAATTGATTTCATCGTTAGCTGTAGCCGGATTGATAAAAATAATGCAGAGTAATACAGGTAAAATGAACTTTCTCATGATTATATTAGATTTTATCGCTAAAGTTGAATTTGGGATAAAGGTAAATATAATATTTGATAAATGCTAGCTTGTGATTTAATTCTCATGTTTGAGATTTATAATTCCATACCGAACCGTAAAAGTAAATATCGGTTTGATATGGAATCTTTTTCAGAAATGCCTATATAAAATTAGGAAATAATTGTTATTTGTATTTTTGTGCAAACTCCACCGATACCGAATTACTGAAACTTCGGCAAACTTCAGCTGCGAAGTCTTTTCCGCATTGGATTATTTTATCCCAGATCTCTTCATTCAAGTTATTTAGATCGCGGTATCGGACATCGTATTTGAGTAATCCGTAGATCAGCCCTGCATTGAAGTTATCACCAGCTCCAATAGTACTGACTGCTTGTAATGGTTCTATCGGATAATCTTTATTGACCAGATTAGTGCGTAACGCTACCTTTTCCGCACCTGCAGTACAGATGAACCGGGGACAGTAGAATTTGATTTTATCCTTGTAAATCTTGTCTATATCCTGCATGTTATACATATATAGAAAATCCTCTAAAGAACCGCGTACAATATCCGCATATTCCAGATTTTCAATAATGGTCGGAGCCAGTTTCATGGCTTCATTCTTGTGTGAAGAACGGAAATTCGGGTCATAATAGATGATGGCTTTCTTTTCACGTGCCTGATCTAGTAATTCGAGAATCTTCTCCCTCAGAACCGGATTCAGTGCGTAATAAGAACCCACCATGACAATGTCGTCTTCCTCTAGTTTCGGAAACAGAACATCCAGACGTTGCTTCGGGTAGTCTTTGTAGAAGATATATTCAGCATCACTCTGCTCGTTCAGGAAAGCTAAAGATACGGGTGATTTTCCATCCGGGAATACATTTACATGATCGGTTGGGATATGATTCTCACGCATAAACTGCAGGATAATATTGCCTACACGGTCATTCCCGGTTTCACTGATGAAGCCGACGTTTATTCCCATTCGTCCCAATGAGACAATACCGTTGAATACAGAACCTCCCGGTACGGCTGCGGAAGGCTGGTCACCTCGAAAGATGATATCGAGGATGGTCTCTCCGATACCGATTACTTTTCGCATAGTGATCTTGATTTTTCTCCCAGATAACCGCCGTGGTGACGTTTTGAATATTCAGCGATAGTAAATCCTGTTTCCTTCATGGTTTGTACTACCAATATATCTCCGATCACTGTCATGGCAGTAGTGGATGTAGTAGGAGTCATCCCTAACACACAGACTTCTGCAGGCTTGCCGGTACTTAGACAGACATCCGATTCTTTTGCCAGCGGACTATCCGGATTTCCGGTGATAACGATAAACTTCAGATCCGGGTCCAGATTATGGGCTAAGCGGGTTAATTCCACAATCTCACGTGTCTTGCCAGAGTTAGAGATCAGCAGGAGTAGATCGTTTTTTTGTAAGATACCCAAATCTCCGTGTTGCGCCTCGCTGGGATGCAGAAAGACGGATGGAATACCGGTGGAACAGAAAGTAGTAGCAATGTTCATAGCAATCTGCCCGGCTTTTCCCATACCGGAAGTTACCAGTTTTCCCTTTTTCTGATGTATTTGTTCTACAATCAGTTTCACCGCTTTTTCATAAGCGTCTGTTACGGGGATGTTGAGCACAGCTTGTGCTTCCTGTTGCAAAAGTTGTTTGATGGAGTCTATCATATAGGATCAGTTTATTTTTTCTTTTAATTCATTTAATGTGTTTGCTACTTCGTAATAGGTTGAGAAAGGCTGTCGTGCAAAACCTTTGTCCTCCAGGGTGTGGAGCGCTTTTAATAGCTCGTCGTAAAAACCATGTTCATTGTAGAAAATGACCTTCTTTTGGTGATATCCGATAGAGGCAGCGGCTATTACGTGGAAAATCTCATCAAGAGTACCGACGCCTCCGGGGAGTGCAACCAATACCTCCGACTTCTCCGTTATGATATCTTTGCGGTCACTCAAGTTACGGGTATGAATTTCTTCATCTAACAGAGTGCTTACCTTGCCATTCTCTTCCAGTTTGGCAGGAACTACTCCAATAACCTTACCACCATTTTCTTTCACGGCACGAGCTATGCATTCCATTAATCCGAGGCTGGCTCCTCCATATATCAAGGTTTTGCCTGTCTGCCCCATCCATTTGCCTATTTGGCTGGCGCTTTCGAAGTACATTTTGTCAATGTTATCGGAGGCGGAACAGAATATTCCTATCTTTTCCATATACGTTGTTGCTGTTATAGTCCACAAATATCTGCAATTTTCTATAAACAGCAATAAGTTTTATTGTATTTTTGTGGCATTAATTCAATAAGGAAGTATAAAACGATGCAAGGTAACGAATATACATTGCCAAATGGCCTGCGTATTATCCATGAACCAACCCTCTCAAAAGTAGCTTATTGTGGTTTTGCGATTGATGCCGGAACCCGTGATGAGGCGGAGAATGAGCAGGGAATGGCCCATTTTGTAGAACATCTGATTTTTAAGGGAACGGAGAAGCGGAAAGCCTGGCATATCCTCAACCGGATGGAGAATGTAGGTGGTGACCTGAATGCTTACACAAATAAGGAAGAAACTGTTGTCTATGCCGCTTTCCTGAAAGAACATCTGGAACGTGCGCTTGAGTTGTTGGGGGATATTGTATTTCATTCAACCTTTCCGCAGCATGAGATAGAAAAAGAAACGGAGGTCATTATCGATGAAATCCAGTCGTATGAAGATACTCCGTCGGAACTGATATTTGACGATTTTGAAGACATGATCTTCCGCAATCATCCACTGGGAAGAAACATTCTTGGTAAGCCGGAACTTCTGCGGAGTTTTCGCACGGAAGATGTTCTATCGTTTACCCGCCGTTTTTACCAACCGGGAAATATGGTGTTTTTTGTTCAGGGGCAATACGAGTTCAAGAGAATCATCCGTCTGGTAGAAAAATACCTGTTGGATATTCCTGATGTGAAGGTAGAGAATCGCCGTACACCTCCGCCTCTGTATGTGCCGGAACATTTGACAGTGGCCAGAGATACACATCAGGCGCATGTTATGATCGGTAGCCGTGGCTATAATGCGTATGATGACAAACGTACTGCACTCTATCTGCTGAATAATGTCCTTGGAGGTCCCGGAATGAATAGTAAACTGAATGTGTCCCTTCGCGAACGCAGAGGATTGGTCTATAATGTCGAATCCAATCTGACTTCCTATACGGATACGGGAGCTTTCTGTATTTATTTCGGGACGGATGTGGATGACATGGATACTTGCCTGAAATTGACCTATAAGGAATTGAAGCGGATGCGTGATACAAAGATGACTACCTCCCAGTTGGCGGCAGCGAAAAAGCAGTTGATCGGGCAAATCGGAGTAGCGTCCGATAACTTTGAGAATAATGCGTTAGGGATGGCGAAAACATTCCTTCATTATCATAAGCATGAATCATCCGAGCTTGTTTTTAAGCGTATAGAAGAGCTAACAGCAGAGATGTTGTTGGAAGTTGCCAATGAGATGTTTGCAGTGCCGGAAATTCGGGCGCGGGTTCGTGGAAGAAGATTACTCCTCCGGGAGATGCGGAGAATATCATAACTGTAGGAGCTGTAACAAAAAGAGGAGAACTGGCGCCGTTTTCTTCTGTAGGAAATACGGCTGACGGACGTGTGAAGCCCGACGTAGTGGCTGTCGGTTTAAATTCAGATGTGATGGGAACGGATGGAAATCTTCGTCGCGCCAATGGAACCTCTTTTGCTTCTCCGATTATGTGCGGTATGGTAGCTTGCTTGTGGCAGGCTTGTCCGAAGCTGACAGCAAAGCAGATTATTGATTTGGTGCGTCAGTCAGGTGACAGAGCTGATTTCCCGGATAATATATATGGATATGGTATTCCTGATTTGTGGAAGGCTTACCTCCAGTCTTCTTCCACAGAAAGGAAATAAGTGTCCTTGCTAACTAATTATCTATTGTAAAACACGGAATTTGTAGTTGCTTTCAAGTTACTCTTATTTAAAAAAAGTGTGTGACCTGTTCCTGATTTATTATATAAACGAATGATGCTCAATAATATGTATAAGTCCAAGCAATCAGAATCTCCCTCTTTGGAAGAGGGTGGGGAGAGGCTTTCTCTTTTAGAACTGAATGCACTCGTGCGCCGTAGTCTGGAGCAATGCCTGCCCGATGAATATTGGATACAGGCAGAGTTGAGCGATGTCCGTTCCAATACGACAGGGCATTGTTATCTGGAATTCGTGCAGAAAGATCCTCGCAGCAACAATCTCGTAGCCAAGGCACGCGGTATGATTTGGAATAATATCTACCGCTTGTTGAAACCTTATTTTGAGGAAACCACAGGGCAGCTATTTACTTCCGGCATTAAGGTGTTGGTGAAAGTAACAGTTCAGTTTCATGAGCTATACGGTTATAGTCTGACGGTACTTGATATTGATCCTGCTTATACATTGGGAGATATGGCTCGTCGCCGTCGGGAAATATTATTGCAGTTGGAAGAGGAGGGAGTGTTGACGCTGAATAAAGAGCTTGAGATACCGATTCTTCCCCAGCGTATTGCTGTCATTTCTTCGGCTACTGCGGCCGGATATGGAGATTTCTGTCATCAGTTGCAGCACAATTCGGGCGGGTTCTTTTTCTATACGGAGCTTTTTCCGGCTTTAATGCAGGGAAATCAGGTGGAGGAATCCGTGTTGGCTGCTTTGGATCGTATTAATGCCCGCATCAATGAATTTGACGTAGTAGTCATCATTCGTGGCGGTGGAGCTACTTCCGATTTGTCCGGCTTTGATACTTATCTATTGGCAGCTGCATGTGCGCAATTTCCATTACCTATTATTACCGGTATTGGGCATGAACGCGATGATACAGTGCTTGATTCCGTGGCTCATACCCGGGTGAAAACTCCTACGGCTGCTGCCGAACTCCTGATTCATCAGGTGGCGGAAGTCGCGGAGCATCTGGAAGAATTATCTATGCGGATTCAACAGGGAGCTTATATGCTTCTTGATCTGGAACGACGAAGGTTGGAAACTCTCCAAACCCGTATTCCCAATCTTGTTCATCGCAAACTTGCGGACGCCCGTTTTTCTTTGCTGGCAGCAAAGAAAGATTTGTCACAGGTGACGAAAGCATTGGTGGCCCGTCAATCTCACCGGTTGGAACTTTTGCAACAACGAATAGCGGACGCTTCTCCGGATAAACTCTTGAGTCGGGGATATAGTATTACGATAAAGGATGGGAAAGCGGTGACGGATGCTTCTTTACTGAAACCGGGAGAGCATTTGATAACCCGGCTATCGAAAGGAGAAGTTCGATCGGTAGTAGAAAAGTAGCTATCCGTCAAACGTGTATTTGTAAAAACATTCATTATTAACCATTAAATATCAATCATCGTGGCAGTAAAAAAAGAAACATATTCCCAAGCAATGGAACGTCTTGAAAAGATCGTTCGCCAGATAGATAATAACGAACTGGATATCGACATTTTGAGTGAGAAAATAAAAGAAGCCAATGAAATTATAGCCTTTTGCAAGGATAAACTAACAAAAGCCGATCGGGAAGTCGAAAAATTATTGCAAGAAAAGAGGCAATCTGAAGAATAAAAGTTATTTTTGCGTTTCAATGCATAGAAAATAAACTAATACATAACAATATGAAAGAAATAGACTGGGCGAATCTGTCGTTCGGATACATGAAGACAGATTACAATGTGAGAATCAACTTCCATAATGGTGCATGGGGAGAATTAGAGGTCAGTAGTGATGAACACCTCAATTTGCACATGGCGGCAACCTGTTTACACTATGGTCAGGAAGCTTTTGAAGGACTGAAAGCATTCCGTGGAAAAGATGGCAAAGTTCGTATTTTCCGTTTGGAAGAAAATGCTGCCCGTTTGCAATCTACTTGCCAGGGAATTCTGATGGCAGAACTTCCGACAGAACGGTTCAAAGAAGCAATCCTGAAAGTGGTGAAGTTGAATGAACGTTTTATCCCTCCTTATGAAACCGGTGCTTCTCTTTACATTCGTCCGCTGTTGATCGGAACAAGTGCCCAGGTAGGCGTGCATCCTGCAGAAGAGTATATGTTTGTAGTATTCGTAACTCCGGTAGGACCGTACTTCAAAGGTGGTTTCTCTACCAATCCGTACGTTATCATTCGTGAGTTTGACCGTGCCGCTCCTCATGGAACAGGTATTTATAAAGTGGGTGGCAACTATGCAGCCAGTCTTCGTGCTAACAAGAAGGCACATGATCTGGGCTATTCCTGCGAGTTCTACCTTGATGCAAAAGAAAAGAAATATATTGATGAATGTGGTGCTGCCAACTTCTTCGGTATTAAGGATAATACTTATATCACTCCGAAATCATCTTCTATCTTACCTTCTATTACCAATAAGAGCTTGATGCAGTTGGCAGAAGACATGGGTATCAAAGTGGAACGCCGTCCGATACCGGAAGAAGAACTGGAAACATTTGAAGAAGCTGGTGCTTGTGGTACTGCCGCAGTAATCAGCCCGATTCAGCGTATCGATGATTTGGAAAATGGAAAATCTTATGTGATTTCTAAAGACGGCAAGCCGGGACCTATCTGTACGAAATTGTACAATAAGTTGCGTGGAATCCAGTATGGCGACGAACCGGATACACATGGTTGGGTGACGATTGTAGAGTAATTGTATATTATGAAATAACACATTTATCAATTAATATTATTCACTATGTTAAAACTAAACTCAGAACTACGTGCGCAGGCGCGTGAGGCACTTCGAGGAAAGTGGCCTATGGCAGCCGTTGCTGCACTTATTTATTCAGCAATTGCCGGTGGATTATCTGCTATTCCTGTGATTGGCGGATTATGTTCATTGTTTGTTGGACTTCCGGTTGCATACGGCTTTACTATTGTAATGCTTGGCGTATGTAGAGGCAAAGACATTGATTTTGGTGTTTTGTTCGAAGGCTTCCAGGATTATGGACGTATTTTTGTAACTATGTTGCTTCAGGCTGTCTATACAATTTTGTGGTCACTGTTGCTGGTTATACCGGGTATCATTAAGTCTTATTCTTATGCAATGACATCTTTTATCTTGAAAGATGAACCGGAAATGAAAAACAATGCAGCTATTGAGAAAAGTATGGCTATGATGGAAGGGAACAAGATGAAGCTGTTCATGCTTGATTTAAGTTTCATTGGCTGGGCTATCCTTTGTATTTTCACTTTGGGTATTGGACTTCTTTTCCTGCAACCGTATGTTGCTATTTCGCGTGCTGCTTTCTATGAAGATTTGAAAGCACAACAAGGCGGAAGTGTAGAGGTAAACGTTGAAGTGAATGTTGAGATTTGATAAGACTCATTCAGTACTATAGAAGAATGGAGCATAGAGAAATCTGTGCTCCATTTCTTTTTGTCGGTTGCTTCAAAATCAGTACCTTTGCAACCTAATCAGGATTGATATGGGAAAGAATAAATTAGAAAAGTTTGCCGATATGGCGAGTTATCCGCACGTGTTCGAATATCCTTATTCGGCGGTAGATAACATGCCTTTTGACATGAAAGGGAAATGGCACAAGGAGTTTTTTAAAAACGATCATCCGATTGTGCTCGAGTTGGGTTGCGGACGTGGTGAGTATACTGTTGGCCTGGGTAAGATGTTTCCCGAAAAGAACTTTATAGCAGTGGATATAAAAGGCGCCCGTATGTGGACGGGAGCAACGGAGTCATTACAGGCCGGAATGAAGAATGTCGCTTTCCTGCGTACCAATATTGAAATCATCGAGCGTTTTTTTGCTGAAGGCGAAGTGAGTGAAATATGGCTTACCTTCTCTGACCCGCAAATGAAGAAAGCAACCAAGCGACTGACTTCTACCTATTTTATGGAACGGTACCGTAAATTCTTGCAGCCGAATGGTATTATCCACCTGAAAACGGACAACATGAAAGACGTATTCCGTCCTTCTCATGCCGACTTTACCTATACACAAAAATAC
>ENA-UEQK01001185-UEQK01001185.1-human-gut-metagenome-genome-assembly--contig:-NODE-1185-length-16745-cov-8.776338_pt1 | contig 16745 bp, 16 predicted proteins | sample MGYA00242939_ERZ507942 | MGnify/ENA primary metagenome ERZ507942 (study PRJEB26167, sample SAMN06115485) | human gut metagenome | host: Homo sapiens | place: China:Chongqing | collected 2015-03-30... | reverse complement strand
TAGGTGCGCAGCAGAAAATTCATCCACATGGGAAGCATGATGAGCATCTGCATCATGCGCTGGCTTGCGGGCCGCATGCGGGAGAGCAGGTAGCTGACGGGAAAGGCCAGCACAAGGCAGATGGCCGTGGCGATGGCCGCCAGGACGATGCTGCGGGCAAACACCGTGGTGTACGCGCCCAGGCCCATGATGTTTTCCAGCGTAAAATGCCCGGCTTTATCGGTGAATGCGAAATACACCACGATGGCCAGCGGCACGGCGATGAACGCCACCATCCATACCAGATAGGGCGAAGCGGTCCATTTTGTCTTTTTCATCGGCCGTCACCCCTGCGTGCGGTGCATGATGTGGATCTCGTCCGGCCCGATGTTCATGCCGATGAGCTCGCCCACCTGCGACGCCTGTGTGGAGTGGATGATCCACTCGTAGCCTGCCTGCCGCACGTGCATCTCGTAATGCACGCCCTTGAAGATGACGTTTTCCACCAGGCCCGTCAGCTGGCCCTGAATGGCGGGCACCACCTGGATATCCTCCGGGCGCACCACCACCTGCACGATCTCCCGGCTGCCGAAGCCCGCGTCCACGCAGGTGAATTCCTGCCCGGCGAATTCCACGCGGAAGTCCCGCAGCATCACGCCGTCCAGGATGTTGGATTCGCCGATGAAATCCGCCACAAAGGCGTTGTTCGGTTCGTTGTAGATATCTTGGGGCGAGCCGATCTGCTGGATGTCGCCCCGGTTCATCACCACGACGGTGTCCGACATGGTGAGGGCCTCCTCCTGGTCGTGGGTGACATAGACAAAGGTGATGCCTACCTGCTGCTGGATGCGCTTGAGTTCGATCTGCATATCCTTGCGCAGCTTGAGATCCAGCGCACCCAGCGGTTCGTCCAGCAGGAGTACCTGGGGGCGGTTGACAATGGCACGGGCGATGGCAACCCGCTGCTGCTGGCCGCCGGAGAGGGAATTGACCGAACGCTTGCCGTACCCGGCCAGGTTGACCAGGGCCAGGGCCTCTTCCACCCGCTCCCGCAGCTCCGCCTCGGGCACTTTGCTGATGCGCAGACCGAAGGCCACGTTTTCAAAGATGTTCATGTGGGTGAACAGGGCATACTTTTGAAAGACGGTATTGACCTTCCTCTTATGAGGAGGAACGTCATTAATCCTCACGCCGTCAAAAAACACGTCGCCGGAGGTCGGCTTCTGAAAGCCGCCGATGATACGGAGCGTCGTGGTTTTGCCGCACCCGGAGGGACCGAGCAGCGTGAGGAATTCCTTGTCGTTGATATAAAGGTTGATATGGTCCAGAATGACGTCGTCGTCAAATTTCATGAAGCAATCCGACAGGCGGATCAGTTCCTTGGACATGTATCCTCCCCCATTTCTAAAAGGTAGTAAAGGGCGCACCCAAACCGGCGGTTGGGTACGCCCTAATGACGAAACAAATCATATATGTTCTTGCGAAAAATGTCAATAATAAAACGAAATATTTTCAGGGATTTTATACCCGCTCCCCGGTGGGAAAGTATTCCGCCACGAAATCCACCTGCTCCACGGTGAACACGCGGCCCCGCAGGTACTCCAGCAGCCCGGCGTCGGTGGGGAAGGTAAAGGCCAGCTTATAGGAATAGAGGGCCTGGAAGGAACGGCCGTACTTCTTGTTGTCCCGCTCCCGGCCATACTTGCCGTCCCCCAGCAGGGGATGGCCGGCGGCGGCGAACTGGGCGCGGATCTGGTGGGTGCGGCCGGTGAGCAGCTCGCACTCTACCAGGGACAGTCCGCCCGCCGTCCGCAGAGTCTTATATAAGGTGGCGGCGCTCTTGCCGCCGGGGACGGGGCGGGAGAAGACCTTCACCTGGGCCCGGTCCTCATCCTTGAGTAGAAAGCCCTCCAGCTTCCCCTGGGATGGCTTCATGCGGCCGTGGACAATGGCCAGGTAGAACTTGGCGATCTCCCGGTCCCTGATCTTCTGGTTAAGGATGCGCAGGGTCTCGGCGTTCTTGGCGGCCATGACGATGCCGCCGGTGTTGCGGTCGATGCGGTTGCACAGGGCCGGAGTAAAGGAGTGCTCGTCCCGGGGGTTCCACTCCTTCTTTTGGTAGAGGTAGGCCTGGATATGGGTGATGAGGGTGCTCACCTTTTCGTGCTCGTCCGCGTGGCACAGCAGGCCAGGCCGTTTGTTGAGCAGCATCAGGTTTTCATCCTCATAGACGATGTCCAGGTGGGGCTTGAAGACGCTCAGAAAGGCGTTCTCCTCCCTGGGCTGCTCGAAGAACTCGTCGTTGATGTATAACTGGAGTATGTCCCCCAACTGGAGCCGCACATCCCGCTGGGAGCCCTTCCCATTGACCTTCACCCGCTTGAGGCGGATGTACTTCTGGGCCAGCGGCGCGGGGAGGAGGGGGAGGGTCTTGGCCAGCCAGCGGTCCAGCCGCTGTCCGGCGTCGTTTTTTCCGATGGTGAATTCTTTCATAGTCTGCCTCACAATTCATTTGCATCCATTATAACATAAGCGCACAACCGGGGAAAGAGGGGAAAGGGCTTGCGCAGCACGGTCAAGCTGTGGTATCATAAGAAGGAAATCCGCCGTAAAGTAGTACAGCCTGCCGGACTTTGAAAAAATGTGGGTTTCCACGAAAAAAATATTTGACATTGGCCGCGGGTTTCGTTATAATGTCTGCTGTGCCATTGTGTGAGGTGTACCATGCGACTGGATCTCCGTTCTATTCTTCATGTTCCCGGGGCTTCGCTCCCCTTCTCGTTTGCGTTGGATCTGTCCGGCCTGGACTTCTATGGAGAGCATCCGTTTGCCGGCCCGGTACAGGTGTCTGGTACAGTGCGAAATCAGGCGGATGCCCTCGTTCTGGAGGGGACGGCGGAGACTACGCTGGAGCTGGTGTGCGACCGTTGCCTCAAGCCCTTCTGCCGGGATATGCGCGTTCCGGTGGACAGCCTGCTGGCCGAGACTCTGGAGGACGAGGAAAACGACGAGATCCTGCTTCTGGATAACGGTACGGTGGATCTGGATGAGGTCTTTACCACCGCTTTGGTGCTGGCCATGGACTCCAAGCATGTGTGCTCCGAGGATTGCAAGGGGCTGTGCGCCACTTGCGGCGCGGATCTCAACGAGGGACCCTGCGGCTGCAAGCCTGAAATTGATCCACGTTTTGCTGCCCTCGCGCAGCTGTTGGATAAAGAGTCTGAGTAAGTTTTGCCCGGCCAGGGCATGAACCTAAGGAGGTGTCATAGATGGCAGTCCCTAAGAGTAAAGTGTCCAAGCAGCGCCGGAACAAGCGCCGTAGCTCCGTGTGGAAGCTGGAGACTCCCGGCGTTACCACCTGCCCCAAGTGCGGTGCGTTCCGTCTGCCCCACCGGATGTGCAAGAGCTGCATGAGCTACAACGGCCATGAGTTCGGCAAGGTGGAGGCTACCGCCGAGGCGAAGTAAATAGCCCGAAAAGAACGAGGGGAATCACCCCTCTTTCTTTTTGCCCGGAAATGGGGTAGAATAGAAGCGGTGAGCCGTTGTGAGCAGCCCGGATGGACCGCAGCGAGGGTGAGCGCAGGGCCGCACGAGCGGCCCGGAGACCAGCCCGAGGCGGAGGGAAGCCGGGCGTCGCGAACAGGCGAACCGTGACAGCGTCGCCGCAAGCTCCAGATCCTTCGCTTCGCCGCAGGCGGCAAAGCTCACTCCTTCCGCTGCGGCTCCTTTCCCCACCGAACCCGCGGCCGTCGCCGCTGGGCTTCGGCGGGGGCCCCGGAAGTGGGGGAGCGCACCGCGCCGTATGGCCGGGCGGCGGCCCCGGAGAATCGCAGCAGACCACAAGGGCCGCCCTTGCAATAAGACGTAGGGGCGGGTGCACACACCCGCCCGCCGGGCCGATGAGGACATCGGCCCCTACGAAAAGAAAGGGGCGGGCGGCCGCAGAGCCACCCTCTGTCACTTTATTTTTTTGAGGAGCCCAAAACGTATGAGCCTGACGAAAATCAAATCCGTGGACGCCCACAGTCCGGCCCAGAGGGCGGGTGTCCGGCCGGGTGAGACGCTGACCCACATCAACGGACGCCCCATTGTGGATGTGCTGGACTATAAATTTTTTGCTTACGACCCCCGGCTGGAGCTGACCCTGGTAGGGGAGGACGGCCGCAGCCGCACCTTGCGGGTACGCAAGGCGGAGGGGGAGGAGTTGGGCCTCAATTTTGAGACCTATCTGATGGACAAGGCCCGCTCCTGCGCGAACCGGTGTATCTTCTGCTTTGTGGATCAGATGCCCCCCGGTATGCGGGAGACACTCTATTTCAAGGATGACGATGCCCGCCTGTCCTTCCTGATGGGGAACTATATCACCCTGACCAACCTGTCGGAGCGGGAGATTGCGCGCATCGCAGAGCTGCGCATCAGCCCCATCAACATCTCGGTTCATGCCACTGATCCGGCCCTGCGGGAGGCCATGCTCAAGCACCGGCGGGCGGGGGAGTGTCTGGCCATCATGGAGCGATTTGCTGCGGCGGGCATCACCATGAACTGCCAGATCGTGGCCTGCCCCGGCGTCAACGACGGCCCCGCCCTGGACCGCACCCTGCGGGAGCTGGGGGCACTCCACCCGGCGGTGGGCAGCGTGGCGGTAGTGCCGGTGGGGGTGACCCGATTCCGGGAGGGCCTGTGTCGGATCGACCCGTACACTCCGGCCCAGGCCGCGGCGGTGCTGGATCAGGTGGAGGCATTTGCCGCTTCTTTCCTGAAAAAGCACAGCACCCACCTGGCTTGGTGTTCCGACGAGTTCTACCTGCTGGCCGGCCGTCCCCTGCCGGAAAAGGGATACTATGAGGACATGGCCCAGATGGAAAACGGCGTGGGGATGCTCCGCCTGCTCACCAGTCAGGCGGCTATGGCCCTGGAGGACATGGAGCTGGAGGAGGCCCCGCCGCCGTTTGCCATTGCCACCGGCGTGTCCGCTGCCCCCTTCTTGCAGAAAATCGTTGACATGTGCCGGGAAAAATGTGGTAATATAATAGGAAATGTCTATCCGATGGTCAACCGCTTTTTCGGGGAGACCATCACGGTCTCTGGTCTGATTACCGGACGGGATCTGATAGAGCAGCTCAAGGGGAAGGCGCTGGGCGAGCGGCTGCTCATCCCGGACAGCATGCTCCGGGCGGGGGAACGGATCTTCCTGGACGACGTCACTGTGGAGCAGGTGGAGGAGGCCCTGGGGGTGCCGGTGACGGCCCTTCCGGCTGACAGCGGCTTTGACCTGGTGGACGCCATTCTGGGGCTGCCGGTGGAGGCGCCCGCCTATACCCTGCCGCCGGAGGACGACTATTATCGCTACAACCCGTGACAGAGAGAGTGAGGGTGCTATTATGAAGCCTTTGATTGCAATCGTGGGCCGGCCCAACGTGGGCAAGTCCATGCTGTTTAATAAATTGGTGGGCCAGCGGTTGTCCATCGTGGAGGATACCCCCGGCGTCACCCGCGACCGGCTGTACGCCGAGGCGGAGTGGAGAAACCGGAAGTTCGACCTGGTGGACACCGGCGGCATCGAGCCCTCCGCCGACAGCCAGATTCTGGCCTTTATGCGCCAGCAGGCGGAGATCGCCATCCAGCACGCCACGGTGATCCTCTTTGTCTGCGACATCAAGACCGGCCTCACCGCCTCCGACCAAGAGGTGGCCAACATGCTGCTGCGCTCTCAGAAGCCGGTGGTGCTGGCGGTCAACAAGATGGATCAGGTGGGGATCACCAACCCAGACATTTATGAGTTCTATAACCTGGGACTGGGGGATCCCATCGCAGTCTCCGCCGTCCACGGCCATGGCACCGGGGATCTGCTGGATGCCTGTATGGAGTATTTCCCCCCTGAGGACGAGGAGGAAGAGGAGGACGATGTCATCAAGGTGGCGATCATCGGCAAGCCAAACGTGGGCAAGTCCTCCCTGGTAAACCGCATCCTGGGGGAGCAGCGGGTGATCGTCAGCGACATGGCGGGCACCACCCGGGACGCGGTGGACAGCTATTTTGAGAACCAGAAGGGCAAGTACCTGTTCATCGACACCGCCGGTATGCGCAAGAAGTCCAAGGTGGACGACCGCATCGAGAAGTTTTCCGTCCTGCGGGCCACCATGGCCATTGAGCGGGCTGACGTGTGCCTGATCCTGGTAGACGCCAACGAGGGAGTCACCGAGCAGGATACCAAGGTGGCCGGTCTGGCCCACGAGGCGGGCAAGGCATGTATCATCGTGGTCAACAAGTGGGACGCCATTGAGAAGGATGACAAGACTATGGACCACATGCGCCAGGACATCCGCAGGGACCTGTCCTATATGACCTACGCCCCCATTGTCTTCATTTCCGCCCTCACCGGACAGCGGGTGGACCGTCTCTTTGACCTCATCAACTATGTCAATGACCAGGCATCCCTGCGCATTACCACCGGCATGCTCAACACCGTGCTGGCTGACGCCACCGCCCGCGTGCAGCCCCCCACCGACAAGGGACGCCGTCTGAAGATCTACTATATGACCCAGATCGGTATCAAGCCCCCCCACTTTGTTTGCTTCTGCAACGACGCCAAGCTGTTCCACTTCTCCTACCAGCGCTATCTGGAGAACCAGATCCGCTCCACCTTTGGCCTGGAGGGCACGCCAGTCCGGCTGACCATTCGGCAGAAGAGCGACAAGGAGGGATAGTCATGGCAGATCCTACAACAGTTCCCACGGGAATACAGCCTAACCTTCCCGCCGCACTGAGTGAGCTGGGGGCGGCCCTGTTGCTTCCGGCCCTGCTGGTCGCAGTGATCGCCTACTTCTGCGGCTGCTTCAACGGGGCGGTCATCGTCTCCAAGTATATCCTGCGGGACGATGTGCGTACCCATGGCAGCGGCAATGCCGGGCTGACCAACTTCTACCGCACCTTCGGCGGGCCGCTGACCTTTGTGGTTATCCTGACCGATGTGCTCAAAGCAGTCGTGGCTGTATGGGTTGGCATCCTGGCGGCAAAGTATTTGGTGGCGGATGAGCTTCTGGTAGTGGCGCTTGGTAAGTACTGGGCGGGAGCTTTCTGCCTTCTGGGGCACATGTTCCCCTGTATGTTCCACTTTAAGGGGGGCAAGGGGATCCTCTCCGGAGGCACCATCGCTATCATGATTGATTGGCGGGTGGCGCTGGTGGTGTGGGGGGGATTCCTGATCTTGGCCGCGCTCACCAAATGGGTCTCCCTGGGCTCCATCTGGGCCGGGGCATCCTTCCCCTTTGCCACTTGGTTTGTGTACCATGACGTGGTGCTGCTGGCGCTGGCCATTCTGCTGGGCGGCCTGATCGTCTGGAAGCACCGGGGCAACCTGAAGCGTATTCTGAACGGAACGGAATCCAAGTTCAGCCTGCACCATAAAAAAGATGAGGGGGCGCCGAAAGCATGAAGATCGCAGTGATGGGCAGCGGCGGTTGGGGGACAGCCCTGGCCCTGGTTCTGCTGGAGAACGGACATGAGGTCACCCTGTGGTCCTATAGGGAGGAGGAGTCCACTATCCTGCGGGAGAAGCGGGAAAACCCCATGCTGAAGGGGGTGCCCCTGCCGGATGGACTGGCGTTGACCTCTGACCGGGAGTGCGTGAAGAACTGTAAGGTGGTTGTGCTTGCTACGCCGTCCTTTGCGGTGCGTACCACCGCCCGTGCTGTGGCGTCCCTGTTGGAGCCCTCTGCGGTGCTGGTGTCGGTGTCCAAGGGCATTGAGAAAGATACCTCTCTGACCCTGACCGACGCCATTGCTCAGGAAGTGGGGGAGGGGCATCCCATCGTGGCCCTTTCCGGCCCTTCCCACGCCGAGGAGGTGGGCCGTGGCGTCCCCACTGTGGTGGTGTCCGCCTCTCGAGACAAGGCGGCGGCGGAGCTGGTGCAGGATCTCTTTATGAATGAGCGGTTCCGTGTTTACGCCTCCGACGACGTAGTGGGTGTGGAATTGGGCGCTGCGTTAAAAAACGTCATCGCCCTCTGTGCCGGGATCTGTGACGGCATGGGCTTCGGCGACAATACCAAGGCCGCCCTGATGACCCGCGGCCTGACGGAGATCGCCCGCTTGGGCGTGGCCCTGGGCGGCCGCAGAGAAACCTTTGCGGGACTGTCCGGCGTGGGTGACCTGATCGTCACCTGTACCTCCATGCACTCCAGAAACCGCCGTTGCGGCATTCTGATCGGCCAAGGCACCCCTGCCGCTGAGGCGGTAAAGGAGATTGGCGCTGTGGTAGAGGGCTACTATGCGGCCGCCACCGCCCGCGCCCTGGCTCAGAAGGCGGGGGTTGAGATGCCCATCACAGAGGCGGCCTATCAGGTATTATACGGCGGACGGGATACCAGGGCCGTGATTAAGGAGTTGATGACCCGCGCCCGGAAGCACGAGCTGGAGGATAGCTGGGTCTAAAAAGGTTTTCGAAAAAAATCGAGAAAAATTGAAAAAAACACTTGCATCTTTTCGCAGGATGTGGTAATATAATCAAGCCGTCCGATGAGGGCGGCGACTTCCGGGTGTGGCGAAGTTTGGTATCGCGCTTGAATGGGGTTCAAGAGGCCGCTGGTTCGAATCCAGTCACTCGGACCAAAATGTGTTGATGAAAGATGCAACGCAGAAAACGCCGCACGAAAGTGCGGCGTTTTCACATATAATGCGCCACTTTTAGAACGGAAAAGTTGCAAAAACTCGATTTTTCAAAATTTCAGTTTTGCCCAGCGAGAGGCGACATTTTGAAGATGCGCCCTGCCAGATTTGTGGTCTGGTGTGGTTCGAACACCGAGGCTTAAAAAAGAATAAAGAATAAGAAGGCAGGCCGCCGTTCGGCTCCCTATGTGGGAGCGGACGGCGGCCTTTTTCGTCTCATTGGTGCTTATGTTGCTTTCGCCTCGTTTGTCTATCATTCCTTGGTAGTGTTGGTAATAGCTTTCACTGAATCTTTCGGGTATGCTTGCGTTACAAAAAACGAAGACCTGCTACACCATTGAAGCCGGCGTGTCAGTTCAAAAATGAAGTGTATCTACAGTCAGAAGATCGCTGCGTTTCAAAAAAATGGGAAACGCATTGATAAGTTCATTCACTTCTACAACCATGGGCGTATCCGGTTAAAAACTGGAGTGGCACCGCTAACGCTGCGCCGCTCCGCTTAAAACTCAATAGCTCCTGCTTAGGTTTTTTGTGCTGCCCGCATCTGGTTCGGTTCACTGCTCAGTATCAGAGGGGCGCTTTTTTGCACCTGCGGCCATCAGTCCTCAATGCTGATAGCGCTGACCGGGCAGCCGTCGCGGGCTGTTTCCGCTTCCACCAACTGATTGGCAGGGATCTCGCTGCCATGGGCCAGACCGTCGTCTCCCATGGAGAACACCACGGGACAGGTTCCGGCGCACAGGCCGCAGCCGATGCAGTTTTCGTTGACTGTTGCTTTCATATGCTTACCTCCGTCAGTCCAGAATTTGCCCGTCCCGGCTCAGGGTCACTACCTGCCAGGGCAGGAACTTTCCGCATTCCCGAAGAGCCGTTTCCACCGCCCGCTGCAATCCGCCGCAGCAGGGAACCTCCATGCGGACGATGGTGACCTCCCGGATCTCATTGTTCCGCAGGATCTCCGTCAGCTTTTCCGCGTAGTCCCCCTCGTCCAGCTTGGGACAGCCGATCATGGTGATGCGCCCCTTCATGAACCGCTCATGGAAATCCCCGCGGGAAAAGGCGGTGCAGTCGGCGGCGATCAGCAGCTTTGCCCCCTGATAGAACGGCGCCTGCACCGGCAGCAGCTTGATCTGAATGGGCCACTGTCCCAGGCGGGATACTGCGGCGGACGTCAACGGGGCGTCCGTTTCCTTCTGCGCCAGCTCTGCGGCCTGACTGCCGGGACAGCCGCCCATCTGCATGGGCATACTGCCGGAGCAGCCGCTGCGGGTCACTGGGGCGCTGCCGATGAGGGCTTCCGCCTTCTTCGCAAGCTGGGCGGCAGCCACCGCCTTTTCATCAAAGGCCGCGGCTTCCCGCTCCACAAAGGTGATGGCGTTGGTGGGACAATGGGGCAGGCAGTTGCCGAGGCCGTCGCAGTAGTCGTCCCGCAGCAGGACGGCCTTGCCGTCCACCATGCCAATGGCGCCCTCCTGACAGGCATTGGCGCAAGCGCCGCAGCCGTTGCAGCGGTCACGGTCGATCTCAATAACTCTCCGTACCATATAGGTTCTCTCCTTTTATCATGGCTATTCGTTTTCATGATGACACGATTCAGCCTTGTCTTTCCACGTTCAGTATCTTATAATATTAGAGTAAAATCTGTTGCGTTTGCAACTTTTTGCTTGAAATTTGCTGCCAGATTCAGGGGGGATTTCCATGCTGGTTCGTGTTCCGGATTATTTTGACCAATTTGCCTGTCTGGCGGGGGACTGTCCCCACAGCTGCTGCATCGGCTGGGAGGTGGTCATCGACGAAGACACCGCCGGGCGGTATCGGGCAGAACCCGGCCCGCTGGGCGAGAAGCTCCGGGCTGCCATGCAGTTTGACGGCGAGGACGTCTGCTTTCCACTGGACGGCGGCCGCTGCCCTTTTCTGAATCAGGAAAACCTCTGCGAGATCCACTGCGCGTTGGGGGCGGAAGCCACCTCTGTCACCTGTCAGGAGCATCCCCGCTTTATTGAGGAATACGGCCCGTTTAAGGAGATCACCCTGTCTGCCGCCTGCCCGAAAGCCAATGAACTGCTGCTGGGCAGCGGCGAGCCGCTGACCTTTTCCGTGCTGGAGGATGAAACGCCGGCGGAGGAGGGCGATGCGTGGCTGGATTGGCTTCTTCCCCTGCGGGATCATTTGCTGGATCTGCTGCGGGATCGGGAACAACCGCTGCAAGAGCGGCTGCGGCACTTTCTGCTCATCGCGCAGGAAGCACAGAGCTTGCTGGATGCGGAAGCAATGGAGAAATTGACGGTGTTCTGCGCCAGTCCGTGTGTCAGGCCACCGGAAGCGGCGGAAGCGGCGAAACCGGCGGAGAGCTGGGAACAGGCGGCCTGCCGGTGTCTGCGTTCTCTGGAGATTCTGGAGCCGGATTGGCAGGCGCTGCTGGAGCGCTGGGAAAACAGCCCGGCCCTGCCTGCATTTGTCCCGCAGGAGCCGGAGAAGCTGGAGCGGATTGCGGTGTATCTGGCGTTCCGCTATCTGCTCAAAGCCGTCAATGACGGCGATCTGCTGGGACGGGCGCAGTTCTGCCTGCTGGGGGTTCTGACTGTGGATCGGCTGTCCCGGTTTACAGAGCTATCGGAAGCCCTGCGGCTGTTCAGCCGGGAAATTGAACACGATCAGGACAATCTGGACGCGCTGCTGGATGCTTTCTGGCAGGTTGATGGACTTTCCGCAGCAGCGCTGCTGGCCGACTTAGGCGAATAGATCTACCTTTGTGCGGGTTGCCCGTCCAACGCGCCCGAAATTGTTTAAAATGTTGAAAATGCACAATCCGTCTTGACTTTTTCCTAGAGCGGCTGTATATTATAGACACAAAGAGGGAGCGCTTATTGATTCGCAGCCCTGTTTGTTCGCCGCTGGATGGTTCCGGCAGGCCAAATACGAAGCACATCATTTATGGATTTGCGTGAGGTTGTGACTCTGCACGCACGGTGCTTTATGGATTGGCGGTCAGCGTTCCTGAAGAAGCGGCAATATAGATGGAAGTAGAGGTAGCCGTATTGAAAGAAAAGCATCAGAAGTAGCCCCCATTCGCCGTTGGAGCGGATGGGGGCTGAAGCTTTTTTGAGGAAATACGGCATCATGATATGCTGCAATATTTGCTGCTGGCGGCGGGCAGCTTTCTGGCTGCGTTCATATCCGGCGCGGCAGGGTTCGGCGGCTCGCTTCTCCTGCTGCCGCTGGTAACGGCCTGCGTAGGGCCGGCGCTGGGCGTCCCGGTTCTGACCGTTGCCCAGCTGATGGGCAACATCGCCCGCATGGCAGGGGGATGGCGGGAGATCGACTGGAAGTCGGTGGGTCTGTTTTCCATCACATCCCTGCCGCTGGCGGCGCTGGGGGCTTTCGGCTTTTCCCTGCTGCCCAAAGCGGTGGTGTCCCGATGGATCGGGCTGGCGCTGATCCTGCTGGTCGCCGCAAAAGGCGTCAGCAAACGGGAACTGCCCCACAGAGCGGGAACGCTGCTGATAGGCGGCGCTGTCACCGGGGGACTGTCTGGCCTTTGCGGCAGCGGCGGCCCCATTGGCGCGGCGGTCTTTCTGTCCCTGAATCTGCCGCCGGTGGCCTATATTGCCAGTGAAGCGGCGACAGCCACGGCCATGCACCTGCTGAAAATTGTGATCTACAACAGACTCTCCGGCAGCTCCGGGCGCACCTGGCTGCTGGGATTGGGCATGGGACTCTGCATGGTTGCCGGAACCTGTGCGGCCCGGCATTGGATTCACCATATGGAAAAGGGAAAATTCCGAAAATATGTGGCAGTCCTGCTGTGCATAGTCGGGCTTTATATGCTGGCAGGCGGCTGAGACGGTGCCAATCGAAAAAACAGCGGGACGGCGTTCAGCCGTCCCGCTATGGTTCTTATATGGATTTATTTGTGATCCACAGTGGACATATAGTGAATCAGATCCACCATGCGGTTGGAATAGCCGCACTCGTTATCGTACCAGGAGACCAGCTTTACGAAGGTATCCGTCAGCGCAATGCCGGCCTTGGCGTCGAAAATGGAGGAGTGAGGATCGCCCAGAAAATCGGAGGAGACAACATCCTCGTCAGTGTAACCCAGAACGCCCTTCAGCTCGCCCTCGGAGGCATCCTTAATGGCCTTGCAGATCTCCTCATAAGAGGCGGGCTTTGCCAGCTTCACCGTCAGATCCACCACGGAAACATCCAGCGTCGGCACGCGCATGGACATACCGGTAAGCTTGCCGTTCAGAGCGGGAATCACCTTGCCCACGGCCTTGGCTGCGCCGGTGGAGGAGGGGATGATGTTGCCGGTAGCGGCGCGGCCACCCCGCCAGTCCTTCATGGAAGCGCCGTCCAGCAGCTTCTGGGTGGGGGTGACGGAGTGAACGGTGGTCATCAGGCCCTCTACGATCCCGAACTTGTCGTTGACGACTTTGGCAAGGGGGGCCAGACAGTTGGTAGTGCAGGAAGCGTTGGAGACGAAGGTCATGTCGCTGGTGTACTGATCCAGATTGACGCCGCAGACGAACATGGGGGTGTCATCCTTGGAGGGAGCGCCCATGACGACGTGTCTGGCACCGGCGTCAATATGTCCCTGACACAGCTCACGGGTCAAATGCTTGCCGGTACATTCGCAGATATACTCCGCGCCCACGGAAGCCCAGGGGATCTCTTTGACCTCTGCGGCGGTGAACACGGGATACTTTTTGCCGTTGACGATCAGGCCGCCGTCGTAATGCTCCACGGTGCCGGGGAACTTGCCGTGAACGGAATCGTACTTGAGCATATAGGCCATATATTCCGGGTTCATAAAGGGATCGTTGATGGCGGCAACCTCCACATCCTCGTGAGTCAGGGCAGCGCGAAAGACAAGACGGCCGATGCGGCCAAAACCATTGATACCGATCTTAGTGAGCATGAACAGTTCCCCTTTCAAATTTTAAAGCGTATAAAAACGATGAAGAATCGTTTGCGTAAACGTTTATTTGCCTTTATTCACATATTATCATGGTTGTGCCAAATTGGCAATCAGCAATTTGCATAACGTTTTTACTCAAAACTGGTCAAATCGGCGAGAATAAAATTGCCGGGCAGCAGATTTTTGCAAAAACTGACGAAAACAGCTTGACGTGGGAAGATTTAAGAGCGTATACTATAAAATGCAAATGATTACGCAAAAGCGAAAGAGTTGCGTAAAGAGGTGAACGATATGAAGGTGACCATCAGCGACGTGGCGAAACTGGCTGGTGTCTCCACAGCCACGGTCTCCCACACCATCAATTCTACCCGCTATGTTTCCGGCGAGACCAAGGAGAAGGTCTATAAAGCCATTGCGGAGCTGGGCTATACGCCGGACGCTTCCGCCAGAAGCTTTCGCACCGGCAAGAAAAAAACCATCGGCTTTATCGTGCCGGATATCTCCAATAAATTCTTCGCCACCATGATTGAATCGGTGGAGAATTATCTCTCTTCCCATGGCTACCATCTGATCATTGCCAACACCAAGGAGAATCCCGAACGGGAGGAGAACAACGTCCGCCTGCTGGCAGCCGGTCTGGTAGATGGTCTGCTGATCGCCAGCACCATGGAGGACTTCTCCCGCTTCGACGCGCTGATCCCCGCCGGGTTTCCCGTTGTACTGGTAGACCGAACCTTCGAGGTCAAGCGGTTTCCGTCGGTCTGCGTGTCCAACTTCCAGCCCATCTACCGCAGCGTCTGCCGTCTGGCGGGGAAAGGGGACAAACGCATCGGCATCATCGGCGGCCTGCCCCGGCTGTCCTCTACCAAGGAGCGCATCGCCGCCTACCGGGAAGCGGTGGCGGACTGCGGTCTGCCGCAGGATGAGGCACTGATCCGCTTCGGTAACTCCATGGAAAACAGCGCGCAGCAATGTCTGGACGACCTGCTGGAGCAGAAGTGCGACGCCATTGTGGTGGCGCAGGGGCTGATGGCCTCGGAAACGGTGATCTATCTCCATGAGAAGGGCTTGCAGCTTTCAAAGGACATTGATCTGGTTTCCTTTGTGGATTATGATTCCAATATCAATCATCTTTATTCCAGCCAGATGGACTGCATCGTTCAGCCGGTGGAAAAGCTGGGCGAAGCTGCCGGCGAGCAGATCCTCCAGCGCATCGAAACGCCGGACGCCCCGGCTTTTGAGCAGCTGCTGACCTCTGCCTACAAGCCCTGCGGCAAATAAGAGGACAGAATGACGAACAGGTCCCCGGAGCGCTGCTCCGGGGATCCTTTTTTGAAAAAAGTTGCGGAAGCCTGCAAAAACGGTCCATATTTGACGAAATCAATCTGAAAAGCTTTGCTTCTTTTTTGCACTTTCTCCAAAAATGATTTCGGCCATTGACAAGGTAGTTTTTTGGTGCTAACCTAACCCCAGAAAAACGAACCGGACTCCCGGGGACAGGAAGGAGATACGCGCCATGATCGTGAACCGTTTTGGTATGATGATGTGCATGATGGACATGGGAATGATGACCATGCCCGGGCTTCAGCGCGCCTCCGCAAAGAACCTCTCCGGAAATTAACGGCACATCAAAGGCTGTTCCGAGGAGCGGAAAGCGGCGACGCTTCCCGCTCCTCGTTTGTTTTGAACCCCATTTGTTGCCGGGAGCGGGAAGAAAATCAGGAAAGAAGGACTTCTAAATGATTCGGCTGGAACATATCTGCAAGACCTTCGGCGAAGAAAACGGCGGCGTCCACGCCGTGCGGGACGTTTCCCTCCATATCAGGCAGGGCGAGATCTTCGGCATCATCGGCTTCTCCGGCGCAGGCAAATCCACGCTGGTGCGCTGCATCAATCTGCTGGAGCGGCCCACCAGCGGCACCGTCACGGTGGACGGTCAGGAACTGACGGCCCTTTCGGAAAAGGAACTGCGGCAGGCTCGGAAAAAGATCAGCATGATCTTCCAAAGCTTCAACCTGCTGATGCAGCGAACCTGCCTGAAAAACGTGTGCTTCCCTCTGGAGCTTTCCGGCGTTCCCAGGGCGCAGGCTGAAAAGCGGGCGCTGGAGCTGCTGGAGCTGGTGGGGCTGAAGGAAAAGGCCAATGCTTATCCCGCCCAGCTTTCCGGCGGCCAGAAGCAGAGGGTGGCCATTGCCCGCGCACTGGCTACCGACCCGAAGGTGCTCCTCTGCGACGAGGCCACCTCTGCGCTGGATCCCACCACCACCGCTTCCATCCTCTCCTTATTAAAAGAACTGAATCAGAAGCTGGGGGTCACGGTGGTCATCATCACCCACCAGATGAGCGTGATCGAGGAGATCTGCACCCGCGTTGCCATTCTGGACAGCGGCGCCGTGGCGGAGGAGGGCAGCGTGGAGGACATCTTCGCCCATCCCACTACCGATGCCGCCCGCCGTCTGGTATATCCCGGCGGCGTCAGCGTGAAGCAGTATCCCGCCGGAACGCGGGCTGTCCGGGTGGCTTTCAACGGCGGCACCGCCTACCAGCCCCTTATCGCCTCACTGGCCATTGACTGCGGCGTTAAGGTCAATATTCTGGGCGCCGACACCCGGAACATTGATGGCAAGGCCTTCGGCACCATGCTGCTGGGGCTGCCGGACGATCCCAACGAGGCCGCCAAGGCCCTGAGCTATATCCGTTCCCAGCACAATGTCACTGCGGAGGAGGTCGAGTATCATGCTTAATGCCATTTCTGCGTTCTTTGCCGAGTACGGCGGGATTTTGCTGACCGGCACACGGGATACGCTGCTGATGGTGGTGATCTCCACCCTGTTTGCTTACGTTCTGGGTCTGCCGCTGGGTGTGGCGCTGATCGTCACCGGCCCTCACGGCATCCGCCCCAACAAGGTCGTCAATCAGATCCTCGGCTGGATCGTCAACATCGGCCGCTCCATTCCCTTTATCATCCTGATGGTGGCCATCATGCCCTTTACCAAGCTGGTGGTAGGCACCAAGATTGGCGTCAGAGGCGCCATCGTTCCTCTGGTGGTTTCCGCAGCGCCCTTCATCGCCCGTATGGTGGAGACCTCCCTTGCAGAAGTGGACGCCGGTGTGGTGGAAGCCGCCCAGTCCATGGGTGCCTCCACCTTCCAGATCATCTGGAAGGTCTACCTGCC
>ENA-UEQK01001146-UEQK01001146.1-human-gut-metagenome-genome-assembly--contig:-NODE-1146-length-17022-cov-7.393685_pt1 | contig 17022 bp, 9 predicted proteins | sample MGYA00242939_ERZ507942 | MGnify/ENA primary metagenome ERZ507942 (study PRJEB26167, sample SAMN06115485) | human gut metagenome | host: Homo sapiens | place: China:Chongqing | collected 2015-03-30... | reverse complement strand
CCCTTTCCCTGGACTCTCTCAGTGCTGCCAGAGTATCTGCCGTCTCACCGGACTGGCTGATGACAATGACCATATTACCCTTCTGAAGAATCGGATCACGATAACGGAATTCACTGGCCACATCCACTTCTACCGGGATTCTTGCCAGACCCTCGATCACATATTTTGCGGTAACTCCGGTATGATATGCGGAGCCGCAGGCCACAATATGGATCTTCGTGATCTCTTTGATCTCTTCATCACTCATGTTCAGCTCTTCGATCACAATATCATTATCCTTGATTCTCGGAGAGATGGTATCGTTGATGGTCTTCGGCTGCTCATAGATCTCTTTCAGCATGAAGTGCTCATATCCAGCCTTTTCTGCCGCATTGGCATCCCAGTCAATGGTCACCGGCTGCTTCTCGATCTCTTCCTCATCCACGGAGAAGAAACGCAGACTACCCTGCTGTAATTCCACAACTTCCTGATTGTCTACATAATATACGGTTCTGGTATATTTCAATATCGCAGGAACATCGGAAGCGATAAAGCTGCCGTTGTCGCTCTTTCCCACGATCAGCGGGCTGTCCTTGCGGGCTGCAAAAATCTTATCCGGCTGATCTGCAAACATGATTCCCAGCGCATAAGAGCCTTCCACACGATGAAGCACCTTCGTGATGGCTTCCAGAGGATTTCCCTTGTAATAATAGTCTAACAGATGTGCCAATACCTCGGTATCAGTCTCGGATACGAACTGATACCCCTTATCCTGCATCTTTTTCTTCAGGGGAATATAGTTCTCGATAATGCCGTTGTGTACCACGGCAATGGTTCCCGCATTGTTCATATGCGGATGGGAATTGATATCGCTGGGAGCTCCGTGAGTTGCCCAACGGGTATGTCCGATACCGGAGGTTCCTTTCATATTCTCTCCGCCGTGGGTCAGGTTCTCCAGAACCTTAAGTCTTCCCACTGCTTTTCTGGTGTTGATCTTCTCACCGTCAAAAATCGCCATACCTGCGGAATCATATCCACGGTATTCCAGCTTGGACAGACCGTCCAGAATGATCGGCGCTGCCTGTTCTGTTCCAATATAACCTACAATACCACACATAGTCATACATCCTTTCTGTTCTGTTTCCAGTATTCCTTGTTGGAAGTAAAAGCAAGTACCCATTTTTTCGGGAGCCTGCGATAGTTCTTTCCCAGTAAATAACCTGCATATTTACAGGCGCATTGCATATAAAAATGGGGCAATCCGGCAGACATATGGTTGCTGCGCAAATATACCGTCACATCTTTCACCATTCGTTTTCCCTCGGACTCCGAAGGATATGCTGCAAAAATCTCGGGATGCTCTGCCTGCGATACTCCCAGGTCAAAGTTTCTGTGGAACTGCTGCCCGTTGGTATAATTATGAGAATGCACCACCTGCGCATCCGCCGCATAAGCCACAGAGTATCCTGCTTCCACCGCCTTTGCCGCATAGATCATATCTTCATTAAATATCGTATGTCTGACGAACCCGCCCAGTTCCTCATAGATCTCCCGGCGATAGGCCGCACAGACATTGGAGCAGAAAAAGGTCTTGATCCCCAGGCTGTCCAGGTCTGCTGCCGATTTGATCCGGGACTTTGCCGGATAGTTAAATTCTCTGGTATAGCTCTCCACCGGTGTCGAATCCTCTCTGGGCAGCTGTCTCGCATAGGCCACCGCCACTTCCCCCTGCAGGGGTTCCACCAGTTTTTCGATCAGCCTGTCATCTTTCGGCATGGCATCCTGTGTCATCATCACGAAGACATCCGCAGAAGACTTTTTTACTCCCATCCGTCTCGTACCGCCATGATCGAACTCTCTTTTGGATACATGGTATACCTTGATATTCTGATAGGTTTCCAGAAATCTGATTCCGTAGATCAGCTGATCAAAATATTTTTCTTCCGTATTCAGAAGAATCACCTGATGTACCGGTACGCTCTGACTGCCCAGTTTATCCAATAATGTAAATAATTCTTTTCCCGGCTTATACAGGGGAATGATCACATCTATCTCCATGTCAGAGCGCTCCTCACTTTTCCAATCTCTGGTTCATTATACTTTAACTCTTATTGCGGCACAAGCCTTTTCCTACTGTCCAAAAGGCTTATAACCTTCTGGGTAATGCACAAGGGAGCCCCGGCAGATTCCGGAAGACTCCCTTGTATTCCTGTTGCTTTACTCTATACACTGTTTCTTACTTATTCAGATAAGGTGATGTGTCAGATTCAATCTTATTGCTGTATTCCTTCACGTTGCTGGTTACGGAATAGCTGGCATCATCAAACAGGAACTGATGCAGCCATACTACATTGCTTTCGAGATTTACCGGAATAACACAGCTTCCCTTTGCACCGATATTGCCGGTGTCACGCATGGTCTCTTCGGGGAAACCTCCTTCGTCCACTATGCGATAATTTGAAATATTGCTCAGCAGATCCAGGATGTCCTTGGAATCCAGACTGGTGTAAATATCGTCGATGACACTGTTGAATACCTTGGACAATGTTGCATAATCTGCTTTCTTTGCCTGATCTTCGATTGCCTGAATGACTTCACGCTGACGGGCAGCACGCTTAAAGTCGTTACCAGCGGTATAACGGATACGGCAGTAAGCAGTAGCCTGCAGACCATTCAACAGCTGCATACCGGTCTCAGTTACCGGTGTATAATCGCATTTCAAAACTTCTGCAATACCGATCTGATAGTTGTTGATATGCTTGATCTCCTCAGAGTCCACATCAATATAGACACCGCCCAGACCGTCGATCACTTCGCTCAGTCCTTTATAGCCTACGGTCACAAAGTTCGTAATATCCATATCCAGATTCATGTTCAGCATCTTAACCGCCTGCTCTGCTCCGCCATAGGAATAAGCGGAATTACATTTCTGGTAGGAATCCGTACCGATATTCAGGTACGTATCACGATATACGCTGACCAGTTTGATATCACCGGTATCCATGTTGATGCTGGCGATCATGATACTATCGCTTCGGCTGCCCTTGTACAGCTGGCTTTCCTTGGTGGCATCCACACCGAACAGGGCAATGTTCATATAGCCCTTCATAGTTTCATCCTGCTGCACCTCTTCGGGAATCTGAAGTTCTTCTGTCTCCAGAACGGTTACCTTGGGGCCCTCATTGCTGGTATGAGTCATTACCAGATACAATACTGCTACCATGAACAGGATCACTACGATCTCTACGCCAAAGATGATAACCTTTCTTCTCTTCCTGGCTGCACGCTGTTTGGCAGACATTCTCTTCTGTCCGTTCGCAGCTCCGGTTCTCTGTCCACTGCCGGCAGGTCTCTGTCCTGTAGGTCTCTGTGCGCTTCCGGAAGGTTTTCTTCCGCTTCCGGCAGGTCTCTGACTATTGCCGCCATTGTTGTTAGAATTTGTTGCCATCTTGTCTTCTCCTTGTACTAATAAGCATTTTTATTGATAAATCCTGTAAAGAACGTCATAAGAATGATCTTGATATCAAATCCAATGGTCCAGTTCTCAATATAGTAAATATCATATTCGATTCTCTTCTTGATGGAGGAATCACCGCGCAAGCCATTCACCTGTGCCCATCCGGTCAGTCCCGGCCGTACCTGATGTTTTACCATGTAACGAGGAATCTCTTCCTTGAACTTTTCCACAAACTGCGGTCTTTCCGGTCTGGGACCGACCAGACTCATATCTCCCTTTAAGATATTGAACAGCTGGGGAAGTTCATCGATACTGGTACGTCTGAGAACCTTACCGATACCGGTGACTCTGGGGTCATTGCGTACCGTCCATCCCTTTTTCTCTTCCGCCGCCGTCTGCATTGCCATGCTGCGGAATTTGTACATATAAAACGGCTTATTATGAAGTCCTACCCGTTCCTGCTTAAAGATCACCGGTCCCGGGCTGGACAGCTTTACCAGAATTGCTGATATGAGCATGATCGGTGAGGTAATAATGATACCGAAAATGGAACCAACGATATCCATTGCCCGCTTGATCACCATATTGCCTGTGTTCGTCAGCGGTACATACCGGATATTGATCACCGGTAATCCCATCAGATCCTCCGTATAGGGTCTGCTGGGGATCAGACTGCTGTAATCCGGAATGAATTTGGTGTGCACCCCGGATTTCTCACAGATATCCACCACACCTTCCAGATAATCATAATCCTTCAGGGAAAGTGTGATTGCGATTTCATCCAGCTTGTTCTCCGGAAGGATGTATTCCAGATTACCAAGCGTTCCCAGTACTTTCACTCCCTTGTAGGTCGTGCCTCCGGGGATATGCTCATCCAGAATACCGCACACCACATATCCCCATTGGGGATTGCTGAGGATTCTGTCGATATATTCCTCTGCCGCCCGGGAATATCCTACCAGCAAAATATGCTTCAGGTTGTACCCCTTTTTCCGTATGGAACGCAATGCCTTGCGCATGATGATACGGAATACGGAAGTCAGAAAAACATTCAGAACATAAAAAATCGCCATGACGGATCGTGAAAAGTTGATCTCACGGATGATCATATATAAAATAATGATCAAAGCCGCCAGGCCAATGGTATTTGCCTGCAGAATGCTGTAGATCTCATGTCTGCGGCGGACGGTACGCTTCGGTGAATACACACTGCACCGGTAATACAGGAACATATAACCGGGTACAATAAAGGGAAGCAACATGTAGTAATCCCGCACCGGCAGGACACCGATCCCCGGACCGTCATTTAAGATATAAAATTTGATATAATAGGCAAGGACAAAAGATACTGCTGTGATCAGCGCATCTATTATCACAAGAAGCCTGTTAAAGACTTTCTGGTTGTCTTTTATCATACGGGTCACCCAATCTTTAAGTCCGAAAAGCTTCTTTTCAACGATTTCATTCTACAATAACGGTGGTTTTTTCTCAACTTAAGAATTTATGAAGCGATTTCTTAAGATTTCATAAGAATTCGAAAAACATTCAGGTATAATTGCCACTGAATCTTCACATAATTCCATAAATGACTCCATTGAAAGCGCACTTTTGCCTGCTTTCCCACAGGACCCACAGTACGTTTCCACCCTTCTGCCAGTCCCTTTAAATATAGTTTTCCCATTCTCTTCTTGCAAAAAAACAGAAATTTTATGCCAAATCCAAGCAAAAAGAACGGCAGATTCAGGATCCACTGTAGTAGCGGCATATTTTTGCCGATGACATAGATATTATTGGAAGAAGAAAGTTCCGTTTTCCGGGAATTGTAGCGGGATCCCGTAGAAGCACTGCCGTAATGCAGAACGGATGCCGTCGGCTCGTACCGGTTCTCATAGCCGTAGATCCGGGCACGGTAACCGATATCCAGATCTTCCAGATAAGCAAAATGCGCTTCGTCAAAATAACCGATCTCCTCAAATACCTGACGTCTGTAAATTGCCGCTCCGCCACAGGCTGAGAATATGCTGACATTCTTGTCATAATCCACAGCAGGCCGGCCTTTTCCCCGGGAATATGCCCATCCCAGAACGCAGTAGCGGTCTCCCGCATCATCCAGCAGCTCTGGCTTATCCCACATAAGCATTTTGGCGCTGACGGAAAAGATCTTTTCATCCTTCCGAATGGCATCATACAATCCTTTCACAAATCCAGCTTCTACTCTGGTATCGTTGTTCAACAGGATCACATAGGGGCTTCGTGCCTCCCGGATTCCCAGATTCACCGCATGACAGAAGCCGGTGTTCTCCGGCAGGGCGATCAGACGCACCTGCGGTTTTCCCCCCTCTTCTGCCGGTGCCTCTTTTTTGCGACACCATTCGCTGTCCAGATATTCCACGCTCCCGTCAGCAGAACCATTGTCTATGATCAGCACTTCATATTCCGGTGCATTTTCCTGTCCCTGACGCAGGGAAGCCATGCATTCCGGTAAATATTTCATTCCGTTGTAATTGGGTATAACGACGGTTACTTCCTTCATAGTCTCTCCCATTTCTCCGGATACTCCGGCAGATACAGCAGTCTTCCCCGTTTTCGTAATGCTTCCGATAATTGCAGACTTAAAAGCCGGATATCTGCCCCGGCAGGCAGTGTGGAGCTGTCAAATACCGGCTGTTGTTCCGGACCTCTTACTACTTCCGTATAAGGCACTCCCACGATTTTTTCAAACAATTCCCTGTCAGCTGACCGGATCCTGATGCACCGAAGGTCTAACGCTTCTGCATCCTGGGACAGCTCCGCCCGGTGAAGATAACCACCAAAGTCCTTCGGCAGTCCCTCGTAGAACACCTTTCCGTCCGCAGTCATTCTGCCGCCGGCGATCCTGCCGCGGTTTTTCCCGGACAGCACTCTGCCACCTACGGCAGCCACATCCGGTCTCTCCTGTAATACCTCTGTATATTGTAACCGATAAAATCCTACATGTCTGGTCTCCTCTGCCTTTGCCGGGATCCCACGCTCTGCCGCATGATCCTGCAGTGCACGCAGCCCCGCTTCGTAAGCATATTTCTTGCTGTGGGGATTGGCTGCTGTAGATGCTTCATGGCATCTCCAGTGATACAGCACTCTGGGAATATGAAGAATTCTCTCCTCCCCGGAGCGGCCATCTGCAGCCAGCACCTCTGACACTGCCCGCAGCACCAGATCATAGTCCTGGGCACCGTCGCATTCTGGCCGGAATGCAAGTTTCTTCATCAGATCTGCATCCATCACCAGAAAATGGCAGATATAGTTATTACTCAGGATTAAATCGTAATTAAAGTCTTCTTTATGGTTGGGATCGTAATATTTTGTCTCATCCCCGTTGCATTTGTCTTCATCCGAATAAGCGAATGCGACTCTGACACCTCTGTCATTTGCTTTGGTAATAGCATCCGCCATCTCATACAGAGCATCCGGTGTCAATACATCATCATGATCCAGCAGGCCGATATATTCTCCCCTTGCATAGGGTAATGCCTGATTGGTATTCGCCGCAATTCCGGCATTTTCCGTAAGATGTATATAGTGGATCCTTGCATCCGCTGCAATAGTTTCCGCATTTTCCGGGAGCCGTTCTGTCAGGAATCCCTGATTTGTCAACGTCTCCTCCACACTGTGATCCTCTGTGGCATCCGCCAGAATCAGTTCCCAGTGAGGATAGCTCTGTTGCATAACGCTTGTTATCATTCTGTTCAGATAGATTTCCGGGGTACGGTACAACGGCACCACAATGCTGAGTGTAACCGGATTATCCCATTTTCTGCAACTTTGCCTTTCCAGTTCCTCTTCCGGACAGGGCACATAAAAATAGCGGTCTGTCTCTGTCAGGCGTTCCCTTACAGAGATCCAGGTTTCCCTCAGGCCGTTGCGTTGCAGATAATATAGAGTTTTCTTAAGGTTTGCTATGTTCAGCTTTGCCACGGATACCTCCACTTTTATAAAAGAGCAAATCGCCCTTCCCGGGCGATTCGCTCTTAAAAATAACATTAACTATTCAGAACCCCATTCGCAAAATCGCTCTTCCAGAGCTTTCCTGAATAACATACCTGCATGCTATTTGCTCATAGTGGTTACAGTACAGCCTTTACATCCTCGGTCAGCTTCTCTACCTTGGCCTGTGCATCCTCTATGCTGTTACCTTTAACACCCATGTAGAACTTGATCTTGGGCTCGGTTCCGGAAGGACGGGCGCAGCACCATGCATTGTCGGGAAGCTCAAAATACAGGACATTAGACTTGGGAAGTCCGGTAGTGGTCTTCTCGCCGCTCTCCATGTCGATGACTACATCGTTCAGATAGTCACGGAATTTCTCCACTTTCAGGTCACCGAATGCCTTGGGCGGATTCTTACGAAGCTTATCCATGATCTCAGCGATCTGTCTTGCACCGTCGATACCCTTCATGGTAATGGTGTACTGGGTCTCCTTGAAGTAACCGTATTTCTCATACATGGATACCATCATATCCCACAGAGTCATGTTGTGCTTCTTGCAGTAAGCCGCCACTTCACACAGACACATAACTGCTACAACTGCATCCTTATCTCTTGCATGAGTACCTGCCAGACAGCCGTAGCTCTCTTCCAGACCGAATACATAATTGTTGCTGCCGGTCTGCTCGAAGAACTTGATCTGCTCACCGATGAACTTGAAGCCGGTCAGTACTTCGATCAGCTTTACACCATAAGCTTCGGTGATGGGCTTGGTCATATTGGTGGTAACGATGGTGGTTACCAGTGCGGGATTCTCGGGCATAGCGCCGGTAGCAGTCTTCTCTCTCAGGATATATTCTGCGATCAGCATACCGGACATGTTACCGGTAAATGCCACATACTCGCCGGTCTTGGTATCCTTGGCATACACACCCAGACGGTCTGCATCGGGATCGGTTGCCAGAACGATGTCCGCATCCTTCTCCCTGGCCAGACGCAGTGCGTATGTAAATGCCTTGGGATCCTCAGGGTTCGGGTAATCCAGTGTGGTGAAGTTTGGATCCGGATTCTCCTGTTCGGGAACTACATAGACGTGCTTAAATCCCAGCTCGGACAGGATACGTCTTACCGGCTTGTTACCGGTACCGCATAACGGAGTATATACGATCTTGATGTCATCAGCCATTTCCTGAATAACATCGGGATGAATGATCTGCTTCTTCAGCTCAGCCATGTACTTGTCATCGATCTCTTTACCGATCACCTGATAGAGGCCTGCTTTTTCCGCATCTTCTCTGCTCATGGTCTTCACGGTATGATAATCCTTGATGGCCTGTACTTCGGTGATGATGTCCTTATCGATAGGAGCGGTTACCTGTGCGCCGTCCTCCCAGTATACTTTGTAGCCATTGTACTCAGGAGGGTTGTGGCTTGCAGTCACTACGATACCTGCGGTACATCCCAGCGTACGAAGGGCAAAGGACAGTTCCGGGGTAGGTCTTAAAGATTCAAAAATGTATGCCTTGATGCCATTGGCTGCCAGACATCTTGCTGCCTCATCGGAAAACTCGGGAGACATGCGGCGGGAGTCAAATGCGATAGCCACACCCTTGCTCTGGGTGCCGCGCTTAATGATATAATTAGCAAGACCCTGAGTTGCCTTACGAACGATATATACGTTCATGCGGTTGGTTCCTGCACCGATCACGCCACGTAAACCGCCGGTACCGAATTCCAGTTCCTTGTAAAAACGATCTTCCACTTCTGCCTCGTTGTTGCGGATTGCCAGAAGTTCATCCTTGGTCTTCTGGTCAAAATAATCATCATTCAACCAGAAATTCAGTTCGTCCATATAACTCATTTTCCTATCCTCCTGTTTTATCGCTATCTTTATCTTTCTTCAGTAAACGCTCTCCGCCATTATTCTACCATAGATTACCTTTACTGAAAAGAATTATTTAATGTCCGCTAACTGCCGGATCCTTCAGTGCATAATCACTGCGGTCCAGCGAGAAATTCGGATTGTAATACGGATCTCCCGCCTCCAGTTCAGCCTTCCATTTTTCGCGGAAATGTTCCGATTCCTTATTATAGCGTTCGGCTTTCTCTCCCTGATCGTCCAGTCCTCTGGAGATGGATTCGTAATGATACAGCTCTGCAAAAGGAGTCCACACGTTCAAAAGTCCCAGTTTACGTAATTTCAGGCAGAAATCCACATCATTTAAGGAGATCACAAAGCTCTCATCCAGTCCTCCCACCTGCTCATACAGACTCTTTTTCACCAACAGACATGCTCCGGTCACTGCCGTGGCATTCTGGGTATAACACAGGCGTCCCATGTAGCCGAGGTTCTGTACCGGAATACGATAATGGGTATGTCCTGCGGTGCGATGTGCCCCCAGTCCGATGACTACACCGGCATGCTGGATTGTCTTGTCCGCATAATACAGCTTTGCACCTACGGCACCCACATCTTCCCGCTGTGCATACATCAGCATCTCTTCCATCCAGTTGGCAGTGATCACTTCCGTATCATTGTTCAGCAAAAGGATATAATCTCCGGTGGCATAGGATACTCCCAGATTATTTACAGCAGAATAATTAAAGTCACCATGATAGGTCACCACAGAGATCCGGCCGTCCTCGCTGTGCAGAATCCCGCCGTCATGACCGCAGACGGTATGCAGCTTGCATCTCTCTGCGTAGGAATCATTGCCGGACAATCCCAGCAGCTGGGAATAGTAATCCCGGATTTCCGGTGTGGTGCTGTTGTTCTCCATCACGATGATCTCGTAGTTGCTCCAGGTGCTGTTCTTCTGAATAGAAGTAATACATCTCTTCAGATCTTCCACGTGATCCTTGTTGGCGATCACGATGGATATCTTCGGATCTCCCAGAATCTGATAGCGGATCCGGAAAATTGTGGCACAGGCTCTGGTACTGGTGATCTGAAAATGTTTGAATCCATGCTTTTTCAGATGATCCGCCACGGCACCCTTTGCCGCCTCGATGGCATAGGGCTTTGCGTCAATACTGGCGGCGGTACTGCCCGCATGGCTTCTCCAGTAATACATCAGTCTGGGCACATGTACGATCTTTTGTGCTCTGTCCGTCAGACGCAGGATCATATCGTGGTCCTGCGCACCGTCAAAAGCTGTACGGAACAGTTCCTCGCCTTCCAGAAGTTTTCTGGAAAAGACGCTGAAATGACAGATATAATTGTTGGCCCGCAGATTATCCGGTGCATAATCCGGCTTAAAATGCATGGTCAGCATTTTATTAATATTGTCCTCCTGGAAGGTGGTCTCATCACAGTACAGATAATCCGCACCCTGTTCATTGATTTCCTTCACATAGGCATACAATACGGAAGGATGCAGAATGTCATCCTGATCGAACAGTCCGATATAGTCTCCGGTGGCCAGCTTGTAACACTCATTGGTGTTGTAGGAAATACCTCCGTTATGGTCCAGGTGCTTATATACAATACGGCCATCTGATTTCGCCGCGTACTCCTTGCAGAGTTCTTCGATGTAAGCATGTTCCGCATCGGAACCGTCCGCCAGACACAGTTCCCAGTTCTGATAGGTCTGGTTCATGACGCAGTCCAGCATCTGTATCTGGAACTCTCTCTTGTTATTCCACAACGGCACGAGAATACTGATCTTCGGCATATAGGGGAATACCGTTTCTTCCTCTTTCTTCCTCTGCTCCGCATCGGGAAAGCTTCCGGTACCGTAGGATTCCATCAGGCTCTTCTGGTGACTCTTGTTACGGATCTTCCGCAGAATATCTTTGGGACCACCGCAATGAGACAGCCGTTCCTTCTGTCTCTGGGCAAAATGGATCACACTTCTGGCAGGTCCTGTAGCCTTCCAGAATTTATTTTTCTTGATTCGGTCCAGTTTGAACTGCAGATCTTCCTTCTCCGATTCCAGTACTACGATCTTGTCCGCCAGATCCGCACATTTTTCATGCTCTCTCTCGTAGGCTTCCTTATAATTGATCTCGGTGTTGCTCTCTGACATATGTCTCCTCCGTGATGCTTTCACCGCATTTTAGCGGATCATGCATCTGTTTTATTCTTTTGCTGCCGGAAGCTCTACGGTCAGATATTTTCCCGTAGTATTCCAAAGTTTCAGCTTGCTGACACGATTCACCACAAGAACAGCAATCGTATAGTTTCCCGCCGGCAGTTGTTCTCCTTCTCTGAGGACACAAAAGCCGCCCAATGCCACATTTTTCTGATCCGGAAGATTTTCCTCCAGTTCCTGTCGGTAGGCAGGCATCAACTGCATGGACCACACACCCTGTCCTTCTGTTTCCCCACAGGGAATCAGCAACAGATGTTTTTCATAGCATGCATTATCGTCTCCCAGAATTACACTGTATCCCTGGATCCGCTCCGGTCCCGCTGTCTCTACTCTGGCCATCAGGCAGTTATCCCTGCGGATCTTCTGTAATTCCTCTCCGCCAGGAAGTCCCCTTTTCCAGAAAGGCTCCTGTAAAACATTCCGATCTGTCAGATATGCCGGAACCACACGGCTGTCCAGTCCTTCCCGGTTCAGCCCCTTCGGGTAAAAAGGATCCTCTCCCCGGAACTGTGGATGCATCTGGTAGAGCAGTTCTCTCTCCTGTACCAGACGCTGCATTTTCTCAGGACTTTCATCGCTTCCCCGGCTGAGAGATTCATGGTGATATGCAAAGCTGTCGTTCCACACCACATTGTAGTATCCCATTTCCAGAAGCCGGAAGCCCAGTTCCACATCATTATAGGCTACCCGCAACACTTCCCGGAATCCTCCGGCCTCCCGGAACACCTCTGTCCGGATCAGGAGACAGGCTCCCGTCACGGCCACACAATCCTGTGCAAAACGGTTCCGTCCAAAATAGTAGCTTCTGTCATCCTCCATAAACTGTAGCTTATGCACCGGTCCCACCGGCAGATTGACAATGCCGTCATGCTGGATCTTCACGGAATCCGGGTAATAAAGTTTCAGTCCCACACTGCCCACATAAGGCTGCAAGGCTCTGGACACCATTTTATCCAGCCAGTCATTCTCACATAATTCAATATCATCATTTAAGAACAGCAGCAGCTTGCCATCTGCCAGTTCTGCGCCACGATTACACATGGTGGAAAAATTGAACTCCGCAGGCTCATATACATACCGGATCGGTGTTCCGGCTGTCCGGATTTCTTCCACCAGCTGTTCTGTTTTTTTCCTGTTTTCCTCGTTACTTCCATTATCTATCAGCAGGATTTCCACTGGGACACTGCCCTGCGGGCGTTGCGTCAGCGACCGCAGACATTTTCCCAGTACGGAAGGATTATCTTTGGAAGGAATGATCACAGAGACCCTAAGCTCTCTGGCGAACAGTTCTCTGGCTTCCTCTGCCGCTTTGGCCGCCAGTTCCACGGACAGTTTTGCGGATTCCGCTGCCGTCCGGTACTCTTCCCAGGGGTTCTGCTCATCTTCCGCTTTCTCCCAGCTGGTTTCTGCCGGTCCCTGCAGTCCGATTCCCGCAGTACCAAAAGTGCCGTGAAACAGCACTTCTTCCAGATGTCCAATGGTATGACAGCCTCTCTCAAATCCACCGGCCGCCAGAAACAGCCGGTCCATCAGGGGACGGATCTCTTCCGCTTTCGAAAATACTATTTCCCTGCCGGTGCTCTCTCCTTCTGTCACAGCTCCGGGCTCCCCCAGTTTCTGCAACAGTCTGCTCCGCACTGCCACGACGCTTCCCACATAGAAGAAAGCCCGGTAGGTATCCGGAGCCCAGCAAGGCTTGAACCAGGGGATCACACGCTCTCCGTTCTCTGACAGCAGATCTTCATCTCCATAGACGATCTCTGCCTCCGGATGCTTCACAAAATACGCATTGATCCGCTCCACAGCATTTTCCGCCAGCTGTCCTTTCTGCTGCCTGTAGATCACGAATTCCGCAAGACCGGATCTTTCCCCGATCTCTGTGACCACTGTTTCCGCAATCTTTTTTTCCTGCTCCGCAGCCCATTGCGCGTAGGTCACCCGCAGCTTTGCCAGTTCTGCTTCATACTTTTTATCCTGTTGTCTGACAAGCATCTGCTTTACTGACGTCCGAATGCTCAAGTCTCCTGTCTCCTTAGAAAAATTTTTTCACCGCTCCCGCCATGTCACTTGCCACAGCAAGGGGAATCTGCACGATCTCCATTTTCACAGTCAGGATGTTCTCTGCCTTTCTGTTCAATGCATCCACCCGGATCGTCAGATTCGGATCCTCCGTGGGAAATACCACGCTGGGATGCTCCGCACCGTCTGCGGACTTTAAGATTTTTCCATTGGTGGTAACGATCTTTTTGTCCTGCACAGGAACTGGCTGTCCGTTCATGGTAAGCTCCCGGATTTTACACACGCAGGCGCACATGGCCGGATCCAGCCGTAAATAATGGACATTTCCATCGAAATTCACCGTAAATTCCGCCTGTTTTTCCTCTGCATAGACGTTCTCCGGGAAATAAGAATTTTCTTCGGAAAATCCCTGTCCCTTGTCCTCATAGATCTGTACCCTGAGTTCTCCCTCCGTCTGACGGAACCGTCCGATCCATTCCGTGGGCTTATAAATTTCGCCGCCTAAGAGATTGCGGATCTCACCCATGGACAATTTCTGTCCGGTCACATATTTCTGAAATTCCATCTCCTGCTCTCTGTACTGTCTGGCCTCGTTTTCCGTGATGCCCAGACGATCCAGAATACGATCCAGTTCCAGTGCATTACGTCTTTCATCTTCCAGTACATAACAGTATACAGCCCGGAAGGCCAGAGCTCTGGTCTCTATGGGACGGTCAAAAGTCCATTCATAATCAATCAGTGTCCAGTGGTCACCATCCACCAGAATATTGGCAAAGATCAGATCAAAGTCCGCCACCGGCACATCCTCCCCGTAGCCCACTCTCTCCAGATATTCTGCGAACAGGTTATGAAATCCCTCCACATCCTGTCTGTCCAGGCATTCATCCATCAGTTCCGACAGCGGTCTGCCCGGCACGAACTCAAATTCCGCATAAGGTATGCCGTTCTCTTCTCCCAGATGGCAGACATTGACATCCAGACTGCTTCCCGCATACCGTTCCTTCAATTTTTCATAAGCCTCCGGCATATGACGCACATGGGCTTCCGCTTCTTTTGTCAGCGGATATTTTCGGACCGTCTTACAGCCTTCCTTGTCCCGCAGGATCTCGGTGCGGATCCGGAAGCTTTCCGCACGGTCATTGGAATATCTGGCATATTTCAGATCCAGAGGTGCTCCGATCACCGCCATATAGGAATTGGAAAAAACGGAAAACAATCCTTCCTCCACAATTCCGTCAAAAGCACTCTTCTCATCGAACAACAGCATTCTGTCCCGGTCAAAATTCCGCAGATTGTTGGACAGCTCTCCACGTCCTGGAAGATAAGCATCGGAATAGACTGTGGTCATAAATTTATAATCAGGATACGGATAATAAAAGCTGCGTTCTCCCACACCGCAGGCATCGAAAATGCGCTCCAGCTTTTTCCGGGAAAACGTGCGTACCACACCGCCCTCCGGATAATTTTCAATGCCGGAAAACCAGCTGCCCAGATGATCTTCCTTGCATCCGGCAAAATATTTCAATCCGTATTTGTTCTCAATGGCAATCACGATCCTGCCGTCCGGTGCCAGATGCTTCTGCAGGATCTTAAGGAAATCCTCGTAAGGCGTCTTGCCGCCTATGTAAGCCTGTCCGTACTCAAAAACACCGATCAGACAGATATAGTCATAGTCTGCGGGAAGTTCCGGTTCCACATCTGTGAAATTGCCCACATGGATCGTCACATTTTCACATTCGCTGTGGCGGTAGGCGTTGATCAGGCTGCGCTTCTTCGAGAGATCCACACAGGTCACTTCCCCGGCTTTTCTTGCCAGTGCACCCGTGATGGCTCCGCATCCACTGCCCACTTCCAGCACTTTCTCTGTTTTCTGTATGGGAAGGAAATCCACGATATTTTCCCGGAGAGCAGACAAATGATACAGGATCGGCCAGCTCTTTCGCTCCGCAATGATCCTGTCATATTCCACCGTACTGTATTTTTTTACAATGTCTAAGATCTCGTCCTCCACACTGCCGTCGCAATAATAATCCTCGCCGGGATATTTATCCAGATTCAGTGTGATCTTCCCGATGGTCTCTGTCATTCCTTACTTCTCCTCCGCATCCCATACTTTTGTTTCGGAATCCATATCATAATATCCTACGGTGTTCTTGTCCGATACCACCGTAATATTCAAGGCATCATACAGTCTGTGATATACCTCGAAGGTATCCTGATTGTAGCCGGTCACTCCCAGAGACAGCAGATACTCACCACCCTGTAAGTTCATCTTCTGGGTAAAAGTCACATTTTTCACCTCTCCCGGCTCCACGCTGTCCAGAAAAGCCTTTTCAATCATGGTATTTGTACCGGTGATCTCCACACCGATGACGTTTTTTACAGAAAATGCAAAAATGGGGGCCGGAATATGATCCATAAAACGTACCCGCATATGGATGGTAAACATACTGCCCTTCAGGATCGCATTGGTGGGAACCCCTCTGTCATCCGTAATGTAAAATTCCTCAATCTGTGCCTGCTTCGTACCGTATTCCAGGGCATTGGGATTCTGCCCCTTGGCCTCCATGGAAGCCTGGGAAGCATCGGTCCCCTTCTCATCTGCTTTTTGGGCAGCTGCTCTCTGCAGGTCTTCATCATCCAGCAGACTGGCAGTCTCTTCTCCCACACTCTCCGGGCCGTCATACTGTCCCACCAATACCCTCTTGTAGGTGTCGATCATAGCCTTGGGACTGCCTTCGCCCAGGATATTTCCCTGATTCAGCAGATATACACGGTCACAATATTTGCTGATACTGCTCAGATCATGACTGACGAACACAATGGTCTTGCCCATCTTCTTGAATTCTTCGAATTTATGATAACATTTTGCCTGGAAAAATACGTCACCGACACTCAGAGCCTCATCCACGATCAGGATCTCCGGCTCGATATTGATGGCCACCGCAAAGGCCAGCCGGACGAACATACCGCTGGAATAAGTCTTCACCGGCTGATAGACGTAATCTCCGATATCCGCAAAACTTAAGATCTCCGGAAGCTTTGCCTCAATCTCCTTCTCGGAAAATCCCATCATCGTCCCGTTCAGATACACATTTTCAATGCCGTTATATTCCATATTGAATCCGGCACCCAGCTCCAGCAGAGCGGAAATACGGCCATTTACCAGCACTCTTCCCGAAGTGGGATTCAATACACCGGTGATGATCTTCAGGATCGTGGATTTACCGGAACCGTTGGTACCGATAATACCCACCGTTTCTCCCTGATAGATCTTCATGTCCACACCCTTCAGGGCATAGTGAAGCTTATGCTTCGTCTTTTTTCCGAAGCCGAAAGCCTCCTTCATCCGATCTGAGGGCTTATCATATAGTTTATAGATCTTCTGGACATTATCGACTTCAATGGCCAGCTTTTTCTTTTCCTGCATCAATTTTAATCCTCGCTTATCAGCGTTACACTGTCTTTGTCATACCATATGGCCAGAGAACGGTTGGCCTCGTTATTTT
>ENA-UEQK01001121-UEQK01001121.1-human-gut-metagenome-genome-assembly--contig:-NODE-1121-length-17215-cov-8.460847_pt1 | contig 17215 bp, 14 predicted proteins | sample MGYA00242939_ERZ507942 | MGnify/ENA primary metagenome ERZ507942 (study PRJEB26167, sample SAMN06115485) | human gut metagenome | host: Homo sapiens | place: China:Chongqing | collected 2015-03-30... | reverse complement strand
ATCAGATGATAAGGAGTCGTGGGGAACATCCAACTAGCCACTCCTCCGGCTACCACGCCGGCCAACAAGGTAGTAATGGCGGTTTTAGGCGCATCAAAACGCTCGATGGATTCTATTACCAGCAAAGAAGAAGACAACGGAGCGGCAAAAGCGGCAGACAAGCCCGCACCGGCTCCGGCAGCCAGCAATTGTTTCCGTTCCCCTTTCAGGATATGTCCCCAACGGGAGATAAGTGTTCCTATATAAGACCCTATCTGAACAGACGGCCCCTCGCGTCCCAAGGACAGCCCCGCACTGAGAGCCAACACACCTCCGCAGAATTTGGCCACCAGTTCCTTAAAAGGATGCTCATAACGGATACGACCGTTATTGGCCGCACGTGTCTGAGGAATACCGCCTCCGGCTATCAATGGCATACGTTTTACCAAAGAAGCGACAAAGATCAGAATCCCCCATAAGATAAAAAACAACAATACATGCCAATACCACGGATAATGCGCCGTGAAAAAAGTTTTCCGCACATCAAAGAAATACCAGAGAAGATAGTGATAAGGCACAGCACCCAGCTACGCAACCTTGGCTTTCAGCTGTTCTTCCGAGACCAGAACGGTCTTGATGTCATCATTCATGCTCATGATGTTTCTCCTTTTTATCCCTTCAAGTTTCCTGTTCCATCTGCAGGATCTGCGTCGTGGTCTCATCCGGTGCAAGGCCCTCGGCAAAGCCGCTGCCGCACACCCAAAGCACCTCGCTGCCTGCTGCCAGCAGCGGCAGCGTGTCCCGCTGCTGCGCCGGGATGTCCGCTTCGTTCATCCATTTGCGCAGGCGGTTGTGCACCGCTCGCCCGGCGGGGCGGTAAACATCCCCCGGCTGGCGGGTGCGCAGAACAAGACCAGCATACAACGTAGTTATTCTAGCATAATCCGCCCGATTTTTTAAGTCTTTTTTATGAACGACTTGTATTTTTTCTTCAAAATCGGCTGTTAGCAGCTCCGCTTTCCCCTTCCAGCCCCCGCGTAGCCGGAATTCCGGCTGTTTTTCGGGCAAAAGGGGCACTTGCTGCGGTGCGCTCTCCAGCTGCCGGGGCAGCGCTTGCGGCAGCGTTTCCTGCCGCAGGCAGCTGTTCCCTGCGCAAAAGCGTACCTGTCCGGTCAGCTGTACTGCGCCGCTGCCCTGCCGCACCACGGCACACAGCAGCTGCACATATTTTTCCTCTGCGTCCCGCACCGGAGCCACAAGGCTGTGCAGCGCAGTTTCCAGTAGCAGCGGGTCTGCCGCCTGCAAGGGTGTCAGCTGCCACGCCGGTTCTGCACCGGGCAGGCGTGCCGCCGCCAGAAGCTTTGCAGCCCCAGCGGCAAGATAGGCATCCACCCGCGCGGCCTTTTCACAGAACCGCGCCAGATTCTGCACCGCCGCCGCGTTGGTGCTTTCCAGCGCAGGCAGGGCGTTGTGGCGCAGCCGGTTGCGGGCGTAGGCATCGGTGTCGTTGGTCTCATCGGTGACCCACGGCTGTCCTACTGCCCGGCAGACGGCCTCGGTCTCGGCACGGCTCAGGCAGAGCAGCGGGCGCAGGTAGCACCCGCGCCTTGGCCGGATGCAGCCCGCGCCGTGCAGCCCGGTGCCGCGTGCCAGACGCAGCAGCAGCGTTTCCGCTTGGTCATTTGCAGTATGGGCCGTAGCGATGGCATCTATCCCCTGCCCTTGCAGCTGCGCAAAGGCCGTGTAGCGCAGACGGCGCGCCCAGTCCTCTCCGGCGTGTGCCGGGGGCGAGGCCAGCTCTGCCGCATGGAACACCCGCAGCGGCACGCCCAAGCGGGCGCATTCCGCCCGCACAAAGGCCTCGTCCCGGTCGGCGCTCTGCCCGCGCAGACCGTGGTTCACATGGCAGGCAGAAAGCGTATAGCCAAACCTCGGCTGCAATTGCCGCAGCAAGAGCAGCAGCGCCATGCTGTCCGCTCCGCCGGAGACTGCCGCCGCCAGCCGCAGCGATGCACCGGGCTGCAAAAGCCCCTCTCGGATGCAGAAATCCTCCACCCGGGCAAGAATCGCGGTATCCATCAGCGCTTGAAGTCCACATCCATAAAGCGGGTGTGGGCACCATCCCAGCCCAGCGGCACGGTACTGGTCTCGCCGTGACGGTTCTTTGCCACGATACACTCGGCGGTATCGGCATCCACCTCGGCGCCGTCCGGGTTCTGGCTGGCGTAGTAGGAATCGCGGTACAAAAACAGAACGCAGTCTGCGTCCTGCTCGATGGAACCGGAGTCACGCAGGTCCGAAAGCTGCGGGCGGTGGCTGGAGTTGTTGCCCTGCTTTTCTACCGCACGGGACAGCTGGCTCAGCGCGATGATGGGCACATTCAGCTCCTTAGCCATGATCTTCAGGTTTCGGGTGATGGAGCTGATCTCCTGCACACGGTTCTCGCTGCGCTGGCCGGTGGTCATCAGCTGTAAATAGTCGATGACGATCAGGCCCACGTTGGGGCGGGCAGGGTCCTGATTCACCCGGCGGATCTTGGCCTTCATCTCGGTGATGGTGATACCGGAGGTATCGTCCATATAGATCGGTGCATCGTGCAGCTTTTCGGTAGCCAGCGCCAGATACTCCCAGTCCTCGGCGCGCAGCGCACCGGTACGGAAGGCCTGACTGTCGATACCGGCCTCCGACGAGAGGATACGGTTGGTCAGCTGCTCCTTGGTCATTTCCAGACTGAAGATGGCCACCGGCACCTTTTGCTGCATGGCCACGCGGGTGGCGATGTTCAGTGCAAAACTGGTCTTGCCCATACCGGGACGGGCTGCCAGAATGACCAGATCGCCGCGGCCAAGGCCTGTAAGCACGGTATCCAGCAGACGGAAACCGGTGGGAATGCCCTTGTACTTATCCGCATCCGGGCCGCTGATCTTTTGCAGGTTGGTCAGCGTTTCCACCATGCTGGACGAAAGCGGGGTCAGGGCGCTGGAATCGCGGCCGGAGCGGATCTCGTAGATGCGTTGCTCGGCATTTTCCAGCAGAAGGTCGGCGTCCGGCTCGTCTCCGGCGTCCTGCAAGATGTCCTTGGCAACACCCATCAGCTGGCGCACCAGATATTTTTCCTGCACGATCTGGGCGTAGGCCTTTACATTGGAGATGCTGGGCACCGTTTCCGCCAGACCGGTCAGATAGATCTTGGCCTCATCTGCGCTGGGGAACACGCCATCGGACACCACTGCATCCAGCAGGGTGACAAAATCGATGGTCTGGTCGTTGGTGAACAGGCGCAGCATCTCGGTCCAGATCTGGGCGTTCTGCCGGGTGTAGAACATTTCCGGCTTGAGGATCTCCACAAGATCGGTCAGGGTGTCGGGCTTGAGCAGGACCGCACCAAGCACGCTCTGCTCTGCCTGCATATTGTAGGGCAGATTGATGCCCACGCTCTCCAGATTCAGTTCATTGGAATAACGTCGTTCGTTCGGCATAGTAGTTTGTCCTTATCCAAAATCCAAAGCATCCTGTAAAGCCAAAAAGCGCCCCCTGCTGTGAGGGGGCGCAAACGGCACACAGATCAGGCCTGTTCCACTTCCACCTGGATCTTGAAGGAAGCCACGACGCCAACGTACAGACGGACTTTGCCGTTGAACACACCGGCATCCTTGATGTCCTTGGTCTCCAGCTCGATCTTCTTTTTATCAATGGGTGCACCTGCCAGCGCAGCCAGTGCCTCGGCAACTTCCTTGCCGGTCACCTTGCCGTGCAGACGGCCGGATGCGCCGCCCTTGGCCTTGATGGTCACGGTCTTGCCCTCGATCTTGGCAGCCAGAGCCTTGGCGGCTGCCACGTTCTCAGCCTCGTGGAAATCGGCTGCGGCTTCCTTGCCGCGCGCCATGTTCACAGCGCTGGCATCCGCCACAGCGGCCAGCTTGCGCGGGAACAGGTAGTTGCGGGCGTAGCCATCGGAGACCTCGTGGATCTCGTCCTTCTTGCCAATGCCCTTGATATCCTGCTTCAGAATCACTTTCATGATAGTATCCCTCACTTCTCACCGGAAAACCGGTGCAGTCTTATGGTAATAGTATAGCGCATTTGTCGTTTTTGGGCAAGAGGAAGCGGGGCATTTACGCCAGCTCCTTTGCGGCCACGTCCAGCGCTACCTCGATGACCTTATCCATATCGTAGTACTTGTACTCGCCCAGACGGCCGCCGAAGATCACGCCCGGCTCGGCATCGGCCAGTGCCTTATACTGCGCATACAGGGCACCGTTCTTCTCATCGTTGACGGGATAGTAGGGTTCATCGCCCTTTTTCCACTCGGCGCTGTACTCCCGGCTGATGACGGTCTTGGGCTGGGTGCCAAACTCGAAGTGCTTGTGCTCGATGATGCGGGTATAGGGGGTCTCGGCGTCGGTGTAGTTGACCACCGCGTTGCCCTGATAGTTGTCGGTATCCAGCACCTCGGTCTCAAAGCGGACGCTGCGGTACTGCAAAGCACCCAGACGGTAGCCGAAGTAGGCGTCCACCGGGCCGGTGTAGACTACCTTCTCAGCCAGTGCGTCCAGCGCAGCCTTGTCGGCCAGATAATCCACGTTCAGGCGCACCTCGGTATCAGCCAGCATCTTTTCCACCATGGCGGTGTAGCCGCCATTGGGGATGCCCTGATACAGGGCGTTGAAGTAGTTGTCGTCGTAGGTAAAGCGCACCGGCAGGCGCTTGATGATAAAAGCGGGCAGCTCGGTGCAGGGGCGTCCCCACTGCTTGCCGGTGTAGCCCTTGATGAGCTTTTCGTAGATATCGGTGCCCACAAGGCTGATGGCCTGCTCCTCGAGGTTCTGCGGGTCGGTGATGCCTGCAGCGGCCTTCTGCTCTTCGATCTTGGCCTTGGCTTCGGCAGGAGTCACAACACCCCACATCTTGTTGAAGGTGTTCATGTTGAAGGGCAGATTGTAAATCTGGCCGTGGTAGTTGGCCACCGGGCTGTTGGTGTAGCGGTTGAACTCTGCAAACTGGTTCACATACTGCCACACGGCCTTGTTGTTGGTGTGGAAGATATGCGCGCCGTAGCGGTGCACGTTGATGCCCTCCACATTCTCGGTGTAGATATTGCCCGCGATATGGTCGCGCTTATCAATGACCAGACACTTTTTGCCTGCCTTTTTGGCCTCGTGGGCAAACACGGCACCGAACAGACCGGCACCAACGATGAGATAATCGTACTGTTTCATGTTTTATTCCCCTTTTGCCGGTCGTGCTTCCGGCGTAGTCTTTTTCTGGGAGAGATAATATTGGTCGATGGCATCCTGAATGCGGCTGCGTGCCGCCTGCGGGGTGATATGCTTCAGCTGAGCTGCTGCCATGGTCTGATGGCCGCCGCCGCCCAGCGACTCCATGATCACCTGCACATTCACGGCACCCATGCTGCGGGCAGAGACGTTTACGCCGTTGCCCACCTGCACTGCCACAAAGCTGGCGTCCACGCCCTGAATGCGCAATAGGTCGTTGGCGGCCTGCGCAATGGCGACCCGGGCTTCCGGGGCGACCTCGCCGCCAATGGAGATGGCACAGTTTTTGTACATCTGCGCCTTTTCCACCAAATCGGCCTTGGCGTTGTATTCCACCATGGTCACATCGAACAATCGGCGCACCCGCTCGGTCTCTGCGCCGTAGCGGCGCAGGGCAGCAGCGGCTTCAAAAGTACGCACACCGGTGTGCAGGGTAAAGTCCTGCGTATCCAGCAAAATGCCGGCAAGCAGACCTTCGGCCTCCACGCGGTTGGGCTTGTCGTCCCGCTCGCCCACATACTGCAACAGCTCGGTGACCAGCTCGCTGGCCGAGGAGGAATAGGGCTCGTGGCAGACCAGCGCCGGGTTTTCGATGTAGCCCACACCCTTGCGGTGGTGGTCGATGACGGCCACCTTGCCGCATTTTTCCAGAATGTCCTTGCTTTCCACAAGACCCGCTTGATATGTATCCACCACAATGCACAGGGTGCGCTTAGAAATGATGGGCAGGGCGTCCTTGGGGTCGATGAAGTCATCCTTCTGCCCCGCCTTGCACAGCGCATCGATCAGGCTGGCCGCCAGCGTAGCGTCTCGCCGGACGGCGATGACCGCCGGCACATCGCAGATCTTACAAATGCGCAGCACACCCTCGGCTGCGCCGATGGCATCCAGATCGCTCATGCGGTGACCCATGATGACCACATGGTCGGCCTCCTTGATCAGCTTGACCAGCTGGTCGGCCACAAGGCGGCTGCGCACCTTGCTGCGCTTTTCCACGCCGTGGCTCACGCCGCCATAGAAGGTAAAGCCGTCCAGCGTCATCTCAGCGGCCTGATCGCCGCCGCGTCCCTGCGCCATATCCAGTGCGTGCTCAGCCATATCCTGCGCCTCCCGCAGGGTGCGCGCGCCGCGTCCGATACCAATGGACATTGAAAGGCTCACACTGGGGTCCAGTGCGCGGATCTTATCCAGCACATCGTAGCCGCGGTTGGCGAACTGCTCCAGCTGGCGCTCCTCCACCACGGCGATATAGCGGCCGCCGCTGCCTACCCGGCGCAGAAAACCGCTGCCACGTCCGATCATATCCTCCAGAATGCGGTTGACGCCCTCCAGCAGGCGGGCGCGCTCGCTGTCCATCAGATCTCCGAACACATCGTCGTAGCCGTCCAGCTGAAAGGCAAGATACCCCGGACGACTGGCCTTATACTCTGCCTCGATGCGGCGCAGCTCGGTCTCCTCGTTCAGCACCAGCAGGGTCACGCTTTCGGCTTCGCCGGGCACGGTGGAGCTGTGCACGCTCCAGTAGCCGTCGGCAAGGGTCAGCAGCTGCCCCTCGCGCTTGCGGCACAGCTGCAGATCCAGCCCGGGCAGCAGCTTCTGCACCCGACTGGCCAGCACATCCTGCCCGCCCAGCAGGCGGGTGCGGAACTGGCTGTTGTACCACAGCACCGTCTCGCCGGAGAGCAGCGCCGCAGGCTGGGAAAGGGGCTCAAGACTGAACTGCACCTTGGATTTTTCAAAGGTGGTGCCGCTTGTCCAGCGTACCACCCAGCTGCGCAGCTTGCAACGGAACAGGGTTGCCCCTATGCCCCACAGCACCACCAGCACAGCCAGCAGCGGCCATGCCGTGGGGCGCTGCACCAGCAGAACCAGCAGCAAAAGGCCGCACAGCACCGCCAGACTGGCCGTGAGCATTTCCAGTGTCCATCTTGGTTTTCGTTTCATTGGTTTTTTGCCTCCTCAGACGCTGCACCGCTTTGCGGTGCGCCCGGATCAGACCTCCATTAGGATGGGCAGGATCATCGGGCTGCGTTTGGTGCGCCGGTAGATATAGCTGCTCAGTGCCTCACGCACACGGGTCTTTACGCTGTTCCAGTCCCGGACGTGCTCGTCCACACAGCGCTCCAGTGCATTTTCCACAATGCTCTGGGCACCGTCCATCAGGCTCTCGTTCTCGCGCACATACACGAAGCCCCGGCTTACCAGATCTGGCCCGGCCAGCACCTTGCCGGTCTTGCTGTCCACGGTGGCCACGATGATGACAAGGCCGTCCTCGGAGAGGTGCTTGCGGTCCCGCAGCACCACGTTGCCCACATCGCCCACACCAAGGCCGTCCACCATAACGGCACCGGCGGTCACCGGCTCGCCCAGCTTCATCTCGTCCTGCGAGAGGATGACGTTGGAGCCGTTTTCCGCAATGAGGATGTTGCTGGTGGGAATGCCCAGACTTGCAGCGGTGAGGGCGTGCTTTTTCAGCTGCTTATACTCGCCGTGCACAGGCAGGAAGTACTTGGGCTTGGTCAGGGTGAGCATCAGCTTCTGCTCCTCCTGACAGGCGTGGCCGGAAACGTGCACATCGTACATGCTCTCGTAGATGACCTCTGCGCCCAGCAGCAGCAGACCGTTGACGATCTTGGTCACGCTCTTTTCGTTGCCGGGGATGGGGTTTGCGGAGATGATGATGAAGTCGCCGGGGCCTACCCGCACCTGACGGTGGCTGCAGGAGGCCATACGGCTCAGCGCGCTCAGAGGCTCGCCCTGACTGCCGGTGGTCACCAGCACCACCTGCTCCGGCGGGTACTGGTTCAGCTCGTCTACGCTGATCAGGGTGCCCTCCGGGATGTGCATATAGCCCAGTTCCTGCGCCATGGCGGTGTTGTTGACCATGCTGCGGCCGCTGAAGGCCACCTTGCGGCCATCCTCCACAGCCAGATCAATGATCTGCTGCACGCGGTAGATGTTGGACGCAAAGGTCGCAATGATGATGCGCTTATTGCGGGCGCGGGCAAACAGGCTGCGCACACCGGCGGCCACCTTCTGCTCGGTAGCAGTAAAGCCCGGGCGCTCCGCGTTGGTGGAGTCGCTCAGCAAAGCCAGCACACCGCGCTGTCCGTACTCGGACAGGGTGGACAGGTCGGTCACGCCGCAGGCCAGCGGGGTGTAATCAATTTTAAAGTCGCCGGTCTGGATGATGGTACCGGCAGGGCTGTCGATGGCAAAGGCCACGGCATCCGGGATGGAGTGGTTGACATGGATGGGCTCCACGGTAAAGCAGCCCAGTTTGATCTTCTGCCGGGGCACGATCTCCACAAACTTGGTCTTGCCGGCAAGGCCGAACTCCTCCAGCTTGTTTTTGATCAGGCCGCAGGTCAGGCGGGTGCCGTACACCGGCAGGCTGAACTTCTGCAGCAGATAGGGAATGCTGCCAATGTGGTCCTCGTGGCCGTGGGTGATGAGCAGACCCTTGATCTTATCCTTGTTCTGCACCACAAAGGTGAAGTCCGGGATGACCATGTCCACGCCGAACATCTCGCTGTCCGGGAACACCAGACCGCAGTCCACGATAATCATATCGCCGTTGCACTCGTAGACGGTCATGTTCTTGCCGACTTCGCCCAGACCGCCCAGCGGGTAGATATGGATGGGGGTCGCTGCCTCCTTGGGCTGCTGCGCACGGCGCGGGCGGCGGTTATAGTAGGGGCGGCGGGTAGTGGGACGGGTGTGCTTTTCCCCTGCGGGAGCAGTGCCGTTTGCGGCGGCTGCCTTGGGCGCTGCCGGGGCTTTTGCGCGAGGAGCGGGGTTATTTTCTTTTGCTTGAGCCATTCTTTACCTCCAGATTCAATTGCAGGTCAGGCCGCGCTCCGCCGGGGAGAGCAGCCGCACCTTGCACAGGGGAAGCACCTGAAACTGCATCGGCTTCCGGTTGATGCATCGTATAGAATTTATCGTTCAGCGTGCTTTTTGCAGCAGCGCTGTTGGTTCCGCAAGAGGTTCTTGGCCAGGTAAGTCCATCTGTTCGATGCGACCGTGGCGTTTCTGCCGGAACAGCCGGGCGCACACCTTTGGTGCACCCCTATACGCATTTTGTTACGCTAAGTATAGTATCTCGCACCGGTTTTGTCAATTCCAAGGTTTGGCAAAACTGGACCGGCGTATACATTGGCTCTTGACATCCCTGGCAAAATAGCGCTAAATAAAGGTATTCTATTCTATAAGGAGAACCCCATGAAACAGGTAGAGGTGTACACAGACGGCGCTTGCAGCGGCAACCCCGGCCCGGGCGGCTGGGGTGCGGTGCTGCGCTACCGCTTTGACGGCAAGGTGTACGAAAAGGAACTGAGCGGCGGCGACGCCAGCACCACCAACAACCGCATGGAGCTGACGGCCTTTATCGAGGCGCTGCGCCAGCTCAAGGAGCCCTGCGAGGTGCGGCTGTGCTCTGACAGCCAGTATGTGATCAACGGGCTGGAAAAGGGCTGGGCCAAGGGCTGGAAGCGCCGGGGCTGGAAAAAAGCCGATGGCTCCCCTGCCCTGAACCCGGACTTATGGGCACAGGCACTGGAGCAGGAGGCACGGCACAAGATCACCTATGTCTGGGTAAAGGGCCATGCAGGCCACCCGGAAAACGAACGCTGCGACCAGCTGGCCGTAGCACAAAGCAAAGCACATGGCGGGAGGCAAGGAACATGAGCGACGCATTTTTGCCCGGCAACGGGTTCGACACCTACGAAACACAGGACAAGGTGCTTGTCAGCATGGACGGCTCCGTAGATTGCGGCGTTGTGGTGCGCATTTTGCAGCAGCAGGGCTTCGGCGTGGCCGGGGCTGTGGTGCAGCTGGCCGCTGACCAAAGCGCGTGGGCCGCAGCCGCACGGCAGGCTGCCGAGGCTCTTGGCATTGAGTGCATCGTGCTGAAGGCGGAGGCACTGGCAGACCAGCCCGCCGAGGTGCTGGGCAGCGGCAACGACGCCCGGTTTGCCGCCCTGCTGACCGCTGCCGACAAGCTGGGCATCCAGTACATTGCCACCGGGCACCACGCCCGGGTGGAGCTGGGCAGCGATGGTGTGCACACCGTCTGCCCTGCTGTGGACGCTGCACTGGACGAGAGCGCCGCACTGGCAGCGCTGCCGCAGGATACCCTTGCCCGGCTGCTGCTGCCCTTGGGCGAGTTTACCGCCGCTGATGTGCAGGAGATGGCACAGGATTTTAAAGTGAACGGAACAGTCTGAGCCAACCGCTTTCTACGCAAAAAGAAGCGCCGCATCTGTACGATGCAGCGCTTCTTTTTTACATACTTTAGTTCTGGGGGTGCACGATATCGCGCCAGTCCAGATCTCCGCGCTCGAGGCCGTGGATCAGCACCTCGGCGGTGGCGATGTTAGTGGCCATGGGGATGTTGTGCACATCGCACAGGCGCAGCAGAGTCATCTCATTCGGCTCGCTGGGCTTGGCATTGATGGGGTCGCGGAAGAACAGCAGCAGGTCGATCTCGTTGCAGGCAATGCGGGACGCGATCTGCTGGTCACCGCCCTGCACACCGGCCAGAAAACGCTGTACCTGCAGGCCGGTGGCCTCGGAAATCAGTTTACCGGTAGTGCCGGTCGCCACCAATTTATGCTGGCTCAGAATGCGGCAGTACGCCGTGCAGAACTGAACCATCAGCTCCTTTTTGGAGTCATGCGCAATCAGGGCAATCGTCATCTGTAGATCTCTCCTCTATTGAAACATTTGTATATAAAACACTTGCTAAATTTCCTTTGCTATACATGATATCACAAACGCAACTCATTTACAACAGGTTTTTGGACACAATATTCAAATTTTCGTTCAAATTCACTGCTTTGCACACAGCTGCGCCTTACTGCGCAAGCAGTGCATCGTTATTTTCTTCCTCTATCACCCCTGCGGGGGCAGTTGTCTGCTGCGGCTCCGCGGCTGTGGTATCGGTCTGTGCATCATTTGCAGCATCCGGAGCGGTCTGGGCGGCGGTATCCGATGCTGCGGCGTCCTCCTGTGCCACGGTGCGCGGGTCCACATAGGGGTCTACCTCCAGCGTGCCGTCCTTCATGGCAAAGTAGGCGTTGGCGATATCCACCACCAGATCACCGGTGCGGGCACCGTAGCCGCCGTACTCCACCGTGATGCCGATGGCGATCTCCGGGTCGTCTGCCGGGAGGTAAGCGATCATCATGGCGTTCAGGTAGTGCTTGCCAGAGGCATAAGTCTCGCTGCGCTGGGGAGTACCGGTCTTGCAGGCGATGGCAATGGGGTAGCTGGAGATCTTGCCGCTGATGGTGCTGGGCACCTGTTTCATGCCCTGCCGCACCAGCTCAAAGGTGTTGCCGTTGCCCTCGATGATATCCATCACCTCCGGCTGGGTCTCGCTGAGTACCTCGCCGGTGTTGGTATCCAGAATGGCCTTAACGAAGTGGGTGCGGTAGCGCACGCCGTTGTTGGCCAGTGTGGCGGCGTAGGTAGCCAGCTGGATGGGGCTTACCACCGTGTTGCCCTGCCCGATAGCAGCCTGAATATCCAGCGAGGAGGTGTAGTTTTTATCCGTTCTTTTGGTCAGGCGTCCCAGAGCCTCGTTTACCTCCACGCCGGTGCGCTGACCAAGCCCCAGCTTGTAGGCGTAGGCATCGTAGACGTCACTGGTCAGACGGCGTCCCACATCGTAGAAGAAGATGTTGCAGCTCCACTTGATAGCGGTGACCACATCAATGTTGCCGCTGTGGCCGTGGCGGGTGCAGCGGGGGTGGTAATCCTTATAATAGGTATACACGCCGGTGCAGTTGACGGTGGAGTACTGGTTGATGAGGCCGCTGTCCAGCGCCGCCACTGCCACCGAGGGTTTAAAGGTGGAGCCGGGGGTGTACAGGCCCTGCAGCGCCCGGTTGAACAGGGGCAGGCTGGGGTCGGCGCTGTACTCCGAATAGTTGGTGGCGTACAGGTTCTGGTCAAAGCTGGGGTAGTTGGAGGCCGCCAGCACGCTGCCGTCCTTCACATTCAGCACCACCGCAGCACCAGCAGCGGCTTTCATATCGCCGGTGTTGTACACCCGGTTGATCATATCGATGTTATTGGCAAGTGCCTTGTCCACCGCCCGCTGAAAGTCGCTGTTGATGGTCAGCTGCACGGTATGCCCCGGCTCTGGCACGGTGGTGATCTTGGTGTCCACGATCACGCCGTCCGAATTACGAGTGATGGTCTCCACGCCGTCCTTGCCGCGCAGCTCATCCTCGTACACGGACTCAAGGCCGGAGATGCCGATCACATCGTTCATGTTATAGCCTTTTTCCTTGAGCGGATAGGTCACCTGACCGTTTTCGTCGGTCACCTTCCACTTTTCGGCGGTGATCTTGCCCACGCGCCCCAGCACAGCGGGCAGGATATCGCCCTGCTCATAGCTGCGGGTGCTGGTCTCCACGATCTCCACGCCCGGCAGCGTGAGGGAATGCTCCTTGATGGTCGCCACCGTCGCCTGACTGACGTTTTCAGCCATAACAAAGTTATTTACGTTGGAAAAGGCCTGTCGGTCCATCTCGTAATGGATGCCCGCCAGCACCCGCTGCCACGGCAGTGAGAAACTTTCCAGCTGGTTTTTCTCCACCAGCATCTCCATCACATCGTTGGCGGTGGCGTACTGCTGCAGACCCAGCGTCTCCTTCATGTCTGCCAGCGTTTTCTGGTCGCTGGCACTGTCGGCGCTGTCCGTAAAGGTATAGTTTCCGGCGGCATCCGGCTCGCTGATGAGCAGGGTGTCCAGCCATTTTTCATCGTTCTTGCGCAAAAGCTCCACGATCTGCTGCAGCATGGTGTCCAGATCCTGATCTCCCATCTGCAGCTTGTTCAGCACCACATTATAACCGGTGCTGGTGGTAGCGATGTGCTTGCCGGTGCTGTCCACGATATCGCCGCGCGCAGCGGTGACCATAAACTTATAATCCGTGGTGTTGGTGGCTTTTGCCTTAAAGTCGTCCCCGTTGACCAGCTGCAAAAAGATCAGCCGGAAGGTGTACAGCCCCATGATGATGCAGGCCACTGCGATGAGCAGCAGCATCCGCCGCACCACGACCTTGCGTTCATTTTCGTTCATCTGGTTCTCCTTTTACGGGCTAGACCACACCGTTGTCGATCCTGAACCCGTCATGGATGCGCTGCACCAGCCAGAAGGCCAGCAGCGCTGCCGGGATGGTCAGCACCGCGCCGGGCAGTACAAAGGTGACATACCGCAGCGCTGCGCCGGTATAACCCGGCATATAGTAGAAAAACAGCCAGTCCAGCGAGAGTACCACCAGCGCTGTTGCGGTGCTTACTGCGGCAAAATTGCCGGGGTTCACCTGCAGATACAACTGCACCAGCACCGATACCGCAAAGCAGAGCAGCAGCAGCTCCAGCGCCAGCATACCTACCGTGCGTCCGGCCGTGCAATCCCACAAAAGACCGCCCACCGTGCCCAGCAGTGCTCCGGCAAATTCTCCTTCAAATACCGCCACCGCCAGACACAGCGGCAGCACCAGCAGCGGCTTTGCCTCCCCCAGCTGAAACAGCCCGGGCGTGGTCTGCAAAGCGGCGCACACAAACAGCGCCAGCACATAACAGCCCCACTTCAGCAGCTGGCTGCGGCTGCGCCTGCGGCGAGATTCCATAGCAGTGTGTCCTCCTTAGTACGCAGTAACGATAAAAACGTGCTTGGCGGTGCGGGGGTCGGCACCGGGGCGCACCACCGCAATGGAGGATTTGCCGCTGGTCTCCGGCACCACGTCCTGCACCGTACCCACCAGAAGATCCGGGGGGAACACCCCGCCCAGACCGGTGGTGATGACCTGATCCCCCGCATGGGTCTCGGTGCTGCGCTCCAGATTGGTCAGGGTGCACAGGCCGTCCGCTGCATAGGTGGTATTGCCGTTCAGAATGCCGTTTTCCCGGGTGCGGGATACCACGCCCGCCGCGTTGAAGCTGGGGTGCAGAATGGTCATCACCTTGCAGCTGGTCGGATCAGCCTCTACCACCATGCCCAGCAGATAGCCCCGGTCACTGATGACCGCATCGTTCACCGCTACGCCGTCTGCGGTGCCCTTGTCCAGCGTGAAGCCGCCGAACTCGTCCAGCGGGTCGCGGCCAATGACAAAGCCGGACACATAGGTGGCATTGCTGTTCTTTTCCTGAATGTTGGCCAGTGCCTTGTAGGCCTCGTTTTCAGCCTTGATGCGGTCATAATCCACCATCTGCTGACGCAGCTCGGCGTTTTCCGCCGTCAGCTGCTCGTTCTGTTCCATGACCTTGTCGATGCTGGCATATTTTTCCCACATCGCGCCCACACCGCCGCTGACCACAGCCCCCGCCTTCTGGAAGGGGGTCAGGATCACGCCCAGCAGTTCCTGCGGGGCAGCGGTCAGGCGTCCGTTGGCACCGGCATAGGCCATGATGCCCACCAGAAACACCGCCACGGCCACGAGAATCTTGAATTTCCAGGTATCAAAAAAATCTTTCAAAGGGTGCTTCCCTCCTGTCGGGATGCCCGCGCCCTACCGCAGGCCTTTGCATGAAAAAAGCGCGGACAGCCGTGCCATCCGCGCAAGATGCAGTGTTTGCAGCGGAAAAACGCACAGCTGCTGTGTCTGAAACTTTTCCGCATTCTGAGCAGCACTCTCCGCAGAGAGCCGCTCTTACATATGTCCTCCATCGGTGTCCAGCACGTCATGCAGCACATCCACATGATCCAGCACTGCACCGGCACCCTTGGCCACGCAGTCCAGCGGGTCCTCCGCAATATGCACATCAATGCCGGTCTCGCTCTGGATCAGCTGATCCAGGCCGCGCAGCAGAGCGCCGCCGCCGGTCAGGGTGATGCCGCGGTCGATGATATCTGCGCTCAGCTCCGGCGGGGTGCGCTCCAGCGTCTCCTTGATGGCGGTGGTGATCTTGACCAGACACTCCAGCAGCGCGCCGCGCACATCCTCAGAGTGCACCACGATGTTCTTGGGCAGACCGTCCACAAGGTTGCGGCCCTTGATCTCCATGGTCAGCTCCGGGTCCAGCGCATAGGCAGAGCCGATCTCGATCTTGATCTGCTCGGCAGTACGCTCACCGATGAGCAGGTTGTACTTGCGCTTGATGAAGGCGATGATGGCCTGATCGAACATATCGCCGGCCATGCGCACGCTGCGGGAAGCCACGATGCCGCCCAGAGAGATGACGGCGATCTCCGCCGTGCCGCCGCCGATATCCACGATGGCGCCATTCTTGATACGCAGAACTGCATTCGCAGCCGTAGACTCATCTAAAAGATTCGTTATCTCAAATCCGGCACCCTGTATCACGTTCTTAACCGCTCCGCCGTCCAGCGTATCGGTGCCGGGCGGGATCGCGGCCGCTGCATAGAGCAGCTCTTCCACACCCAGTTCCTCTTCCAACTGCGCCTTCATTTCACGAATGATCTGAACGGCGCCAAAGTAGTCGACCACCATACCGTCGCGGACGACATCCGCATACTGATAGCGGCCGGCCACCGGCCGGCGGTTCTCATCAAGCACTGCAACAACAATACAAGCTGTACCAAGATCCACGCCAGCGTAGTAGACGGACGATTTCTCAACGATCGGATGCTTACACACCTTCTCAAACTGATCAATAATCTCGTCACAATACTGCAACGTTACATCTTTCTTTGACATTCTTTTCCTCCCACGGCTCCGCAAATCATCTGGGAGACTGTATTGATAATTTGATTGATCTTCCCGATCGCATCCATGCAGGGTCCGATCGCCGCATCATTGCCTTCAAAAGCCTGCAGCATCACCGGCTCAATCTCCCGCAGCGCGCAGCGCAATTCGTGCAGCGCCAGGATCTCTCTGCCTTTTTCCAATTGAACATGGAAATCAGTGATTTCAAAGCAATCTTCCAGGTCATCTGAGAAATTCTCGCAGGTAACGCCATGGCATTCCCTGCAGGGCAGGTTCTGCGCCATACCCTTTCCCTCCACCATATGGCGGATATCGCTGAACTGCTTGCTCAGGCGCGTCAGGTTCTGCGCCATTAAAATATCGGTTTCCAGGAGCGTCTGTTCACACCGGAGAAAAACCGCTTCTACAGAACAAAGCTTGGTCCGCACCATCTTTGTTCTCCAGTTGCACTTTTTCGGCGTTTTGACTTCCTGCACCGGCTGCACCGGCTGTTGAACCGGCTGCGCTGGTTCGGGCGGTGAAGCAGCCTGCTCCACCTTTTTCCCACCGCCGTTATGGTTCGGGTTTGCAGACGGACAGCAGATTTCCTGTGTCAAAGACTCTCGGATGATCGGGTTGGCCCTGGGTTCATCGTACAAATCGATGCCCCGATCCAGCAGGAACTGACGGGCGCCGGGCGTCAACCGGGTTCCCGGTTCCGGCTCATACGTCGTGAACGGTTCCTTCCGATAGAGATACCGCAGTTCGTCTTCCGTGATGAATTTCATTGATTTCCCCCCTCACTATCGTCATTTTTGGCTGGGCCAAACAAATATTCCTTTAACTCTGCAATGCCGACCCCTGTGGGAACGCTGACCCTGAAAATCGGCTCACCCACGCCGATCAGGCGCAGCTGCCGCAAGCAGGATTCTTCGTTCTCCGGTGCCAAGTCCACCTTGGTGATCACACCGATCACCGGTTTGGTAAAAGCCTGGGCAAACTTAGGCGAATAGATATCGATGGGACGGGACTGATCCACCAGCACCAGAACATGGGAAGCGTCCTGTGACGCCGCGATCAAGTGCTTATACATATCTGCATTTTCCACATAGGACCCGGGACAATCCATAGTCCGCTTGCCGTAAATCATGTCCGGGGTGCGCCGGGGCGGACGGGGGTCGTCCTCCAGCGCCCGGACCAGGGTCGTCTTCCCGCAACGGGAAGGTCCCACGACCATCACGCGCTTTTTTCTCATGAGCGCGTAATATCCACGACCGTCAAGCCCAACGTGTTTTT
>ENA-UEQK01001119-UEQK01001119.1-human-gut-metagenome-genome-assembly--contig:-NODE-1119-length-17236-cov-12.166909_pt1 | contig 17236 bp, 18 predicted proteins | sample MGYA00242939_ERZ507942 | MGnify/ENA primary metagenome ERZ507942 (study PRJEB26167, sample SAMN06115485) | human gut metagenome | host: Homo sapiens | place: China:Chongqing | collected 2015-03-30... | reverse complement strand
TTATTTAAATAAGAATTTGCGGCAAAAAGGAGATGACGGCATGGCGGAACTGAGCGGCGACCGGCGGCTTTCGGAGATTTTCCGGCAGTATGGCCAACTGAAAAAATACAATCCGGGTCAGCTGCTGATCGAAAAGGGACAGCCTGCCGCCTACAGCTGCTATCTGGCCAGCGGATATGCCCGCACTTTCTGCATCAACTCTGCCGGAGACGATATCACCCTGTTCTATATCGAGCCGGACAATCTGATATGCAGCGAATCCCTGCTGCTGGACGCCACGGTGCAGGTCAGCGTGGAAGCCATTGCCCCGGCGGAAATGTATCTCCTGCCGGGCAGCGAGCTGCTGCGGCTCTGGTCGGAGCGGGGCTGGGGGGTGCAGGAGCTGATGCGGCCGCTGGTGGAACGGCTGACGCTGCTTTCCGATTATATTTGCTGCGCCCACTTCCGGGAAAACAACAAGAAAGTGGCGTATTTCCTCAACTCCTGCTATATGCGGATCGGGGAGACGATCCCCTATACCAACGAGCAGATCGCTGAGATCACGGGGATCAACCGGGTGTCGGTGAATCGGATCCTGAACGCTCTGGCCAAGGACGGGGCGGTGGAGCTGGGCTATAAAAAGATCCAGATCCGAAAGCCGCAGAAGTTGAAAGAGATCTTCGGCACGGTGGGCTACTTTATCGACGATTGAGCATATTATGAAAACCCGGCGGGAACTCTGCTTCCGCCGGGTGAGACTGTCGATGAAGTTGGAAATGCTGCGCGATAGGAAGGAAGATAGCTGCGAAAGAAACCCAGGAAGGGTGTCTTTCGCTTTCAATCATAAGTTTTTCTGTACTTTTCAAGTGCAGAAAAACTTGCAGCAGCGTGTCGAAAAGGCTTTTTCGACACGCTGACCCGGCGGGAACTCTGTTTCCGCCGGGTTTCTTATTTCAGCCGCCGGAGATACCGTTCCGCCTGAACGGCGGCGATAGCGCCGTCCGCAGCGGCGGTGACTACCTGCCGCAGACTCTTTTTCCGAATGTCTCCGGCGGCAAAGACACCGGGGAGGTTCGTGTGCATATCGGCGTCCGTAAGGAGGTAGCCCCCCGCCATGTCCAGCTGTCCCTCAAAAAGCCGGGTGCTGGGCTGGAAGCCCAGAAAGCCGAACAGGCCGAACATCCCGTCCCGGCCGTCGGCCCGCAGCTCCGTCAGCTGGCCGGTCTGCACGTTTCGGATCACCATGCGGTCCAGCACGTCGTGGCCCTCGCCGCCAACCTCCTCCACAACAGAATGGGGCAGGAAGCGGAGCTTGGGGTTTTGAGCGGCCTGCTCCTGTAGGATCTTCGGCGCGGTGAGACGCTCCGAGGGATAGATAAGGGTGACGCTGCGGGCAAAGCCGGTGAGATACAGGGCCTCCTCCACGGCGGCGTTCCCGCCGCCTGCTACAAAGACCTCCAGATCCCGGAAAAATGCCGCGTCACAGGTGGCGCAGAAGGAAATGCCCCGTCCCACATAGTCATCCTCGTTTTTACAGCCGATGGGCCGCGGCGAAGCGCCGGAGGCCAGAATCACCGTTTTGGCAAGGTAAGCTTCCGTCCGTCCCGCCAGCTTTTTTACGGAGCCGTCCAGCTCCGCCGTGCGGATGGTATCCCGAATCCGTTTGATACCCGCCCTGTCCGCCTGCGCGGACATCCGGGCGATGAGACTGGGGCCGGAGTCCCCCTCCATCTGACCGGGGTAGTTGTCCAGATGAGCAGTGAGGGCGATCTGCCCGCCGTCCTGCCCCTGCTCCAGCAGCAGGGTGTTCAGACGGCCCCGGCCGGCATAAATGGCGGCGGACAGCCCGGCGGGGCCGGCTCCTAAAATGATGACGTCATAGATCGTGTCCATAGAACGCTTCCTTTCTTCTGCGTACTTTTTGACAACAGTATAGCACGCTGCGGCGGATTCAGCCAGAAAAATAAAAAAACGCCGGAAATCCGTATGGAATCAAACGCAGAGCCGCCCCTTCGGGCGGCTCTGACTCTGGCGGGGGCATGTGGGAATCGAACCCACCCAGGCGGTTGTTCGCCGTCCGCACCGGTTTTGAAGACCGGAAGGCACACCAGCACCCATCTGCTCCCGTATTCAATTTTTGGAGGAATCCAAGGGCAAAGGCCCGGAACCACCGGGACAGCAGTCTGCCCCGGTGGGCTTATCGCACCTGAACGTCCATGTTCAGACGGCGGAGGTCGCCCTCCCGGATGGTGATGCGTCGGCGGTCACAGGCTTCCAGAAACAGCAGAGCGTACTTCCGGGTGGTTCCCAGCGCATCCCGCAGCTCAGCCAGTGTGACGGCGCCATGGGCGGCGCATTGAGCCTGTAGGGCTTCCAACGCCTGATGCCAGATATCCCGGTGCCAGCACAGCTCCGGCGACAGCCGCACCAGATCCCCGCAGGTGAGCAGGCTTTCCAGCACCTGACGGGCGGTTTCACGCTCCGGGGCAGGAACGACCGCCAGTACGGCTTCTATTGGCTCCGGCTCCATGCCCCCCTGTAAAAAGCGGCGCAGAAGCTCTTCCCGGATAGCGGTCTGCCGTTTGGTAAGGCGGACGGAAAATCCGGCCAGAGCATACCGGCCCGCCGTGTTCGTCAGCCGTCCCTCCGCCAGAAACACGCCCAGCAGGGCGTCTGCCTCCGCAGGTTCAGCCTTTCGGAACAGCTTCTGCCGCAGTTCCGCCGCCGGGATCCCGGCGTGGAGGGGAAATCTGCGGTGATAGGCGTCCAGAATCTCCCGGCAGCGGGGCCAGAGATCGTCCAGCGCCGCTGCCGTCACATAGCGCCCCGGCAGTGGCTCCGCCAGCTGCCCGCAGGATGCCAGCTCCGCAATGATTGGCGGCACAGCGGCTGCGTCCAGCCCGGACACCCCGGCAAGTTCTCCGGCGTTGGGCAGGTGAACGCCAAATCCGGCGGCGGCCTGAAGCAGCCGCTGCCGGTCAGACCCCTGTTCCCGGATCAGCAGGGATTCCAGAACGGCGGGGTCATACCGCTTGCGGCGGGGAGGACAGGGGTCCAGCACCACGCCGCCGCCAATGGTTTCCAGAGGGGAGCAGAAGCGGATCACAAACCGGTCGCCCTGTCTGGCAGCCAGCAGTTCCGTCAGCCGCAGCTGGGCAAAGCACTGCGCTCCGGGGGACAGCTCGTTCCGGTCCAGCAGCACGGCCTTGGCCAGCTGCACGGAAGCGCCGTGGTAGAGATGCACCTGCGAACCGCTGAGGATCGTGCGGCGGGCGTCCGGCAGGCATCGGAGCTGTACATCCAGCATCCGGGAGGGACGGACGCTGCCGGGCTTTACCGCAGCGTCTCCCCGATGAAGTTCCTCTTTTTTCAGGCTGGGCAGGTTCAGCGCCGCCCGCTGGCCGGCATAGGCGGTCTCCGTGTTCTGCCCGTGAACCTGTATGTTCCGGACGCGGCTGGTCAGGCCGGAGGGCGTCAGCTCCACCGGGTCTCCCACGCGGATGACCCCTTCCGTAAGGGTGCCGGTGACCACGGTGCCGAAGCCGTCCACGGAAAAGACCCGGTCAATGGGCAGACGGAAGGGCGCCAGCGTGCTTTTTCCTTTGGTATGCAGCACCAGTGAGTGCAGCTGTTCATTCAGTTCCGGAATTCCGCTGCCGGTGACGGCGGAAACCGGCAGAATGGGCGCTCCCTCCAGAAACGTGCCGCGCACCAGCTCCTGCACCTGCTTTCGGATCATCTCCAACCAGTCCGCGTCTGCCAGATCGGCTTTGGTCAGCGCCACAATACCGTCCCGGATGCCCAGCAGGGACAGAATGTCCAGATGCTCCACAGTCTGGGGCATAACCCCCTCGTCCGCAGCGACGACCAACAGGGCAAGATCGATCCCCCCGGCTCCGGCCAGCATATTTTTGATGAATTTTTCATGTCCCGGCACATCCACGATCCCGGCCTGCGTGCCGTCGGGCCAGTCCAGATGGGCAAAGCCCAGATCGATGGTGATGCCCCGGCGCTTCTCCTCCGCCAGCCGGTCGGTGTCCATGCCGGTCAGCGCCTTGATGAGCACGGTCTTGCCGTGATCCACATGGCCGGCGGTGCCGATTATTCCATGCTTCATGCGCCGGATTCCTCAAATGCCCGGACGATCTCATCCAAATCCTCCGCAAAGAGGGTACGCAGATCCAGCAGGCACCGGCCATGGGCAATGCGGGTGATGATAGGGCGGGGACGTTGGCGCAGCCGGGCTTCCAGCGCGTCTGCACCGTCAGGCGGCAAAACCGCAGCGGCAAAGGAGGGCAGCGTCTGGGTAGGAACGGCGCCGCCGCCGATGGTGCTGCCCGTGGGGACAACTTCGGCGGAAACACCCGTGGCCTGAAGCCTGCTGCGCAGCGTCTCCGCCGCCTGACGCAGCTCCTCAGGCTTCCGGCTCAGCATGGAAAGCACGGGAAGCTCCTGAAAGGCGGTGCCGTCGTCATAGGCTTGCAGCGTGGCTTCCAGCGCGGCCAGCGTCAGCTTGTCCACCCGCATGGCGCGGGCCAGCGGATGGCGCTTGAGCAGGTCGATATACCGCTTCCGGCCCAGAAGAATTCCGGCCTGCGGGCCGCCCAGCAACTTATCCCCGGAAAAGGACAGCACGTCCATACCAGCTCTGACAGAGTCCTGCACAGTGGGTTCCCCCTGAATACCCAGTGGGGTCAGATCCACAAAGCAGCCGCTGCCCAGATCTTCAATCACCGGGATGCTGCGGGCACGGCCCAGCTCAGCCAGCGCGGCGGGGGAAACGCTTTCCGTGAACCCGACGATACGGTAGTTGCTGGTGTGTACTTTCAAAAGGGCGCGGGTATTTTCGCCGATGGCGGCCTCATAGTCGGAAAGGCGGGTCTTGTTGGTAGCGCCCACCTCCCGCAGCACTGCGCCGCAGGCGGCCATGATGTCCGGCATCCGGAAGGAGCCGCCGATCTCTACCAGCTCTCCGCGGGAGGTGATGACCTCTCCGCCGGTGGTGAGGGCGGAGAGGGTCAGCAGAACTGCTGCCGCGTTGTTGTTGACCACCAGTGCAGACTCCGCGCCGGTAAGGCGGCACAGCAGGGACTCCACATGGGCATACCGCTGTCCACGCCCGCCGGTGGTCAGGTCGTATTCCAGCGTGGAATAGCCGCGGGAAACGTCCTCTGCCGCCCGCAGTGCGCGGCGGCTCAAAGCAGCCCGGCCCAGATTGGTATGAAGCACCACGCCGGTGGCGTTGATGACGCTGCGGAGGGAAGGAAGTCGGGCGCTCCGGCAGGCTTCCGCGATCTCGGCGCAGAGGGTTTCCTCACAGGGCAGCTCCGTGACCGCGCCGGAGAGAATGTTTTCCCGCAGGGCGTCCAGCGTCCGGCGGACAGCCTCCGTCACCGCAGATGCCGGAGCTTCCGCCGCCAGCGCTTCCAGCGCGGGGCGGCGGAGCAGATCATCAACTTTGGGAATCCGGCGCAGCAGCTGTTTATCCATAGGAACCTCCATATATGCTCATATATTCTCTATCATAATGCATTTCCAAAGGGTTGTAAACCGAAAAATCCCCGGATGAGGCAGCAGAAATGCTGTGAACTTCCGTATATTTTCCCTGTGCAAAAAGCAGATGCGAGACTGCCTGCAAGCCTGCCGCTTCTTGCAGGCAGAATTCTCCGGCGGATTCCGAAATTGCCAAACGGCCGGGAGTGTGCTATACTTTTCCTGACCGTGCTCTGCGGTGAGACCACAGGGGAGGAGGGATCGCAATGGACAAGGAGCCGCGTCTGACGCAGCTGACCCCGGCAGCGGGTTGAGCGGCAAAATTAGGGCCGGGTGTCCTATCGAATATTCTGAAAGACCTTCCTAACGGAAGCGATCCCAACCTGCTGGTGGGCTTTGACACCAGCGACGATGCCTGCGTCTATCGGATCACCGATGAGATCGCCGCCATCCACACCGTGGATTTCTTCACCCCCATTGTGGACGATCCCTTCTGGTTCGGCCAGATCGCCGCGGCCAACGCCCTCAGCGATGTGTACGCCATGGGCGGACGGCCCGCCGTGGCCATGAATCTGCTGTGTGTGCCGGGCTGTCTCTCCCAGGAGACTGTCCGCAGAATTCTGGAGGGCGGCCACCAGAAGGCGGTGGAGGCCGGCTGTGTGATTGCCGGCGGCCATACCATTCAGGACAATGAGCCGAAATACGGCCTGTGCGTCACGGGCTATGTCCGCCCGGACAGGGTGCTGCGGAACGTGGGCGCAAGACCCGGCGACGCGCTGGTGCTGACCAAGCCGCTGGGAACCGGCGTATTGACCACCGCTGCAAAGGCGGATCTGCTGGATGCGGCGCAGTATGACCGGCTTGTTCGCTCTATGGCGCAGCTGAACGACAAGGCGGCGGAGGCCATGCTGCAATGCCCGGAAATCCATGCCTGCACGGACGTGACCGGCTTCGGCCTGCTGGGCCATGCCGACGAAATGGCGGCAGGCAGCGGCGTGACCATCCGGATCTACAGCCGGCGGCTGCCTCTGCTGCCGGGGACGCTGGAGCTGGCGGAAATGGGAATCATCCCCGCCGGGGCTTACCGAAACCATGATTATGTGAAACCCCGGCTGTCCGTGGCGGAAAGCGCACCCCAGGCGCGGGTGGATCTGATCTGCGACCCCCAGACCTCCGGCGGACTGCTGATCGCCCTGCCGGTGGAGGATGCCGGCGCTCTGGTAGCTGCCCTGCGGGAGCATTGCCCGGACAGCGCCATTGTGGGGACTGTGCTTCCCCGAACGGATCATACCCTTGAGATCGTCTGACAGAGTTCGCCCCCGCCGGATTTCCGGCGGGGGTTTTGCCTTGATGCGTTATTTTTCCTTGCGAATCACGCGCCTCTGTGCTACACTGGTTTTATCGAAAAATCCGATGATAAAAGGAGCGATTTTCATGTCTGTTACAGTCAATGCCATGGGCAAGCAGTGCCCGATCCCGGTGGTTCTGGCCAAGAAGGCGCTGGAGGGAATGACGGTTCCCGGCACGCTGGAGGTGCTGGTGGACAATGAGGCGGCCGTTCAGAACCTCAGCAAGCTGGCGGCCAGCTGCCAGCTGCCTGTCCGGGCCGAAAAAACGGCGGAGGGCCAGTTTACCGTCACCATGGAGGTTTCCGCCCCGGTGCAGCCGGCGGAGGAGACCGCCTGCGCCCCGGACGCACGGGGGGATTTCGTGGTGGAGATCGGCTCCAACCGCATGGGCGACGGCGACGAAGCGCTGGGCAGGACGCTGATGAAGGGCTTCCTGTATGCCGTCAGCCAGCTGCCGGTTCTGCCCAAGACCATCCTCTTTTTCAATACCGGCGCGTACCTGACCTGCGCCGGTTCCGATTCTCTGGAGGATCTGAAGTTCATGGAGGCGCAGGGAGTGGAGATCCGCACCTGCGGCACCTGCCTTGACTATTACAAGCTGAAGGAGACGCTGGCTGTGGGCAGCGTTACCAATATGTACGCCATTGTGGAGACGCTGGCGGCTGCGGGGAAGGTTATCCGGCCGTGATCTATCTGGATAACGCCGCCACGACCCTCCGAAAGCCCCAGCCGGTGATCGACGCGGTGGTGTCCGCTATGACCACGCTGGGCAACAGCGCCCGCGGCACCCATGACGGCAGCCTTTCCGCCTCCCGGATCATCTATGGCGCACGGGAGAAGCTGGCGGCGTTTTTCCACTGCCCCCGGCCGGATCATGTGATATTCACCTGTAATTCCACCGAGGCGCTGAATATCGCCATCTGCGGATTGCTGAACCCCGGCGACCATGTGATCTCCACGGATCTGGAGCATAATTCCGTACTGCGGCCCCTGTACCGGCTGGAAGCGGAGCGGAGCGTGTCTCTCAGCTTTGTCCCGGCAGACCGGCGGGGGAATATCCGCTATGACGACTTTGAGCGCCTGTTCCGGCCGGAGACCAGAGCCATCGTCTGCACCCATGCCTCCAACCTCACGGGCAACGCGGTGGATATCGGCCGGGTGGGGGCCATTGCCCATGCTCATGGCCTGAAGCTGATCGTGGACGCGTCCCAGACGGCGGGAGTCCTGCCCATCGACATGGCAGCCCAGCACATTGATCTTCTCTGCTTCACCGGCCACAAATCCCTGATGGGGCCGCAGGGAACCGGTGGGCTGTGTCTGGGAGAGAACGTTGCCCTCCGCCCGTGGAAGGTGGGGGGGACCGGTGTGCAGACCTACAGCCGGTTTCAGCCGGAACAGCTGCCCACCTGTCTGGAAGCGGGAACGCTGAACGGCCACGGCATTGCCGGACTGTCTGCCGCGCTGGACTATCTGAACGGGGTGGGGCTGGATGTTATCCGTGAGCGGGAGGAGCGCCTGATGCGCCGGTTTTATACCGGGGTCACAGCCATTCCCAGCGTTACGGTCTACGGCGATTTTGAAGCGCCCCGGACGGCGGTGGTAACGCTGAATATCCGGGATTACGATTCCGGCGAGGTGGCAGACGCTCTGTCTCAGGATTACGGCATCGCCACCCGTCCCGGCGCCCACTGCGCGCCCCGGATGCACCGGGCGTTGGGAACGGAGCGTCAGGGGGCTGTGCGGTTCAGCTTCGGCTGGTTCAATACGGAGGACGAGGTGGATACAGCCATCCGGGCGGTAAAGGAGTTGGCGGAATGAGACCGAAAACGCAGAAGCTGGTGATTACCTTCCATACCACGGCGGCGGCCATGGCCATGGAGAAGCTCTGCCATGAGCAGGGACTGCCGGGGCGGCTGATCCCGGTTCCGCGGGAGCTGACGGCGGACTGCGGCATGGCCTGGTGCGCGCCTACAGACGCCGCCCCGCAGCTGCGGGCTTTGGCGGATGCACAGGCTCTGGAGTATGAGGGCTGGCAGGAATTGCTGGTCTGAGGTGACGGTATGCTGGATATCAACCTGAAACAGCTGGAGGTATTCGTGACCACGGCGGAATACGGCAGCTTCACACGGGCGGCGGATACGCTGTATCTCAGCCAGTCCACCGTCAGCAGCCACATCCGCAGTCTGGAGGAAACGCTGGGCGTGCTTCTGTTTGACCGCGCCGCCAGGCGCAGAGTGGCGCTGACTGAGGCGGGAAAACGAATCTACCCCACGGCGCGGGAGATCGTAGATCGCTGCCGGGGGCTGCAAAGCAATCTGCCGGAACGGGAGGGCAACCTGCTGACGGTAGGCGCGTCCACGGTGCCGGCACAGTACCTGATCCCCCGGCTTCTGGCGGATTTTTCCCGGCAGAGGCCGGACTGTCAATTCCTGCTGCGGCGGGGGGACAGTGCCGGCATCCATGAGCTGCTCCGCAGCGGACAGATTGCTGTGGGCTTTGTGGGGATGCGGATGGATGAAAAGGCGTTCCGCTATGTGCCGCTGCTGGAGGACCATCTGGTACTGGTTACGGAGAACAGCCCCTGCTTTCAGGATCTCCCGGCAGAGGCCGGGCTGGAATTGCTGCTGCGGGAGCCTGTCATCGCGCGGGAGACGGCCTCCGGCACATGGCTGGAAACGGAAAAGTGGCTGCGGGGACAGGGAATCCTGCCGGAACGCCTGCACATTCTGGCCCGGATGGAAAACCCGGATGCCATCCGCCGGGCAGTCGCCCGCGGCATGGGGGTCTCGGTGCTTTCTTCGCTGGTGGTGGAGGAGGACGCGGCGGCAGGCCGCCTGCGGACTTTTGAACTGGGGCAGGGCGCATGGAGGCAGATCTGCATGGTATTGCCAAAGAGAGCTGCGCTGACAGTCACCCAGACAGCCTTTGCGGACTTTGTGCGGCAGAGCGCCGCTCTGTAACGAAACAGCGCCCCCGTTTCCGACTTGGTTTGGAAACGGGGGCGCTGCTGTGTCTTATTTATGTAAATGCAGACGGAAGTCGGCGCCTTCCGGGGTGCTGTCCACCTGATACCCCTGACTGCCGGCGAACCGGGTCACGTTTTCCAGCGCGATCTGGTTGTCCACCAGCACGTCCAGCTCCACAGGCGCGGACTTTTTCAGCTCCTTCTGCACCATGACCACCGGCATGGGGCAGGAAAATCCTCTTGCGTCGATCATGCGGCTTCCTCCTTGGGGAGATTCATCAGGCCCACGACCAGCATGACGATCAGCCCCAGAACAACGGCGACCTTACCGTAGGTCGAGATGCCGCCGACCACCAGCTCCTTGGCGTCGTTCAGGGAGTCGGCGTTACCGGCCAGACCGAAGTTGTGCGCCATGGCGGCGCCCACGATCATGCCGAATACGGTCACGGCGGAATCGCCATTGCCGGTTCCGGCCAGAATCAGCTGCCGCAGGGGGCAGCCGCCCAGCAGCACGGAACCCCAGCCTGTCAGCATCATGCCCAGCAGATTCCACAGGTGAGAACTGTGGGCGATGGGCTGCATGGCAAAGCCCGGATGGAAATTGCCGGTGATGAGGTTGCCGATGAGTACCACCACGAAAATGGCGATGAAGCCGATGAGCAGGTGGACGTCCTTCAGCATGATGGCATCCCGGATGCCGCCCACCATGCACAGGCGGGACTTCTGGGCCAGCGCGCCGACGATCAGGGCGAGAACCAGCGCAATGAAGAAGGGGGCATGCTTGGAGCCGGGGCCTTCCTCGGAAAATTTGAACAGGGCGGGGACTGCCAGCACCAGAATCAGCAGAACCGCCATCACAATGGGCAGAACGCCGCCTTCAACGGCCTTGGCCTCGTAGGAACGCCCCAGCGTGAAGCCTTTTTTCAGAAACACAATGCCGATGCAGATGCCGATGGTAAAGCCGATCAGACCCACCAGCGCGTTCAGATCGCCGCCGCCCAGACGCAGCACCATCCGCAGCGGGCAGCCCAGAAAGGCCAGTGCGCCGATCATGACAAAGCCGCCCAGCACGAACCGCACGGCGGGGGCGGAGCCGGCTCTGGCGCGGAATTCTCTGGCAGCCAGAGACATCGCGAACGCGCCCAGCACCAGACCGATGATCTCCGGGCGGACATACTGCACCTTGGCGGCGCTGTGAAGCCCGCAGGCGCCTGCAATGTCCCGCAGGAAGCAGGCGATGCAGAAGCCCATGTTGGCGGGGTTGCCCAGCAGCATCAGAAAGATGGCTGCAAGTCCCACGGCGGCTCCGGCGGAAACAACGATGACGGTTTCTTTTTTCATCAATCAATCCACTCCTTATACACAACTTGTACCGACTGCGCGTAAAAACGTGTACACCGATACAAGTACAGTATAAGCGTTATTCTATCAAAAGACAAACGCATCAAACCGAACACAGCTGATTTATCATCGAAAAAACCGATTATAAATCATGGGGGACAGGAACAAAACGGGACAGCCGGATGCATCCGGCTGTCTCATAAGATCAGCAGCAGGCCCAGCGCCACCAGCAGTTCCTCGTCCGCCTTCTCCCGGAACAGGAAGTACAGCAGTCCCAGAAGCAGGAGATCCCCGGCGTCGATCCTGTCCAGATGCAGCTGATCCAGAATCCGCCGCAGGTATCCGGCGATTCCCTCCCCACCGCCGAAGGGGGGCGGAGGGCTGAAAGGCGGCGGGCCATCCGGCGGCGGACTGTCTTGACGCGGCTCCTGCCGGGGCTGGCCGGACGGGGTTTCCTCTTCCGACACCTTGGTATAGGTGCCGTCGTCCGTGCGGATATAGCGGTTATACATGGCCATCTCCTTTCAGCAGGAACTTTTTCCCCACCCGGAACAGCCGGGCCAGCTGCAAGGCCCGCTCCACCTTCTCCTGACGCTCCGGCTTCAGATAGGGCCGCAGAGCAAAGAGCAGCTGCCGGGCATTGCTGTCCTGAGTTCCTCCCAGTTCCCGCAGAACCGGCAGGAGGGAGGCAATGGCTTTCGGGTCAAGATTTCCCAGCCCGGAAAGAAAGCTGAGATCCGGCCCGGACTGGACGCCGGACGGCGGGTTCCAGCCTGCCCCGCCGGAACCCTGCGGGGTTCCCGCCCCGGACGCCCCGGCCTGCGGGGGAAAACCGAAGCTGCCGGAGGGCTGTGCCGGGGGCGGCGCGGCGGAGCCGGATACCCCGGCGGCATTTCGGGGACTGCCGCCGGTTTCCGGGCTTTCCCCGCTGGTTCCCATCAGGGACTGGGCCATTTTCATGATCTGGTCCATAGCCTCCGGGTTGGAAAGGAGACTGTTCAGCTTGTCGTCAAACTCCGCCATGAGGCCGGACCTCCTCTCGGTTTACCTGTTTACACTGCTGCTGATGCGTTCCAGCAGGGCGGCGCCCTCCGGGCTTTGGGCGACCCGGCTGACCAGATCGGCCATGATATTGGTATTGCCCTGCATGGCGGCCTGCACCGCCCGCTGAAGCCCTGCGCCGTTGTCCGGCCGGGTCAGAGCCTGCATCAGCGTCTGGCCGTCGCGGGACTGCATCAGCTTCCGCAGGGCGGCGGGGTTGCTTTTCAGCTGTTCCATCATCTGTCTGGTGTTTTCGTCCATAGCGCGTCCTCCTGCTATTTCAGTCTCAGACCAGTATATGAGCGGGGGATAAAAAATGAGACTGCCAACAGACCGGCAGGGAGAAAAGTTTTTCTGCACGCAGAAAATGTGCCTGCGGAAACCGCAGGCACATGGAAACGTTATTTCAGCTTTTTTCCGGCTGCACAGTCCGGCTTCAGGGGACATTCTTCGCATTTCGGCGACCGGGCCATGCAGACGTCCCGGCCGAAAAGCACCATTCGGTGGCAGAAAGAGCCGGATTCTTCCGGCGGGATGGCTTTCCGCAGCTGCTGTTCCACCCTGACCGGATCCTTGGAGCCGTCGGTAATGCCCAGCCGCCCGGTAATGCGGATGCAGTGGGTGTCGCAGACATAGGAGGGCTGCCCATACACGTCGCCCAAGATCAGGTTGGCGGTTTTCCGTCCCACGCCGGGCAGGGAGGTGAGATCCTCCATGTTGTCCGGCACCCTGCCGCCGAACCGCTCCAGCAGCTGTTGGGCACAGGCTACCAGATCTCTGGACTTCCCGTTGTAGAACCCGCAGGAGTGGATGTATTCGCCCACCTCTTTGGGGTCTGCCTCCGCAAAGGCTTCCAGCGTGGGAAACCGGGCAAAGAGAGCAGGTGTCACCATGTTGACCCGCGCATCGGTACACTGGGCCGACAGGCGCACGGCGAACAGCAGCTCGTAGTCCTTTTCATATTGCAGGGAGCAAAGTCCCTCCGGGTACAGCTCCTTTAATGTATCAATGATTCGCAGAGTGGACGCCTTATACCGCATGGCGCACCTCCCATGTTGAGATGCTGCTATTGTAGCACAGGTTCTGCCGAAACGCCAGAGCGGCGCGAAACAAAAACAGCAAGACCGTTGCAAAATGTCGGGAAATAGGGTATGGTAAGAGAGAAAACACACGGCGGACGATCCGCTATCTTGGTACGAAACAAAAGGAGAGGCGTTATGCATATTTCTTTGGTGATTATGGCGGCGGGACTTGGCTCCCGCTACGGCGGCAGCAAGCAGGTGGACGGCATCGGCCCCAACGGGGAGATTTTGATGGAATACTCCATCCACGATGCCCTGCGGGCCGGGTTTGACAAGGTGGTTTTCATCATCAAGCCGGAGATGCAGGAGATGATGGACGGTCTGGTGGGCTATCTTGAGCAGAAAAAGACGGCGGACGGCCGCCCGGTAGAGGTGGCTTTCGTCTATCAGGATTTTACTTCCGTTCCGAGCTTTTACCACATCCCGGAGGAACGCACCAAGCCGTTCGGCACGGTACACGCCCTGCTGTGTGCGGAGCCTGCGGTAGACGGCCCCTTCTGCGTCATCAACGCCGACGATTACTACGGCGTGGACGCATACCGCACCATCTATGAGGAACTGGGGAAGCTGGCTCCGTCAGGCGAAAGCACCATGGTGGGCTATCTGCTGAAAAACACCGCCAGCCTCCACGGCACGGTGTCCCGCGGCGTCTGCAAAGTGAAGGACGGAAAGCTGGATTCCATTCAGGAGACGCTGAAGATCCAGCTCTACCCTGACGGACACCTGACGGACCTGGATACAAATACGGATCTGAATCCGGAAACGGTGGTGTCCATGAATTTCTGGGGCTTTATGCCCTCCATCTTCCCGGCTCTGCGAGCGTATTTTGAGGCGTTCCTCCGGGGGCTGCCTGACGATGCGGTGAAGGCGGAGTGCCTGCTGCCGGTGATGGTGGGCGAGGAGCTGAAAGCGGGGCGGATGACGGTTTCCGTCCTGAGCTCCAAAGACAAGTGGTTCGGTATGACCTATCATGAGGATCGGGCGCTGGTGGCGGAGGACTTGAAAAAGCTCCATGAGGCAGGCGTCTACCCGCCCTCTCTGCGGAACTGAATGGCCGGTGGCCCGGATCCGAAACAGCCCGTTTCGGATCCGGGCCATTGAAATCCGGCAAAAATCTGTCACCAATTTGTCACCAAATTTTTTCGGAATTGTATCGACTTTTTCCGACAAAGAGTGTCTAATAGGAGATGCTCGCTGTTTACATAATGCGGGACGAACATCGAAAGGGGGTGCGTTGTGACAGGAAAGCGAATACGGCGGAAGCCGGGACGGCACTGGCTTCTGTTAGCGGCGCTCCTTGCGGCAGGCGCGCTTGCTGCGGCAGCGGCCCGTTCTCCCGCCGCGGCTCCGGCGGAAAATCCCCCGCAGGAGGAACAGCCGGTGACGGTACTCCCTGCGGAGCCGGAGATCCCGGCAGATGTCCCGGCGGACGTCCCGGAAGAAATGCCCTGGACGCCGGTGCAGGAGTCGGAGCCGGTGGACGACAGTTATTTTGACGATGTGGCCTTTGTGGGAGATTCCCGCACCGACGGATTCCGGCTTTACAGCGGTCTGGAGCGTGGAACCTACTTCTGCGTCACCGGCGAGACGGTAGCCTCCGCCACAGACATGGAGAACTGGAAAACGGAGGACGGCAGAAAAATTTCTCTGGCGGACGCCGTGGCCGCTGCGGACTGCGGCAAGATCTACCTGATGCTGGGGGTAAACGAGCTGGGCTGGAACGGGACGGATATCTTCCGCAGCCACGCGGAGAATCTGCTCCGGCGTTTGCAGGCAGACCATCCCGACGCCGAGATCGTGGTGCAGTCCCTGCTGCCGGTGTCGGCGGAGCAGGACGCGAAAGGCTCTTATGTCAATAACCAGCGAATCCTTGCGTATAATCAGGTTTGGATGGAGCTGGCAGAGGAGACCGGCTGCGACTATGTGAACATTGCGGAAGCCGTTACGGGCGAGGACGGCTGCCTGCCTGCGGAGATGAGCTTTGACGGCGTTCATCTGAACCGGGCGGGCTGCCATGCGTGGCTGGACTATCTCCGCACCCACAGCGTGGGACAGCCGTCCGGCGAACATCAGGAGACGGCGGAAACCGTCTCCTGACAGGATACAGGCAACCGGCGCGGCCATACAATAGAAAAGCACGAAGGACGGCGTAAGCCGTCCTTCGTGCTTTGTAAGATAGAGAAAAGAGAGGGAAAAATAGATTGGATAGGGATTTGGTATGTTTATACTATACGGTTCGGTCCGCGAAAAGTCAACGGGCTGCGTTAAAATTTCATAAATTGTTCACAGAAAAACAAAGTGGATATTCCTGTTCAAAAATCAACGCATTTTAGGACTTGACGAATGTTTTTACGTGTGCTAATATTTAGCCTACTAAAAGTTAGGACGCTAAATATTGGAGGCTGATATGGGAATGGAACTGACAGGCGACGCGCTCCATCTGGGGCCGCTGCTGGGCCATGCGGCCCATCTGGCGCGGGAACGGATGGATGCCCGGCTTTCCCGCTATGACATGACCCCGGCGCAGACGCATACGCTGCTGTATCTCTGCGGCCACGGAGACTGCGCGCCCCAGCGGGATGTGGTGTCGCATCTGCGGGTAAAGCCCTCCACGGCCAATGGGATCCTGGACCGCATGGAGGAGAAGGGGCTGATCCGCCGGGCGGCGGATGAGAACGACCAGCGGCAGAAGCGGGTCATGACAACGGAAAAGGGACGCGAATTGCGGGAGCAGGTGCAGGCCGCTTTTCAGGACGCGGAGGCCGCCATGTTACGGGGCCTGCGGCCGGACGAGGTGGATCTGCTGCGATCCCTGCTGTGCCGGATCATTGAAAATTTAGAGGAGGATCGAACCCCATGCTGAAAAAACTTGGGTCTTACGTCAGACCCTATTCCAAGTGGGTCGTGCTGGGCGTGGCGTGTAGCGCCGCCGAGGCGATCTTTGAGCTGCTGATCCCGCTGGTGATGGCCGATATCGTCAACATCGGCATCGCGACAGCCGATCAGAACTATATCCTGCGGAAAGGCGCGCTGATGGCGTGCATGGCCGTTGTGTCCCTGGGCTTCGGACTGGGCAGCGTCGCCTTTTCCTCCGTGGCCGGACAGGGCTTCGGCGCGGAGCTGCGGAAGGCGGAGTACGAGCACATTCAGGACTTTGCCTTTTCCAACATTGAGAAATTTTCCACCGCGTCTCTTGTGACCCGGCTGACCAACGACGTCAACAATATGCAGATGACCCTGATGATGGGAATGCGGCTGCTGGTGCGTGCGCCGGTGATGCTGGTGGCGGCGCTGGTGCTGTCCATCCGCCTGAGCCGTCAGCTGAGCAATGTGTTTCTGGCGGCGATCCCTTTGCTGCTGGTGTTCATCATTCTGATCCTCACCAAAGCCGGCCCGCTGTTCCGCTCCCTGCAGGAGCGGACGGACGCTTTGAATCTGGTGGTGCAGGAAAACCTCACCGGCATCCGGGTGGTGAAGTCCTTCGTCCGGGAGGAGCATGAGGAGGAAAAGTTCGCAAAGCGCAACAATGCCCTGAAGGACAGCTCCATGCGGGCCTTCGGCATGGTGGTCATCAATATGCCGGTGATGATGCTGATCATCTACAGCACCATCATCGCAGTCATGTGGTTCGGCGGCAAGATGGTCTATGCCGGAACGCTGCCGGTGGGCGACCTTACCGCATTCTTCACCTATATCACCCAGATCCTCATGTCGCTGATGATGGTCTCCATGATGTTCATGATGATGACCCGTTCCATCGCCTGCGCCAGACGAATCGTGGAGGTGCTGGACGAAAAGCCTGCCATCACCAATGACGCCGCCAAAGCGGACGCTGCGGTGGAGGACGGCGGCATCGACTTTGACCATGTGTCCTTCAAATACAATGACCAAAGCCCGGAGTGGATTCTGAAGGATGTGAACCTGCACATTCCCAGCGGCGCTACCGTGGGCATTCTGGGCGGCACCGGCAGCGGCAAGACCACGCT
>ENA-UEQK01001113-UEQK01001113.1-human-gut-metagenome-genome-assembly--contig:-NODE-1113-length-17300-cov-9.748360_pt1 | contig 17300 bp, 14 predicted proteins | sample MGYA00242939_ERZ507942 | MGnify/ENA primary metagenome ERZ507942 (study PRJEB26167, sample SAMN06115485) | human gut metagenome | host: Homo sapiens | place: China:Chongqing | collected 2015-03-30... | reverse complement strand
AAGTTCTTCACGCTCAATACCTTTATCATCAATTGCCTTAAGTACATCTTCAGTAAAATGCAGACCGGCGGTTGGGGTTCACCTCCCAGCGGGAAACAGTGCTCTCCTCCCCGGGCAGATGGGTGTCGCCGTGCAGCACCTCGATGTAATCGTTCAGCTCGTCCAGCTCGCGCACCTGCCGCCGCGCCAGCGGGCTGTCCTGACTGGTGAGCAGCAGGTAGGAAAACTCCATGATAGGCTCCTGCCGCAGACCGTGGCGCTGGCAGTAGCGCAGGTAGTAGTCCTCGTCCTCGGCAGCATAGCGCAGCAGCGCTATGTGGTAGCCCTGCCGCAGCACAAAGTCCAGGGCTTCAATAGCGCCGCTCTCCCGGATATGCACCCGCAGCTGCTCGCTGCGGGCTGCCTGCTGCAAAAAATCCACCGCCGCATAGGAGGCGTAGGTGGCATGGGTCAGCACCACCCGCAGCTCGGCGCAGCTGCGCTGCTGGTGCGCCTCCTGCGCCAGCTCGTCCACCTGCTGCAGCACCCGCTGCGCCTGCCGGATGAACCGCTTGCCCTGCTCGGTGGGGATCATGCCCGTGGAGGAGCGTTCAAAAATGCGCAACCCGTATTCCTCTTCCAGGTTCTTCAGTGCCTTGCTGACATTTGGCTGCGCCGCGTACAGCTGCTTTGCCGCCGCCGACACCGACCCCCATTTCATGATGGCTACCAGATACCGCAGTTCCGTAATATTCATGAACCCCTCCACGTTGTTTGCAGTCGTAACTGTATTGTAACAATTTCTCCGCGCCGCTGTCAAGCGGGGGAGAATAAACCCTCTCAGTCCGCTCCCCCTTGCACCAAAGCCCCCGGGTGCTATATAATAAGGAAAAACACAAAGGAGGGGCTGTACCATGCCGGAATACCGCGTGCTGTGCATTGACGAGCAGCTGTACGGCTGCGAGGAGCTGCCCGCCGGGCAGCCTGTGCTGTGCGATGTGACCCTGACCGATGCCGCCGGGGCGGCCCGCATTCTGCCCTACCCGGACAGGGAGCTGACATGTCTTGGCATCGACGAGGGAGACACCGTCTGTCTGCTGCCGGACGGCACCCTGCACAAGCTGTAAGGAGTAATTTTATGCATAATATCTATTTCACCCGCCACGGCGAGACGGTATGGAACGTGGAAAATAAGATCTGCGGCATGACCGACAGCCCGCTGACCGCCCACGGGCAGGAGCAGGCGCGGCAGCTGGGCGAGCTTGTCCGGGACAGCGGCCTGCAGATCGACGAGATCCTGTACTCTCCCCTTTCCCGCGCCGCCGACACCGCAAAGGCCATTGCCGCCGCTACCGGTCTGCCCGCCCGCTGCGAGCCCCGCCTGCGGGAGCAGTGCTTTGGCAAATACGAGGGCACGCCCCGGGACGGTGCGGAGTTCCGCATCTCCAAGACCCACTTTGCCGACCGCTATGACGGCGGCGAAAGCATGATGCAGCTGGCGCAGCGCATCTACAACCTGCTGGACGAGTTGAAGGCGGACACCGGCAAGACCTATCTGCTGGTGGCGCACAACGGCATTGCCCGGGTGGTGCACTCCTATTTTTACGACATGACCAACGAGGAGTACGCCGCTGCGGGCATCAAAAACTGCCAGCTGGTGGAATATACCTTTGAATAACAGGAAAGCCGCCGGGGTCCCGGCGGCTTTCTTGTTATGGCGCGTCAAACATGACGGTAATGGAATTTCTGATCTTTTGTCACGAACATATACACGGTCACCGCCAGCGCGGCAAGCTCGGCGGCGGTGACAGCCAGCCACACGCCATCAATGCCCCAGAGGGCGGGCAGCAGGAGCAGCGCGGCCAGCTGGAACACCAGCGTGCGCAGAAAGGAGATGAGGGCGCTGGTCACACCATCGCCCAGCGCCGTGAAGAAGGAGGACGCATACACGTTGAAGCCCATGATGAGGAAGCTCAGCGCATACAGCCGGAAGGCGCGGTTTGTCAGCGCCAGCAGCTGGGCATCGTAGCCCACAAAGATACGCGCCACATAGGGAATGATGACCATGGACGCCGCCGTCATGGTCACAGCTACCACGGCGATGAGGCGCAGGCTCTTCTGATAAAGGTTATGCACCTCGGCGTGGTTGCGCGCGCCGTAATGGAAGCTGACGATGGGTGCGCTGCCCACGGCATAGCCCACGAACACCGCCACGAACAGGAAAGCAGCGTACATGATGACGCCGTAAGCCGCCACGCCGTTTTCTCCGGCAAGCCGCAGCAGCTGGAAGTTATACAGGATATTGACCAGCGACATGGAAAGGTTGGTCATCAGCTCAGAAGAACCGTTGATACAGGCATCCCACAGCACGCGGCCGTAAAACTGCGTGCTGCACAGGTGCAGGCGGCTGGTATTGTGGTGGTCGATAAAATAGAACACCGGCAGCACGCCGCCCACCAATTGGCTGATGAGGGTGGCAAGGGCAGCGCCCTCCACGCCCCAGTGCAGCATACCCACCATTACCACATCCAGCACCATGTTGGTGCAGCCTGCACCTACGGTGAACCAGAAGCCCAGAAGCGGCTTTTCGGCGGTGACGAAAAAGCTTTGGAACAGATTCTGCAAAGCAAAGCCCGGCAGTGCCAGCATCAGGATGCGCCCGTAGCGCACGGCGTAGTCCAGCAGCTCGCCCTTTGCGCCCAGCAGCTCGGCGACCGGGCGCAGGAGCAGGATGCCCAGCACGGCCAGCACACTGACCGAGATGAGCGCTGCCAGCAGAAACATGGTAAAATAGCGGTCGGCTTTTTGGGGGTCGCCCTCGCCCAGCGTGATGCCTACGATGGCGCTGCCGCCGGTGCCCAGCATAAAGCCGACAGTGCCCAGCAGCTGCGGCAGCGGCATGATGAGGTTGACCGCTGCAAAAGCCGTTTTGCCCACAAAGTTGGAAACACACAGGCCGTCCACGATGCCGTAGACGGAGGTGAACAGCATGGTGCCGATGCAGGGCAGCACGAACCGCAGCAGGCGGGAATAGGTAAAGTGGTCGGACAATTGGATGGCTTTCTTTGGCATAACTCCTCCTTTTTTGAACTCTGCACATACAAAAAGGCCGGATAAGAACCACCGCTCCGGTGCGTTCCCTCTTCTGCTGCGGCACTACGGTGCCCACAGCCTCCGGGAAGCGCGAACGATGACATCTTATCCGGCCTTTCAATTACGTTGAAACAGCCCTCCGATGAGCGAAAAACAGTATAGCAAAGTTTATTTTTGATGTCAAGCCCTGCTTTGCATCATTCTGCCGCAAGGCGGACAAAGGGCGCGATGGCGTTGGCATCGCCGTGGCGGACGATGGAGTAGGTGATATCGCAGTAGGGCTGGATGGCAGTGCTCTTTTCCACGGTGGAGATGAGCAGCACCTGCAATTGCAGGCGGCGGAACAGTTCCATCATGGGGCGGATGCGGTCGCTGGTCATCTTGCTGAAGGCTTCGTCCAGCAGCACCAGACGGATGCTGTTTTCGCTCTTCTGGTAAATTTGCAGAAGGCTGGCGCAGATGGCCACATAGAAGGGCGCCTGATTCTCTCCGCCGGAGGAATCGCGGCTGACGCGGGACAGATACGCCTGCTGCCCGGTGACCTGATTGGTCACCTTGATATCGTAGTCCAGATAGGTGCGGTAGTCCACATAGTCCGAAAGGGTGGCACCGGCGGCGGTGCGTCCCTCCTGCCGGGCGCGGGTGTTCTCGTCCACGTCTGCCATGATTTTTTCCATCAGTTCGTCCACCTGACGCTCGTAGGCGGGGTCAGCGGTGGCGGCAAGGTTATCCAGAGAGTCGCCCTCGGTCATCTGCTGGTTGCCCTTGTCCACGATGACCTGATAGAACGCCGCCAGCTGCGGGTCGCGGCTGGGCTCCAGCTCAAAGCGGTAGACCTCCTCGCCGTAGGTCAGCTGCTCCATGACCTTGTTCAGCTCCCGGAACTGCCGCCGGGCGTTGAAGATATCGTCCTTCATGCGGAACAGGATATCTTTGCGGAAGCGGTCCTTGCAGTCCCGCTGCGCCTGCTCCAGGCGGGCGGCGTAGCGCTCCAGGTCGATGCGCACAAGGCTCTCATGCTGGGCGCGGTACTGTTCCAGCCCGGCAAGCCCCAAGGGATAATCGCAGACGTAGCGCCGGTTGTATTCCCGCTGCGCCGGTTCAAGGGTGCTGTTCAGGTAGACGGTCAGCGCATCGTCCAGCTTGGCCTGTGCCTTTTCGGCGGCCTGCGCGGCGGCGCGGGGAGATTTGTCCGGCCCGGTGAGCGCCTGCTGACGGCTGCGGGAGAGGGGCTCCACCAGCGGGTGGGCGGCAAAGAAACTCTCTGCGGCCTGTGCGCTCTTTTCGGCGGTGTCCACCGCCTTTTGCTGCTCCGCTTCGCAGGATGTAATTTGCTTTTCGCACACGCGCAGGTCACCGCCGGTCTGCTCCACGGCAGTGCGGGCGGCTTCCCATGCGGCCTCGCGCACCTCTTCCTCTTTATACAGCTGCTGCAAAAGCGGGTTCTCGCGGCACTCGGCCAGCTTTGCGGCCTGCTTGTCCACCGCCGCGCGGGCGGCGGTCAGGGCGGCGCGGGCGTCCCACAAGGCGGCAAGTTCTTCCAGCGTTGTGCCGCGCAAAAGGGTCTGGTACTGGCTGTATGCGGCTTTCAGGTTCTGCTCCGCCTGTGCGGCGGCGCGTACTTCTTCGGCAAGGGCGTTCATCTCCCCTGCCAGTGCCCCGGCGCGGGCGCGGCGGGCTTCCAAGCCGATATAGCGCTGCGGGGTGCGCAGACGCTCCAACCGGAAGGGATGGTGGCGCAGAAGGTCCCGGGTGGCGCTGTCGGGATAGTTTTCCAGCGTGTCGGGGGTGTCGCAGCAGACGATGCGGCGCAGGATGGTGTCTGCGTACTGCGCGGCCAGCGGGTTTTCGCTGGTGACCTGTGCCGCCAGACTGTCGGCGGGGGCGGTGTCGGCGCGGCGGTTGGCCTTGCGCAGACCCGGGGTGTCCAGCAGGCTGATGGGGCCGACTTTCTCTTTCAGCGCCACAAAAGCGCTCTTTGCGGCGGCGTAGTGGGCAGGCGGCACAAGGATATCGAACCGGCGGTCGCCCAGACAGGCTTCCACGCAGTCCTGCCAGCTCTCGTCCTCCACGTTCAGCAGCTCGCAGAAGATGCGGGCGTCCGGCTCCATGCCCCGGCTTTTCAGCTCGGCATTCACGGCGTCCCGCACCCGGGTGGCGGCGTCCCCGTGGGGGTACACCCACTTGCCGCCGGATACGGCATCCAGCTCGGCGCGCTTTTCGGTCTGCTGCCGCTGCAGGGCGGCGGTGTGCTGCCGGGCGGCAAAATAGGCTTCCTCCAGCGGCTTCTCCTGTGCGGTCAGCCAGTCGGTCAGGGCGGGCAGGGTGTCCGGGGTCAGGTCGGTCATCTTCTGCCCGGCAGCAAAGCCGCTGCGGCGCAGCACCGCCAGCAGGTTGCCGGTCTTTTCGGCGGCTTTTTCGGCGGTGTCGGCGCGGCGGGCGGCGGCATCCAGTGCGGTCTGCCGGTGCGCCAGCTCCTCGCTGAGGGCGTCCAGTGCGCGGCCCTCGCCGCTGGCACCGGCGGCGCTGTGGGCGGTCAGGTAGGCGCGGCGGGCTTCCGCTTCGGCGGTCTTTGCCTCGGCGTAGCGGGTGCGCAGCGTTTCCTGCTGGCGGCGTCCGGCGTCTACCCGCTCCTGCCAGACGGCCTTTTCCCCGGCATCGGCAGCGGCACGCGCCAGCAGGGCGGCGCCCCGGTTCACAAGGGCTTCGGTCTGTTTTTCAGTGGCTTCGCGGCCGAAACGGACGATCTCGTCCAGCGCATCGGCGCGGGTCTGGGCTTCCGCCAGAACGGCGTGCAGGTTTTCCAGCTCTAAGCGGTCACCCTGCAAGGCTTCCAAGTCCAGCTCCGGCTGCGGCAGGATGTACTGGTACAGAAACTCCCGGAAGTTCGGGATCTCGTCCATGCTGGTGCCCATCTGGAACACCTCGTTGAACTTTTTGCCCAGCGGGCTGGATGCGCGCCCGATGCCCAGTGCGCGGCAGATGCGGTCCCGCGCCTCGCTGGGGCTGCGGGTGTAGGAAAGCCGCCCCTCGGCGGGCTTGAAGTCCTCCTTGGCGCTGGGCGCACCGGTGCGCGGGTCGATAAAGGGCAGCTGCTCCAGCGTGATGCCGTCCTCCGAGATATACCACGTCTGGTCGCCGGGGTGCAGCTCCTGCATGGGGCCTTCGGACTCCACCCGTACCGCGATGACAAAGCTGGTGTGCTTGACGCTGTCCCAGAACTCCGCCCCGATATACGCCACGGTATGCCCCGGGCGGCGGTAGGCGTTTTCGCCGCGCTGCTTGGCGTGGACAGAGCCTTGCAGGGTGCGTCCGCTTTTCTTATTGCCCAGCGCATTGAAGTTGCGGTTGGTGGTCAGGCAGTAGCGGATGGCGTCCAGAATGGTGGTCTTGCCCACGGCGTTCACGCCGATCATATAGGTCAGGCGGGCGCAGTCGAAGGTGGTATTTTCAAAGTTGTGCCAGTTGATAAGTTTCAGGCGCTTGAGTTCGATCATGCTTCACCCTCCCCTGCTTCGGTGTCTGCGCCCTCCGGGCGCTCGTACAGGCCAAGCTCGGTGCGGGTGCGGGCGCTCTCGGCGGCGGCATCCGCAAGGTCAGCGTCCGGCAGCGCCAGCAGCACCGTGGGGAACACTTCAATGCGGCTGTCCAGCCCGGAGAGCCGTCCCACCGGACGCGCCAGATTGTACCGGCGCAGGGTGCGCATGAGCTTTTCCAGCGTTTGCTGATCCAGCTTGCGGGGCAGGTTCATCTTTTGCAATTCGGCCTGTACTTCTTCTACGGTCACCAGCACCTCGTCTGCGCTGGCGGCAAGGCTTTCCCGCTTTTGCAGGTACAAAAGCCGCAGCACCAGCAGCAGGATGCTTTCGTACTTGAGCAGCCGTGCCTGACTGCCCTCGTGCTCGTTGACCAGCGCCGCCGCCTGCATGGGCGCGGGGTACAAAAGCACCGCGTAGCCCAAGGGCTTGAACACCGCACGCACCTCGTTGAGGTGATCCTGAATATACAGATATTTTGCCCGCTGTTCCTCTACGCAGCCCAGCACAAAGCAGTGGTTGAGCAGATAGTTTGCGGTCTCTTCCAGCAGATCAATGGTTGCCATCCGTGTTTACCTCCTTGCGGCGGGTCAGGACAAAATCCTGAAACCGGAAGCCGCCGCGCTCCACCCAGTTTCCGGTCAGGGTGATCTCATACTCCCGGTGCGGCGACTGGGAATAGGTGTGCAGGCCGATGATGCCTGTAAAGTCGTTCGGGTATTCCTCCACAAGGGTGGAGGCGTTCACCTGCGGGCGGGCGGCCAGTGCCTGCTGCGCCAGCAGCGCCACGTTTTCCTCGGTGACGGCAAGGCGGGCGTAGTCCAGCAGCAGCTGCTGCTCCTGCCGCAGCCGGGCGGGGTCAAGAGGTTCGGTGCGCACCGGGGCAAGAGGTGCTTCGGTGCGGGGCGCGGCGGGGGGATACAGCGGCTTTGTGCCGAACACTGCCGCCGGGTACAGGTGCAGCCGCGCCGCCACCGGGCCATCGTCCGGCTCGAACAGCTGCTCCGGGCTGCGGATGTCCTCCGCATAGCGGCGCAGCAGGGCGGTGACGCTGCCCTGCGCCGAGCGGTCGCTCAGCAGCAGGAATTGTGCCCGCTGCACCGCCCGCTTGCGGTAGCGGATGTGGCTGGCGTCGATCTCCTTCATCAGGGTGCTCATCTCTTCCAGCGCGTCCCGCTGCTGCTGGATGAGGGCACGCACCCGGGGTGCAGCCTCGCCGGGGGCGCAGCGCTCCACCCGGGCGTAGTCCAGCGCTAAGCGCGGCAGCTGGTTCTGCTCGCAGTCGTCCAGTTCTTCTTCCAGATAGGCGCGGTAATTGAACAGGTTATCGCTGGTTTTAAAGCGATGGTACGCCGCCGCCACCACCTTTTCCTCGTACTGGTCGAACAGTTCCAGCACCTCCTGCGGGGTGCGGTTATGGGTCAGGCGGTCGATGTAATGCCCGATGGAAGCGTTGAGGGCGCGCAGGGACTTGTTCAAAGTTTCAAGGTCTGCCGCCACCTCCCGCAGCACGTTCTCGTAGGGGCTTTTTTCCTGTCCGATGCTGCCCAGCAGCTGCCACGCCTTATACAGCTTGCCGGTGTAGGTGACCACCCGGGGGTTCAGTATTTCTTCCAGCGCGTCCAGCAGCGGGGTGACCTCCGGCATAAAGGCAAGGGTGGGCTCGCTCTCATAACTGCCGGGCTGCTCCTCCAGCCAGCCGGTGCGGCGCAGACGCAGCAGAAAGCCCACCGCCAGCGTGTGGGGGTCGCGGGTGGGCTGCTCGTCCTCGTCACCCGCACCGTCGGCGTCCAGCGCCAGCGGCTTTGCCAGCGCGGCAAAATAATCCTCGGCGCGGGAGACGGCTTCGGCGCGGGAAATGCTGTAATCTGCCGTATGGCGGCACTCCTCCCAGAGCAGCAGCAAAAGCTCTGCATAAAACGCCCGGTTGGGCCCCGCCAGCGGGCGGAACAGCCGTGGGCTGACCAGTTCAAACAGCTGCATGGAAACGTCCTTTCTGTGTGAGTTCGATACCCTTTTATTGTACCACAGCGGGCGGGGTTTGTCACAAAAAGGCGAAAAAAAGCCCCGGGGAGCGGGGTGCTCCTCGGGGCGGGGTGGGGTTCAGTTCTGCGGGGTGGTGTTGGTCAGCTCAAAGCCGATGGCAACATAGGTCTTGCCGCCGATGGTCCATGCGCCGACACCCAGCGCGGTAAGCTCCAGCGTTATGCCGTGTTTCTCTGCGCCGCCACGCTCATCCTTCACGGTGTTGAGCAGGGCTTGAACATTGAGCCGGTTCGCCGTGATGGTTTGCGCGGCTGCGGCCTCGTAGAAAAGCGGCACAAAGGCATCCGGCTTGCTGCTTTTTGTATCAAAGCAGAGCTGCACCTGCCGCACCACGGTCTTTTCGTCGCCTTCTGTTTTGCAGCGTGCAATGCTGGTCAGGCTGTCCGCGCCATGTTTCTCCTCGATGTGCTCGATGGCCAGCCTCTTGATGTCGGCATCGTTTTCAAAGCTCGTCCCGAATGTATTATTCAGCGCTTTCTGATAGGCTCTTTCCACCTTGGGATCAAACTCCGGGTTGCCGGGGTCGCTGTCGCTGCAGGCGGTGAACAGTGCCAGTGCCATGATACCGGCCAGCAGAACAGCCGCAAGACGCTTTAACTTTTCCATGCAATGCTCCTTTTATAAAATGCAGGGGGCCCATGCGGATGCACAGGGCATTCTGCTTTCATTTTACAGCAGCGCGGCAGGGTTCGTCAATGGCAAGTGTGCCTGTTTTTTGCCGGGATTTTTGGGCAGAGCGCAAAAAACCCCGGGCGGGGCAGGACGATTTTGAATGCGCTCCGCGTTGCTCTGCGCATCATCAGCGGAAATTTTATTTTAAATTTCGCGTTCGTCGCGCTCTGCGGAGCGCTCCAAACGCATTTTCATGGGAGGGGTCGCAACGGTAAGCGGCATTTACCGCAAGCAAGACAGAAAAAAGCCCCGGAGGGCGGGTGCTCTCCGGGGAAACATTGTGTGATCACTTCTTGTTGGGGTTCTTGACCTTGAACGCAATTGCCATGTAGCTCTGCTTGGTCTTGGGGTCGCTCTTAACAACAACGCCAATGTCCGTCCAAGTGCCGTTCTGGTTAATGTTGACATCCGCATCGGTCTTGACCTTCTTCGAGATCTCATCCAGAATAACACCCAGCAACGTGTCATTATAGGAGAAGTTCGCCGCTACGAGAACCGTCAGATACTCTTTGTCCTTACCCTTTACTTTGCCGTCAAGAACGAATCTATAGCCACCGATACCGCCAGATACAGTGAGTTTTTCGTCCAAGAACTTTTCTGCTTCATCTTTCAATTCTTTGTTATTAGCTACGCTGGTGCTGTACTTGCTCAGAACCTTAGCCTCGGCATCCTTATCCTCTTTCAGATTGCTGCCGGTGTTGCCGCCACCGGTACAGGCGGTGAGCATCACCATAGCCATTGCGCCTGCAAGCAGCAGAGCGACGATCTTTGACAGTTTCTTCATAGGGGTATCCCTCCAATCAGCGTTTTTTGTGGATATGTTTCTTTTTTCTCGAAAGGCTTTCGCAACCATCGTTGCCTTTCTGCCCTGATTATATCCGACACGTGACGGTTTTGTCAATCGGGAATATCGCTAAACTTCCTGAAGCAGTTTCGTGAAAATGGATGAAAACAGGTCGAGTTTGTTGCAGTTCTGGTATATTCCGGAATAAAGTCTGTCTACAATTCACAGAATCATCTTTTCCCTGCCCCGGCGGCGCAGTTTTGCCGGGTGCGGGAGCACTTAAATTTGGACATATGTTGTGTTAGTGGGTGCGAACTTTCTTGAAAAGGGTTCACCCTCTCAGGCGCTCCCGCGCCAGCTCTCCCAAAGGGAGAGCCAAGCCGTAAAGTTCAGCGCTAAAGTATTAGGCGCAAAGAGAAACTTCCCGGCAGTGGACTTGGCTCTCCCTTTGGGAGAGCTGGCAAAGCCGCAGGCTTTGACTGAGAGGGCGAACCATTTTCCCCATTATTTTGCCTTTTTACACATTTTCACCACGTTTTAGTGGTAAAATCATGTCCAGATTGAAACGAACTTGGAGGAAGTACCCATGCAACACTGTCCCGCCCGCGCGGCACAGCGGCTGGCGGCGGCAGTTCTGGCGCTGGTTTTGCTGCTGTGCGCCTTTTTGCCCCATGCCCACGCCGCTGAACTGAAAGAGAAAAACGGCATCCGGCTGCTCAGCTTCGACACCAGCCACATTCTTTCCATCGGCAACCAGACCTCCGGCAAGTGCAGCCTGTACGCACTGCGCTATGCCCGCACCATTCTGGACGGCAAGGTGTGCTCCGGCAGCGGGATGTGGTCGAACGGGGCGGTGTGGTCCGCAGCGGGCTACACCGGGTACTCCGGCACCCGCGCCGAGTGCCTGAAAAAGCTGTACAGCGAGCTTTCCGCCGGGCGTCCGGTGATCGTGCACCTGAAAAACACCACGGTCAGCGGGGTAAAGCGCCACACGAACCGCACCTCTACTTATGAATACCACCTGACTTCCTCCGGCTGGAACGAGGTGAACTACCCCCACATTGCCACCAGCAGCACCTACGGGCACTGGGTATGCGTGGCGGGCATCTCCCCCACCGCCGACCCGGAAAACCTGACCGAGAGCGACTTCTACGCCCTCGACCCCGCCCGGGTAACAGCAAACGGACGGCTTGCCGTCACCCGCCTGCTGGATCATACCCTGTGGGTGGAAAACTCCCCCCTCAAGGTGCTGGGGTGAAAATATAATATGATAAAACAGAGCGCCTGACACCGCAGTGTCAGGCGCTCTGTTTCTATTCAGTTCCTTAATACCCCTTCACCGAGAACCCGCGCTCCCACGGGTCGGGCGGGATGTCCTTCTGGCGGATGCCGGTGATCTGGATATAGTCGCTTTTCTGGATCATGGCAAACAGGGAGATGAATTTATCCGGGTCGCCCTGCACTTCCAGCGTTACGCTGCCATCGTCCTCGTTCTGCACCCAGCCGGTCAGGTCAAGGGTCTGCGCGGCATACCGCGCCCGGTAGCGGAAGCCCACTCCCTGCACCTGCCCGGTGATGGTGTAGCGCCGCCGCACTGTGCCTTCCGGCAGAACGGGCGGGGTGCGGTCCTTTTTGGAAAGAAAATCAAACATTTTGCCCTCCGTGTGCTTTTCTGGAAAGCCTACCCCTTCCGTCATCGCTGACGCGATGCCACCTTCCCCAAGGGGACGGCTTCAGCGGCGGTGGGAAACTTTGCGACATTGCCAAAAGGCGCCCCCTTGGGGGAGCTGTCACCGCAGGTGACTGAGGGGGTTGTCCCCTTCTTTACAGCTCCTGATAGGCGGTCATCAGGGCGGGGATGAACTGCTTTTTGCGGCTCACCACGCCCGGCAGCGTCCAGCTGGCATCGGCGGCGGGCTGGGTGTTAAACCCCTCTACCAGCACCTCGGCGGCGTAGCGTCCGTTGCAGATGACCACGCTCTCCTCCTTGGGCACGTCGGTCAGCAGCATATAGATATCTTCCACGTTCTGCTTGTTGCGTGCTTCCTCGAGATACGGCTTCAGCAGCGCCTCGGCGGCGGTCAGGTTCTTGCGGGTCATATAGCTGCCCTGCGCCACGCCAAAGCGGATATCGCCGCACATGAACACCTTGAAGTCCTGCAAAAAGACCTCTTCGGCGGTCTTGCCGTCCAGCTTTTCGCCGGCTTCAAACATTTCGTTGGCAAACTCGTTGATGTCCACCCCGGCAATTTTCGCCAGACGGTTGGCGGCGTTCACGTCGATGGGGGTGCAGGTGGGGCTGCGGAACACCAGCGTATCCGAAAGGATGGCGGCCAGCAGCAGACCGGCGGTCTTTTGCGGGATGGTCACGCCATTTTCATCGTACATCTGGGTGACGATGGTGGCGGTGCAGCCCACCGGCTGGTTGCGGAAGTACACCGGGCCGCTGGTCTCCAGACTGCCGATGCGGTGGTGGTCGATGATCTCCAGAATCTCGGCCTGATCGAAGCCCTCCACCGCCTGTGTGGCCTCGTTGTGGTCCACCAGAATGATGCGGCGCTTGCGCAGGTTGATGATGTTGCGGCGGCTGATCATACCGCAGTACTTGCCGTCTGCATCCAGAATGGGGAAATACCGGTGGCGCACCTTTGCCATCACGCGGGTGACGTCTGCCACCGGGGTGACGAGGGTGAACTTCATGATATCGTCCCGGGTCATGTAATAGGAGATGGGCGCGCACTGGCTGATGAGCTTTGCCGCCGCGTAGGTATCGCAGGGGGCGCTCATGATGGCTACGCCGGTCTCGGCGGCGATATGCTGGATGGTGCGGCCCACCTTTGCGCCGTTGCAGATGATGATGAGAGAAGCTTCCTTCTCGATGGCGCAAAGCTGGCTTTCGTAGCGGTTGGTCAGGATGACGATATCGCCCTTTTCCATGTTGCTTTCCAGCATTTCCGGGGTGGCGGTGCCAATGCGGATGTGGCCGGTGGTGCACTCCGCGTCCTCGCTGCCCACCACCATGGTAGCGCCCAGCGTTTCCAGAATATTGCGGTAGCTGGTGCGGCTCTTGGCAAGAATGCCGGTGTCGAACAGGTCCATGTTGGCGGTGGCGATATCCTTCACCGTGATGACACCCTGCAATTCGTCATCCTCGCTGGTCACAGGAAGGGTGTCGATCTTCTGGTCGCGCATGATCTCCCACGCCTTGCGCAGGCTGGTGGAGCCGGGGATGCCGGGCACCTGCCGGTAATCCACATCCCGAATTTTAGGGTTGACATCGGTGCACATCCGGGGCGGCGTGACCCCGAACTTTTTCAGCACAAATTCCGTTTCCTGATTCATCTTGCCCGCACGCCGGGCCTCGCAGACCAGATCACTGGTCTTATTTTTCAGCTCTGCATAGGCAATGGCAGAGCAGATGGAGTCGGTGTCCGGGTTGCGATGCCCGATGACAACGACCTTATGCGCAGTTTGCTGCATACTGTACCCCCTTATGGGTCCTCAACTTCTTATCATATATCTTATCATTTACCAAAGGCAGCGCCCCTCTCCTGCACAGCGGGGCGGGCTGCAACCTTATTTTAACACAACTGTGCCCATGGGTAAAGGGCACGAAACGCGGCGGGCTGTTGCTTTTTGGCACTTTCTTGTATACAACCTCTTGCATTTCGACAGCATCCGCTGTATGATAGAAGCATTCGAGCTTTTTTGTCATTTGCAACGGAGGACAGCATGAAATCGTCCAAATTCACATCCACTCCCCTGTTTTCACGGCAGGCGCTGGTGGCGCTGCTGCTGCCGCTGATCGCGGAGCAGGCGTTAAGCGTGACCATTGGTCTGGCAGATACCTTTATGGTATCCTCGGTGGGCGAAGCCGCCGTGTCCGGCGTGAGCCTTGTGGACAGCTTCAACACCCTGATGATCCAGATCATGAGCGCACTGGCCACCGGCGGCGCGGTGGTCACCAGCCAGTACATCGGCCATCAGGAGCCGAAAAACGCCAAGGCGGCGGCTGCGCAGATCTTATTTGTGCTGTCCAGCTTCAGTGTGCTGGTGGCGGCAGTGGTCATCGGCGGGCGGCACGCCATCCTGCGGGGCATCTTCGGCTCCATTGATGCGGACGTGATGCACTACGCCGAGACTTACTTTCTGCTTTCGGCGCTGAGCTACCCCTTCATCGGCCTGTACAACGCCGGTGCGGCGCTGTTCCGGGCACAAGGCAACAGCAAGATCAGCATGCTGTCCAGTCTGGTGATGAACGTGGTGAACATCGGCGGCAACGCGGTGCTGATCTACGGCTTCGGCATGGGGGTCATGGGCGCGGCGCTGGCAAGCCTTGTGTCCCGCGCCATTGCCTGCGCAGTGGTGCTGTATCTGCTGCAAAAGCCGGACTGCGCCCTGCGGGTGGACAGCCTGCGGGCGATGGCTCCGAACGGCGGGCTGATCCGGCGCATCCTGCGGGTGGGCATCCCCGCAGGCATCGAGAACGGCATGTTCCAGATCGGCAAGCTGTCGGTCTCCAGCCTGACCTCCACCCTTGGCACGGCAGCCATTGCCGCCAATGCCGTTGCCAATACCACCACCACTTTCCTGAACATCCCCGCCAACGCCGTGGGCATGGCTGCCCTGACCGTTGTAGGCCAGTGTCTGGGCGCGGGCGAAAAGGAGCAGGCGGTGTACTACTCCCGCCGCCTGATGCTGACCGCCTACTGCGGCGCGTGGGCGATGAACCTGTCGGCCTTCTTCTTCGCCAACCGGTTCGCGGTGTCCCTGTTCAACCTTTCGCCGGAAGCACAGGCCATGGCGCTGGACATCATGGTGTGGTTCAACATCGTTTCCCTGTTCGTGTGGCCGTCCAGCTTTACCCTGCCCAACATCCTGCGCGCCGCCGGCGATGCCCGGTTTACCATGACCGTAAGCATCGTGTCCATGTGGGCGTTCCGGGTGGGCTTCTGCTATCTGGCAGTGCTCTGCTTCGGCGGCGGGCTGCTGAGCATCTGGATGGGCATGTATCTGGACTGGGTGTTCCGCTCGCTGTGCTTCTACCTGCGCTTCCGCCGGGGCAGCTGGCTGGAGCAGAGTGTGATTTAAACTTTTAGCATCCACCCCTTTTCCGGTCTGTAAAGACCAGCGAAAACGGGGTGGATTTTTTCTTTTTGCAGGAAAGCGCCGCTTTGATTCGTATTATCAGCAGAAGAACGATGGTATTTTTTACAAGTTCCACAAATTATTTTTTCAGCGCTTGACAAAGTTTTCACCTTTCGTTCTTGCAATCTTCATCGTTCGGGCGTATAATTTCTCAATGCTATCGAGTTCTGCTCTTCTGTAAAAGGAGGCTATTCTATGAAACGCAGCTGGCTTGCGCGCCACCCCATTGGGTTCATGGCGCTGTATTCTATATTTTATCTTTCCGTTTTTCACTATCTGGAGGCAAACGTCCCCCTGCGCAGCATTCTGGTGCACTGCCGTCTGGACGATCTGATTCCCTTCTGCAAATATGCGGTGATCCCCTACTTTGCATGGTTCGTATGGATCCCCTTTACCCTGTTCTATCTGCTGTGGAAGGCCCCGCGGGAGGACTTCTGGCGGCTATGCCTGCCGCTGTTCTCCGGCATGACCATTGCACTGGCGTGCTACGCGGTGCTGCCCACGGCGCTGGACCTGCGCCCCTACTGGGTGCCGGGCAGCGATATCTTTGCCCGGGTGGTGCGCTTTTTGTACCGCACCGACACCGCCACCAACGTCTGCCCGTCCATCCATGTGTTCAACTCGGTAACGCTGCTGCTGGCGTACTACCGCAGCCGCATTTTTGATGCGCCCCGCCGCCGCTGGATGCGTCCCGCAGCCGCTGTGCTGTGCGTTTCCATCGTCTGCTCCACCGTGCTGCTCAAGCAGCACAGCTGCATTGACGTAGCCTTGGGTGCGCTGCTGGCACTGGCGCTGGACAGCGCCTTTACCGCCCTCGAGCGCAGCCAGCTGCCGCAGGTGCGGAGAGCCTAAGGAAGAAAGAAAAAGCGACCCCTGTCAGCGCCTTTGGCGCTGGCAGGGGTCGTTTTTTCATTTTCTTTTTCAGAACAGCCCCTCGGGCAGGCAGATATCCTGCTTGGGGACTTTTGTCCACGCAAAGTCCGGCACAAGGCTTTCCGGGGTGCGGGGGGCAGGCTCCGGCTGCAAGCCGTAGGCATACGCCAGCTTGCCGATGATCTCCGGGGCGGTATATTTTGCCCGCAGATTTTCAAGGCTCTGGTCGCCGTCCCGCTTGGACAGCCGCCGCCCGTCCGCTGCCAGCAGCAGCGGGCAGTGGGCAAAACGGGGCGGCTGCAAACCCAGCAGCCGGTACAGGTACAGCTGCCGCGCCGTGGAGGAAAGCAGGTCTGCCCCGCGCACCACCTCGGTGACGCCCATGCGGGCATCGTCCACCACCACCGCCAGCTGATAGGCAAACACCCCGTCTGCCCGGCGCAGATAGAAGTCGCCGCAATCCCGCAGCAGGTTTTCCGTGTGGGTGCCCATGCAGCCGTCCGTAAAGGTGATTTCCTCGTCCGGCACCATCAGGCGATAGGCAGGGGCTTTCTTTTTGCGCTTTTCCGCGATCTCTTCCGGCGTCAGTCCCCGGCAGGTGCCCGGGTAGATGACGTTGCCGTCCGAGGTGTGGGGTGCGCTGGCGGCGTGCAGCTGGGAGCGGGAGCAAAAGCAGGGGTACACCAGCCCCCTCTGCTCCAGCTTGCGGTAGCTTTGGGTATAGATGTCCCCGCATTCGCTCTGGTAATAGGGCGCGTGTGCGCCGCCGGTGCTGCCGCCCTCGTCCCATGTAAGCCCCAGCCACGCAAGGTCCTGCTCCAGCAAGTCGGCGTAGACGCGGGGGCAGCGCTCGGCGTCCAGGTCCTCGATGCGCAGCACGATGCGCCCGCCCTGACTTTTTGCGCTGAGCCATGCCAGCAGGCTGCACGCCAGATTGCCCAGATGCAGCCGTCCGCTGGGGCTGGGCGCAAAGCGCCCGGTGACCGGGCGGTTTTGGGATACAGGGACTTGGTTTTGCATGGGTGTGCTTCCTTTCGCTTTTACTGGTTTTTTCTCATTATAAGCCCTTGCTGTGCAAAGGTCAATGCGCATAAAAAAGCCGCCGCAGGCGGCAATGCCTGCGGCGGCGGGAAAGCCGGCTGCTCAGTGCAGCTCCGGCCAGTAGCCCT